>LSQX01267783.1_pt1 | contig 10523 bp, 9 predicted proteins | sample 654561 | NCBI WGS metagenome assembly LSQX01 (sample SAMN04489861, study PRJNA283612) | anaerobic digester metagenome | isolation source: 4 biogas reactors fed with cattle manure at either 37C or 55C with and... | place: Denmark: Kongens Lyngby | collected 2014
AAAATTAAACAAACAAAATCTATTGAATAAATCTCATATAAGGCGTATAATGAAGTCACCTATATAGAATTCATTTCCTTTGGTCTAGATTTAGTTAATTTATTAACAGGAGGAGAGCTCCATGCAATATATAGTAAAAGATGATTTTAATGGCATCAGTGCTGCCGCTTACGATATTTATGCTGATTTTATCAAAAAGAACTCCGGTGCAATTTTGGGCCTGGCTACCGGAAGCACGCCAATCGGCTTGTACAAACTATTAATCGACGGATATAAAAACAAAGAGCTTGACTTCAGCCAGATTTCCAGCTTCAATTTAGATGAATATGTTGGTTTAGACCCTAAAAACGAAAACAGTTATAACAGTTTTATGTGGAAACATCTATTCGATCATATTAATATTCGACCTGAAAACGTTCATATTCCTTCAGGGCAAGGTGAAAATTTAAAAAATAATTGCCGTGAATACGACAGACTGATAGCCAGCAGCGGAGGCATTGACCTGATGCTCTTAGGAATCGGGGAAAACGGCCACATAGCTTTCAATGAGCCGGCCAAAAGTTTAAAGGCTAACACTCATGTGGTTAATCTATGTCCGGACACTATCGAGGTCAATTCCAGGTTTTTCGATAATTCCGACGATGTTCCCAAACAAGCCATAACCATGGGCTTGAGCCAAATTTTAAAGTCGAAAAGAATCGTTCTTTTAGCCAGCGGTCGAAAAAAAGCTAAGGCTATAGCTCGTTTAATCAAGGAAGAGGAAATATCCTGCTCTTTTCCTGTTTCATTTTTACGAGTTCATACCAAAACAACTATTATCTTGGACAAGGAAGCAGCTTCTTTGCTCTAATTGCCAATAAGCTTTGCTTAAAGCACTATACAAAAAAGAATCCTTGCTCTTTATTTATTTAAAAGGTAGAAAAAGCCTCGGTTTAACCATTGTTTTGGCTTGACCGAGGCTGTGTTATATTTTTTAGACAACCGATGGTTCTACAAAAAGCTCACCTTTAGCAAAGCGTTCAATATTCAAGGTGGCCAAAATATCCTTATCCTTGTGGTCTAAGCCCAGAATATTGGCAGCCATCAGGCGCCCTGTCATAGGAGCAATCATAAAGCCGTGACCGGAAAAGCCTACAGCCATCTGAAAACCCTGCAACTCTTCGGTGCCGCCTAAAATTGGGGTTTTATCCGGCGACATATGATACAAACCGGCCCACTGGCGCACTATTCGCAAATGACGCAAAGGCGGCAGCATCTCAGTTATCTTATCGGACATTTCTTTCAAAAACTGCCATGAGCCTCTGATTTCATGGCTGGGTTCTACATTTTCGCCTAGACCCATCAAGAAAGATCCATGAGGTGTCTGTTGGCAATAAGTATTGTGATGGAAACTCATGACCATCGGCCCTTGCATGGCTTCGACAGGTTCGGTGACCAAAATCTGGTGTCTTTCAGAATAAGTAGGCACATTGACCCCAGCCATTTTAGCTACAACGTCGGCGTAACCGCCGGCTGCATTGACCACTATGGGGGCAGAAATTTCTCCTCTATCGGTAATCACACCGGTCACTTTATCTCCCTCTCGCTTGATGCCCAAGACAGTTGTATAGGTGTTGATCTGAACACCCAGACGTCTGGCTGCATTGGCATAGGCTTGAGTCACATGGAAGGGGTTGGCATGGCCGTCTTTATCGTGGAAGGTAGCTGCCAGCAATGGATCGATATTCAGATGAGGCACAATTTCTTGAGCTTCTAGAGGAGTTAAAAATTTTGATTTAATGCCTAAGCTGTTTTGCAAAGCCACATTTTTCCTGAATTGTTCGACTTGATGCTCCGTATAAGCAACCAAAAGGTATCCCCCTTGGATAAACTCAATGTCACCTTCGTATTCCAATTCTTCGTTCATATTTTCAAAATCTCTAGCTGAACCACTTGACAAACGGCAGTTCATTTCCGTACCCCATTGCTGACGCACACCGGCGCCACAGCGACCTGTTGCTCCGGAAGCCAGGTATTCTTTTTCCAGAACAACAACATCCTTCATGCCATTGGCAGCCAAATGATAGGCGATGGAACATCCAATTACGCCTCCGCCGATAATCACAACTTCTGCTTTATTTTTCATGAGGCTTTTCCTCCTCATCTAATTTCATATCGGCAATTGCCCCTAAAGTTACGCCTCTTAAAGGCTGTCTATAGGATGGAATTATCGCTTCGCTGATGGGAACGCCCGTGCGGGCTGCTATTTCCTGTAAAATCAGTTGGCGACAAGTCCGACCCTGACAGGGGCCCATAGTTGCTCGACTCAAGCGTTTTAATTCTTCCAAATTAGTCACACCCTGGTCGATCCAACGATGTAATTCGCCTCGGGTAATATCTTCACAGCGACAAATAATGGTGTTATCGTATTCTTTATTACTCATGTCCCTACTCCTTTTGTCTGAAATGACGGACAATCATAGCCTGTTCACGAGGAACTTCCAGCCAGACTAAACGAGTTCTATCAAAAGCTTTGCCTTCTTGCACTTTGGTTATTTTAGCTTCCCCCACCACTTCCCCGCCTCTATCGACGGCGTCGACAATTTCGCCTACCTGAGGCAAAGGTAAATACTCGTAGGGCAGCTTGATCATGGCCTTGCCCGGTTTACTTAAATCAACGGTGAAAATAGCCAGACCAGGGCAATTGACCACGCAAATAGCACAGCCGGTGCAAATTTCCCAGTCAATGACGGGCAATTCATTGATATCATTGTCTCGCACGATAGCACCGAAAGGGCAGCTGGTAGCACAAGGATTGCAAGGTATCTTCTGATAACATTCAATGACGGCGCATGGACCTTTTTCCAAGCGCTCGATAGGCGGGGTAACTCCCGCTACATCCTCGGTCGTAGGAATACCGGTAACTTTTAACATGAAACAAATCCTCCTCAATCATCTTGCAATTTGGCCAAACCGGAACGGATTTTATCTCCTACCGGACCGGAACGCAGATCATTGAGCTGATCTTTTAAATCTGCTCTTAAGCCTTCTGCTTCAGCTAAACCGTAACCCAAGGAAACGGCTGCATTCAAACCGGCTAAATAACCTTCAACCATGGCTGCCGAAGCTTCCTCAATACCGCCAACATCACCGGCTAAGTAAATGCCTTCGATGCTGGTCTCCATATTTTCATCCCGACTGGGCACATGGCCTCCTAATTCGGGAATAAACTTCATCTCACAGCCTGCTTGCCAAAACAAATCAGCAAAAGGCGATAAGCCAACAGCTAAGCAAATAGCGTCACATTCTATAGTTTTCTCGGTGCCTTCTATAGGCTGCCAGCTTTCGTCTAACTGAGTTATGACTGCAGCTTCAACCATGTCTGTACCAATAGCTTCTTTAACAGAATGCCTGGTCAGAATGGGCACACCTGCTCTTCTAATTTTAGATGCATGAACCAAATATCCACCGATTTGAGGCCCGGCATCCAAGATGGCAGCGATTTCTACACCCGCTTGCATCAGCTGATAGCTGACGATCAAGCCGATGTTTCCAGCTCCTACCATCAAAACTTTTTTGGCCGGCATGACGCCGAAAACATTCATCAGAGTTTGCACAGCTCCGGCTCCATAAACACCGGGAAGGTCATTATTGGCAAACATCAGCATTTTTTCACTGGCTCCCGTGGCAAAGACGACCTTTTCAGGGTAGATGAGCTTAAACTCATCGTTTTCATCAACAGTCAAGGCGCCGTCATCATAGCGACCAATAACCATGGCATTGGTCCTGATTTCCACATTGTCCATTGATTTTAATTCTTTAACCAACATGGCTGAAATATCCACTCCGCGAGTTCCTGCATGCTGTTTTTCCGAACCAAAAAACATATGGGTCTGCTTGATCAGTTGACCGCCTAAACGATCGTCACCTTCCAGCAGAAGAACCTTGGCTCCTAAACGAGCTGCTTGTAGGGCAGCACAAAGTCCTGCAGGACCGCCTCCCACAACTACTATTTCTCGATGCTCCACCCTAGGTCCCCCTTTCCTCTTTGCACTTGAACCGACATACCGTCTTTGACCTTGACAATACATGTCTTGACATTGGGCATACCGTCTACCACCATCATGCACGATGAACATTGACCAATGGCACAAAAAAAGCCCCGGGGTCTGTGTTGCTCTTGGCTGTCGCTCAAGTGATACACTCCGGCAGCATGCAAAGCAGCGGCAACTGTCTCGCCCTCATAAGCTACTATGGGTTTTCCTTCAAAATAAATAGTAACTCGAGGGCCACGATCAAACTTTAAAATAGGATGTTCTTCCAGTCTCATAGGGTTCCTCCTCTTTTCAGGCAGGCATAAAAATATGCCTGAAAACAAAACATTTCTATTCGAGAATTTATTTCGCCCTTGAAAACAAAAATCCTGCCAAGTAATCTAAAGGTTCTTTAAAGGTCACTGGCACTTTTTGTACTATTGTATTCTACTAACAGGTTTTGTTCGGTATTTAATTTCATTCCACCTCACTCACCACAAAAAAAGAAAGAGTTTGTCTTGAATATAACTTTATGTTAAAATGCCCCTTATAGAAAGAAGCTTTAAATTCAACCGTCAATCAGAAAATTGGAGGATATAAATGCGCATCGTATTAGTAGGCGACGGCAAGGTCGGCAGAAATCTTGTCAAAAATCTGACCGAAGAAGATCATGACATCGTGGTCATCGACAATGACCCTGAAGTCATCGATGAAGCTCTCAACACCTTGGATATCGTTGGTGTTTGCGGCAATGGAACCAGCTACAAAATTCAATTGGAAGCTGGAGTCGACAAGGCGGATTTAGTCATAGCCACCATGGACTCAGATGAATTGAACATGCTTTGCTGTTTAATTGCTCGCAAGCTTGGAGCCAAGCACACCATCGCCAGAGTGCGCAATCCAGAATACAGCGAGCAGCTCCATTTTATGCACGAAGAGCTAGGCCTTTCCATGCATTTAAATCCGGAATACAGCACAGCCGATGAATTGTTTCGAATTTTGCGCTTACCAGCTGCTTTAAAAGTAGAAACATTTTCAGCTGGTAGAGTAGAAATGGTAGAGCTGCGCTTGAAAGAACAATCTGTTTTAAACGGTGTTCAATTAAAGGATATACAAGAGCATTTAGGAGTCAAGGTTTTAATTTGTGCTGTGGAAAGAGATGAAGAAGTCTTCATTCCCGGTGGAAATTTTACCCTGGCAGATGGTGACAAGATTAATTTTGTGGGAACTCCTGCTAATATATTGCGCTTTTTACAAACCATGGGCTATGATAAAAAGCCCTTGCGTGATGCTACCATAATCGGTGGCAGCCATATTGCTTATTATCTGGGACGAATGTTATCTGGTATCGGCATTCAGGTTAAAATTATAGAACACGACCACGATCGCTGTTTAGAATTGAGCGAACTCCTGCCCAAAGCCATGATCATCCACGGAGATGGAACCGACCAAGATTTATTGTTGGAGGAAGGCCTGGATAAAACCGATGCCGTCATTACCCTAACCGGTATGGATGAACAAAACATCCTGGTTTCCATGTATGCCACCAGCTTGAATGTGAAAAAAGTTTTGACCAAAGTTAATCGAGCCGCTTTAGCCAGCTTAGTGATGGACAAAGGCTTGGATGTAGTGGTTTCTCCCCAAGAAATCATCGCCAATCGCATACTGACCTATGTCAGGGGTATGCAAAATAGCTTGGGGAGCAATGTTGAAACCTTGCACCGCATGGTCTCAGGCAAAGTCGAAGCTTTGGAATTTAGAGTCAGGTCTACTTTTAGCCAAACAGGCAAAATGCTGCGCAACTTGACCCTAAAAGAAAACACCCTGATCGCCTGCATCACCAGAGGCAACGAAATCATCATTCCCTTTGGCGATGATACACTACAAGCAGGTGATTTGGTCATTGTCGTAACAAGCAACCAACATTATGATGACTTAAATGATATTCTCAAAAACTAATTTTCCGCTTCTTTCCTGCAGATAGGAAAGAGAAGGGAGTTTACCATGAATTTAGCCATGGTCCGCTATATTTTAGGCTATATTCTGCAAATTGAAGGAGCTTTACTCTTAGCTCCGGCTTTAGTAGCCTTCATTTATCAAGAAGGAACTATCCAGCCCCTCCTGGTTACAGCATTTTTAGCCTTTGCTTTAGGCTTGATGCTGCGCTGGCACAAGCCTAAAAATCAAATAATCTATGCCAAAGAAGGGTTTGCTGTGGTTTCAGCAGCTTGGATTTTGCTCTCGGCGGTAGGAGCCCTACCATTTTGGCTGAGCCAAGAAATTCCCTTTTATTTGGACGCGTTTTTTGAAACGGTCAGTGGCTTCACCACAACCGGTGCTTCCATTTTACCAGCAGTAGAAGATCTAAGCCTGAGTTTAGTCTTCTGGCGCAGTTTTGCCCATTGGATTGGCGGCATGGGAGTCTTGGTTTTTGCTCTGGCCATCATTCCCATGGCAGACAATCGCTCCATGTATTTAATGCGAGCTGAAGTTCCAGGGCCCACGGCAGGCAAACTAGTGCCCAGGATGAAGGACACAGTTAAAATTTTATACTCCATCTATTTGGGAATGACCATATTGCAGATCATCTTGCTCAAGTTGGCCGGGATGCCCTGGTATGATACTCTGATCAACACATTTGGCAGCGCCGGCACCGGAGGGTTTTCCAACCGCAATTTAAGCGTTGGAGCTTACCAAAATGGAACTTACGAGTGGATTATTGGCATCTTCATGATGCTCTTCGGGGTTAATTTCAACCTTTATTATTTCTTGTTGACTAAAAAGTTTAAAGACATCTGGAAAAACGAAGAGCTCCGCCTCTATCTTGCCATTATCGCTTTAGCTACGATTGGCATCACTATCAATCTAGGTGGTTTAAAAAATAATTTAAGCGGTAGTTTGCGCACTTCATTTTTTCAAGTCTCTTCGATTATTACCACGACAGGTTATTCCAGCACCGACTTCAATCTATGGCCGGCTTTTTCCAAAACTATACTCATCTTACTCATGTTCTTTGGTGCCTCCGCCGGAAGTACTGCCGGCGGGATCAAAATCTCCCGCATTTTACTGATCTGGAGGATGATTATCAGAGAGCTGAAGCGTCTACTGCATCCCAGGTCGGTCGGGGTGATCAAATTAGAAAACAAAACCGTCAGCGAAAAAACGCTGCAAGGAGTCAGCATCTTTATTTTAGTCTACCTGATCATCTTCGCCAGCAGCCTGGTCTTCTTATCCTTAGACAATGTTGATTTTGAAACTAACTTCACCTCTGTTTTAACTTGCCTAAACAATATTGGCCCTGGCTTTTCTTTAGTCGGCCCCATGGGTAACTTCGGTTTTTATTCCCCTCTGAGCAAAATAATCTTAAGCCTTAATATGCTCTTAGGACGCTTAGAAATTTTCCCCTTGCTACTGAGCCTAATGCCAAGCTTTTGGAAACAAAAATAAAAAAACGCCGCAGCTAAAAAGTTGCGGCGTTTTATCTTCATCAGTTACTTCTTTTTTGGACATTACAACCAGCTTTAAATTGCTTTAATTCCACCAAATCAGTTGTCAAACAAAACACCAATTGATTTAAATAATTTTTAATTGTAAAGACAAAACTCTTTTATCATTATTTGGAACTGCTATTAAAATTCCCTAATCTCAATGAAAGCCAATCTTTGCTTCTACTCACAAAGGTATGATTGTCTTTTTATTTGCGATAATCCACAAGCTTACTCTTACGCTTATCCGATCTCTCTATTCTTCAATCAGTTCTATTTCTTTTGCCTTACAGCAAGCTTTTATGTCACCTAAGCTGGTCAAATACCAATCTTTCATGCCAGCGGGCACATTGATGGTCATCTTTTCAACTTCAGCTTTCAAGGATAGCTGATTTTCTGATTTATATTTGCGAACCTCAGCAATTTCATCTTTGACCGATTGGCCAAAAGCTAACAGCTTTTTGTCGGTTTGCTGGGGTTTGGGCCATTGGGTTAAATGAATGGAAATTTCTTCTTCGATATTTTTAAAGAAAGCCTGATACAAATACTCGGTGATATGGGGCACATAAGGTGCATAGAGCTTCAAAGCACCTAGCACAGCATAATAAAGTGCTGCTTGGCCACTGCGGCGCTCTTCATGACCGTGAACTTCCGGCTGATACAAGCGCTCTTTGACGATTTCTAAATAGTCATCACATAAATCCTGCCAGAAAAACTCGTCGATAATATGGCGGGCTGTGCCAATTTCATATTCATTGAGATGCTCTGCAGCTTCTTTGATCACTTCATTGGTGCGCTCAACAATCCAAGCGTCTATGGGCAGAAGCTCAGGTTGAGCTTGAGGGTCAAAATCTTGCAGATGAGAAATAGCAAACTTTGTGGCATTCCATAATTTAGTCACGAAGCGCCTGGAGACATTGAGCTCATCCACCGAGAAGAATGTATCTGTACCCAAACGTGTGTGAGCTGCCCAATAGCGCAAGACGTCGGCTGAATATTGTTCAATCAGCTTGGGCGGTGACATAGCAGCGTTGTCTTTTGATTTGCTGATTTTCTCTCCTCTTTTGGCCAAGACAAAACCGCAAATCATGATATCATCCCAAGGGATGTCGTCTAAATGATAATAGCTTTTGACAATCGTATAGAAAGCCCAGGTCCTGATAATTTCATGAGCTTGAGTGCGCATTGTCATGGGCAAAAAGCTCTCTTCTCTTTGATCTTCTTCTCCAAATTTGGCGTTAATCAAAGGTGTCAGAGAAGATGTATGCCAAGTATCGAAGACATCCGTCTCCGGCACAAATTTAGTGCCGCCACAACTTTGACAAGTCCCTTGATATTCGGTTACTAAAGGGTTGACGGGCAGTTGATCTGGCGAGGCAAAGACGGGTGTCTCGCACTCTTCACAATACCAAACCGGGAAAGGAACGCCGAAATAGCGTTGCCTGGAAATGCACCAATCCCATTTTAAATTTTCCACCCAAATATCGTAGCGATGCTTCATGCTCTTGGGATACCAATTGATTTTATTGGCCATTTCCAAGAGTTCTTCTTTATAATTGAGAACATCGATATACCATTGGCGGGAAGGAATTATTTCTATGGGTCTACCACAGCGCTCATGAGTAGCCACGTTGTGGATTATGTCCTCTGATTTGACCAAGAGTTCTTTTTCTTCTAAAAGTCTAATTGTTTCTTGGCGAGCCGCATTGACTCTCAGGCCACCGATAAAAGGAACGGAATCATCGATGCGACCGTTGGGCAGTACAACTTTGCGATAGGGCAAATCGTATTGCATATACCATTCACTATCTGTGGCGTCGCCAAAGGTGGCGCACATAACTACTCCTGTCCCCTTTTCCTGGTCGACTTTAGGGTCAGTTTTGATCGGCACTTTGTAATCGAAGAGAGGCACTACAGCTTCTTTACCCACATAGCTTTGGTAACGCTCATCTTCAGGATGAACGAACAAGCAGACAACAGCATTGAGCAATTCGGGCCTAGTCGTACCGATCAACAAAGGCTTGTCATCTACCATAAAAATTACATCGTTGAATTTAGAGGGAGCTTCGACTGTATCCAGATCCGATTGGGCTAAAGCTGTATAACACTCTGTGCACCACAAAACCGGGGATTCTTTAATATAAGCCTTTTCTTTTTCCACCAAGTCTAAAAAGGAACGCTGAGCAATCCTTTGGGACATGGGGCTGATTGTTTCATACTGTAAATCCCAATCACAAGAGAAGCCCATAGAGTCCCACAATTCCCTAAACTCAGCTTCGTATTTGGCGGATGTTTCCATACATTGCTTGATAAATTCTTCCCGACCAACTTTTCTGGCGGTTATCTTCTTCTCCTTTTCCACCAAGCGCTCTGTAGGTAAGCCATTATCATCAAAACCAAAGGGATAAAAAACTCTATCTCCTTGCATGCGTCTGAAGCGAGCGATCATTTCAGCTTGGGTATAAGAAAAGATATGGCCTATATGCAAGCTACCACTGACTGTGGGTGGGGGTGTGTCGATAGAATAGAGAGGCGCCTTAGGGTCTGTTTTGGCATAGGAATAAACCTGATGTTCCTGCCAAAACTCCTGCATTAGTTTTTCTGCATCTTGAAATTTGTATTTCCCTTGCAGCATTTTCAACTTCCTTTCCAGTTTATAAAATAAAAAAGTCCTAAAAGCACAAAACAAAATTGCCTTGACTTTTAGGACGGATAGAACTCAAATCCGCGGTACCACCTAAATTCGAAGATAGACTTCGCTCTTCAATTACCTTTAACGCAGGCAAACGGCACTTCCTATATGAAAAACCTTCAGAAATGCGGCTCCAAAGCTACTTCACATTGCCCTTTAGAAAGACTCACAGCCTAGGTCTTCTCTCTGAACTAAAGTCAGCAACACTACTCCTCTTCTTCATAGCCTTTTACATTCGATTTGTCAAATTATACTTCATTTTCCCTCTTTTTGTCAAGTAACGCGAAAGTGCAGCTTTCGCGTATACGAGCCGGAAGCACAGCACAAATCTTT
>LSQX01314215.1_pt1 | contig 10523 bp, 11 predicted proteins | sample 654561 | NCBI WGS metagenome assembly LSQX01 (sample SAMN04489861, study PRJNA283612) | anaerobic digester metagenome | isolation source: 4 biogas reactors fed with cattle manure at either 37C or 55C with and... | place: Denmark: Kongens Lyngby | collected 2014
TCGATCTGGGTGAATTCCGGCTGGCGGTCGGCGCGCAGATCCTCATCCCGGAAGCAGCGGGCAATCTGCATGTAGCGGTCGTATCCGGCCACCATCAGCAGCTGCTTGAAAAGCTGCGGTGACTGCGGCAAGGCAAAGAACTGGCCGGGAAAAACACGCGACGGCACGAGATAGTCTCTCGCGCCTTCCGGTGTGCTTTTGATAAACATCGGTGTCTCGATCTCGAGAAACCCCTCCTGATCGAAAAAGTCCCTCGCGAATTTGGTCACGCGGTGGCGGACCATCATGTTATTTTGCATGTCGGGCCGTCTCAGATCGAGGAAGCGATACTCAAGCCTCAGTGCTTCATTGACATCACTGTTCGGCTCGATATAAAACGGCGGTGTTTTGGATGTGCCGAGAACCTCGAGAGACGTCAGCGCCACTTCCACGGCACCCGTCTTCATGTGCGGATTCGCTTCTTCACGCAGCTGCACAACACCTTTAGCCTTGAGGACGAATTCGCCGCGAACTTTAAACGCCGTTTCTCGCACGGCATCGGGCGCCGTGTCGTCGGCTACCAGCTGCACTTCCCCGCTGCGATCTCTCAGCGTAATAAAAATCAGTCCGCCGAGGTCTCTTTGCTTATGGCACCAGCCATAGAGGACCGTCTCGCGTCCGACGTCTTCTGCCGTTAATTTCCCGCAGTAATCACTGCGCGCTTCCATTCCCATAATGCTTGTTATCCCAACCGTTTCTATCGTTTGTTGTGATCGCCGAAGAGACGAACCAGGCTGTCCGTTTCCAGCGTCACATCCGTTTCTGTTCCGTCCTGCAGCCATTTGAGCCTGCCGACGCCGGAGTTCGCCTCGTCTTCACCCAGCACGACCAGTGCCTTGTATCCGCCTTTGCCGGCATACTTCATCTGCGCCTTGAAGCTTCGTGTCATGAGGTCCAAATCGGCCGCAACGCCCCCTGCTCTCAGTCCGTAAACAAGCGCGGCCGCCGGATCCATCGTATTGGGGAACGCCAGAACATAGAGATCGCGTCCCGGTCGTTCGGGGAGCGGTGCCCCCGTTGCTTCCAGTTCCATCAGCAGACGCTCAATCCCCATGGCAAAACCGACACCCGGCATCGGCTGTCCGCCCAGCTGGTCGACCAGTCCGTCGTAGCGGCCGCCGCCGCAGATTGTCCCCTGCGTGCCGACATGCTCGGAGACAAACTCAAACACTGTCTTGACATAGTAATCGAGGCCTCGCACGATGCGTCCGTTCACAAGATACGACACTCCCACCTGATCGAGCCGGGCCCGCAAGGCCGCATCATGCTCCCGGCACGCTTCGCACAGATAATCCAGCTGGTATGGTGCGCCGCTTGCAATCGCCTGACACGTCTCGACCTTGCAGTCAATCATGCGCAGGACATTCTTTTCGAAACGCTCGTGGCAGTCGCCGCACATGTGATCGAGCTGCGGTTCAAAATAAGCTTTCAGCGCCTCCAGATAACGCGGCCGGCAGGCCGGACACCCGATGCTGTTGATCTCAAGACGGATTTCATTCAAGCCGAGTCTTTGAAAAAACTGCCAGAGCAGGATAATCAGATCGGCATCCGCCTCCGGCGAGGTGGGACCGAACACTTCGCAGCCGAGCTGCCAGAACTCGCGGTAACGGCCCTTTTGCACCTTTTCGTAGCGGAATGCATTCAGATTGTAATAAAGCTTGACGGGCAGGGGCAGGGAATGCATGCCGTGCTCGATAAATGCGCGCACAACGCCGGCCGTACCTTCCGGGCGCAGGGTCAGCGAACGTCCTCCCTTGTCCTCGAACGTATACATTTCCTTCGCAACAATATCCGAGGCATCACCGACACCGCGCGCAAAGAGCTCCGTGGCCTCGAATGTCGGCACGCGAATTTCCTCGTATCCCGCCAAACGGCAGATTTCGGCAAATGTCTCATCAACATACCGCCAGCGGTATGTCTCGTCCGGTAAAATATCCTTGGTTCCTCGTGGCGCCGAAATCTTCATGACACAGCCTTTCCGCATAAAGCAATCGCCATTATAGCGCATCACCCGATGCATAATAAAGGCTTCAGCCGTCAAAAGGGGCGTCGCGCATGGCGCCGCGCTTCGCGAGACAGACGAGTATGATGCAGGCAAGGCCGATGCCGGCCAGCACACCGGCGCTGTCGAGCAGCACATCCTGCCACATGCCGGCTCTGGTACCGCCCAGCCACTGATGGAGCTCATCGCTCGCAGCATACAGCGTGCCAAAGAGCCAGGCCGCGATGTTCGGGCGGCGCATTGCGTACGTTGCGAGCAGGAGCCGCAGCGACTGGCCCAGCAAGAGATATTCGATAAAATGGGCACTTTTCCGGATCAGCCAGCTCGCCGACTGATAGATCGCCGCCTGATCGGCTGAAGGCCGGCTGTCAAAATCCGCATACACAATCCGGACCAGCCGTTCGGTCACCTTGCCGCTCAATTCGCCGGATGCCACCCTGTCCTGAGCCGAGAACCCGAAGATAACGGCAGCGATCAGGAGCGTGGTCATCCAGAAGATAACCCGCCAGCGCCGGTTATGTGTCAGGACATGATCTCTTTTCACTCGCCCGTAAAGCCGTCGTGCGGTGTTTTCGTCAACAGGGCGTCCATGCCTTTTTTCTGGTCGTTTGTATCAAACAGTGCGGAAAAAATGACGGACTCGTTTTCGAGCGCGTCACCCAGCGTCATGTTCCCGCCCGTGCGAATGGACGCTTTGGCCGCCCGCACGGCAAGCGGCGCTCTGGACGAGATGAGCCGGCCCCATTCGCCGATCTTTTCTGTCAGATCATCCGCCGAAAAAACATCATTGACGAGACCGAGCCGGAGAGCTTCCTCCGCCTTGATCCGCCGGCCGGTATAAATCATCTCCAGGGCGGCTCCCTCCCCGATCAGGCGCGGCAGGCGAACCGTGCCGCCGAAACCGGGAATAATGCCAAGTCCCGTTTCCGGAAATGAGAATACGGAGCGGTCGGTTGCGATCCGAAGATCGCAGGCGAGCGCAAGCTCCAGGCCGCCGCCAAGACAAAAACCATTGATCACCGCGATGACGGGGATCGGGAGTTGGTTCAGCTTTTGAAACACCTGATTGCCGAAACGGCCGAACGCAAGCGCATCCTCTTTTGAGAACGGGCGCATTTCGGCAACATCGGCACCGGCCACGAATGCGCGCTCGCCGGCCCCGGTCAAAATCAGGCAGCGGGCCGGTGACTGGGCCACCGCATCAAGCGCCTCGGATAATTCGGAAAGTACGGAGAGATTCAGCGCATTCAGCGCCTCGGTCCGATCGATCGTCAGAATGGCCGCACGATCTTCCCACTCCAGACGGACAAACTCAGCCGTAGTCATAGAAACCTCGTTTCGTCTTTCTGCCAAGCTTGCCGGCCCTCACCATTTTGCGCAGCAAAACGCTCGGCCGAAACTTCGGATCACCCGTTTCAAGAAAGAGTGTCTCCATGATGTTCAGGCAAATGTCGAGGCCGATGAGGTCGGCCAGTGCCAGCGGTCCCATCGGGTGGTTTGCACCCAGCTTCATGGCGGCATCGATGTCGTCACGCCCCGCCACCTGCTCCTCCAGCAGGTTGCAGGCTTCATTCAGCATCGGAATAAGAAGACGGTTCACGATGAATCCCGGCGCCTCCCGGCATGTCACCGGTGTTTTGCCGAGCTGTTCGCAAAGCGCGGCAATCTCACTGACCGTCTCGGCTGAAGTCTCCTCGCCGGAGATCACTTCAACCAGTTTCATGACGGGCGGCGGATTGAAAAAATGCATGCCAAGAAACCGTCCGGCATGCGAAAGCCCGGCTGCGAGCTCCGTAATGGAGAGCGAGGAGGTGTTTGTGGCGAAAATGCAGTCGCCCTTGCAGCGCGTGTCGTACGCCTCAAAGATGGCCCGTTTCAGCGCCGTCGTCTCGCTGACCGCTTCGAGCAGAAGATCGGTTTCGGACACATCATCGTCCTCGGAGACCACCCGAATTTGTCCGAGCAGACGACTTTTTTCAGCTTCAGTCAGCCGCCCTTTTTCCACCTGACGGTCAAGCTGGACCGCAAGTCTGTTTACGCCGGCTTCAGCCGTCTCCACTGTCAGGTCAGCCACCTCGACGCTGTGGCCGGCGGCTGCGAATACGTGGGCAATGCCAATGCCCATCGCCCCCGTTCCGATGATTCGAATCAGCATCTGTCGTCCTCCCTGTTGTCAACGCCCGCAAGGCGCATTTTCAGTATCTGGTCGTCCGGAATAAGGGGTGCATCCGTGACGTCACAGACATCCTTGAATGTGACGCCCTCTGCCAGCTCGCGCACAACGAAGCCTTTCGGCGTCACGTCTATCACGGCCAGCTCCGTGATGATGCGGTCAACCACCCCCACAGCCGTAAGCGGATACGTGCAGGCGGCGAGCAGTTTCGGCGTGCCCTTCTGCGTGTGCTCCATCGTGATCACGACTCGTTTCGCTCCGACCACGAGATCCATCGCGCCGCCCATGCCGGTCACGCGCCGGCCGGGCACCATCCAGCTGGCGAGATTGCCCTGCTCGTCCACCTGCAGGGCACCAAGGAACGTAATGTCAACATGGCCGCCTCGGATCAGGCTGAAGGAATAGGCGCTGTCAAAGAACATCGCACCCGGCTTCACCGTCACGAGACCGCCGCCGGCATCGTATATGTGCCAGTCTCCCTCGCCTGGTGCCGGTTTCGGACCGACGCCGAGAATGCCGTTTTCGGATTGAAGCACTATTTCAACGTCGGCCGGCACGAAGTTTGCGATCATGGTGGGCAGACCGATGCCGAGATTAATCAGGTTGTTGTCCGACGGTTCGAGTGCGGCGCGTCTTGCGATGATTTCCTTTGCGTTCATACATCCTCCCGCTGGCAGACATAATCGACGAGTACGCCCGGCACGTGAATCAGCTCGGAATCGAGTTCGCCGACATCGACGATGGACTCGGCTTCAACCAGTACAATATCAGCCGAAAGCGGCATGATCACATTGAAGTTTTTCGTCGATCCCTTCATGAAGCAGTTGCCGGCCTTGTCGCAGACTGTGGCGTAGATCAGGGCAACGTTTCCGCGCAGAGGCCGCTCAATCAGATACGTTTTGCCGTCAATCTCCAGCGTCGGCTTGCCTTCTGCGGCCACCGTGCCGAGTCCGACCTCGACCAGCGCACCGCCCAGGCCGGCGCCGCCCGCACGGATGCGTTCCGCCAGAGTCCCCTGCGGGATCAGTTCAACGCTCGCCGGATCCTCGATGAGCATCTGGCCGGAGTGTGAATTGGCGCCGATGTAAGTGCTCTTGATTCGGCTGACCATGCCCTGCTGCATCAGGCAGATGGTTGCCGTTTCCCCCGTACCGGTGTCGTTCGACACAACGGTCAAATCGTGCACATCACGCTCCAGCAAGGCTTTCAGCAAAGTCTCCGGTGTTCCCCACTGGAGAAATCCGCCGATCAGAAGCACATCGCCCGATCGAATATGACTCACCGCCTGAGCCGCACTCACCACCTTGTCCATAGTTCCCCCTTCGCAACGTTTCCCCGTGCAAAAGGCCGGTTGGAAACCGGCCGATGTGATTATGTTCTGTTTTTCATGCTGAGCCAGCAGTCGACGGCAAATGTTACGACGTCATCCGCGAAGAAACCGGGGCCGAAGCCGGCATCATAGCCAAGCTCCCTGGCAAGCTCATGCGAGATGCGGGCGCCGCCGCAGATCAGGATCACGCGATCGCGCACGCCCTCCGCTTCAAAGAGATCAACCACTTCCGTCAGGATGCCGAGGTGCGCATCTTTCTGAGTCACCGTCTGGGAGACAAGCACAATATCCGCCTGCTCCTGAATCGCCGTGCGCACCAGCTGTTCTGCGCTGATCTGGCTGCCCATGTTGACAGCTTCCAGCATGCGGTATCGCTCCATGCCGTAATGGCCGGCGTACCCCTTCATATTCATGATCGCGTCAATGCCGACCGTGTGTGCGTCGGTGCCGCAGCTGGCCCCGATCACCTTCAGCTTGCGGCCTATTTTCGCCTCGATCAGGCGGTCGTTCTCATCCATCGACCTCGTTTCAGTCCCCACAGACTGAACGCGAATCGCCGTATAGTCGACCGGGCGGTTCATCTTGCCGTAGACCACAAAGAACGTGAAATTCGGGTCCAGCACCTGCTGATGTGTCACCTGGGTCTCGGTCAGTCCCATGCCGGCAGCCACTTGAAGCGCTGCCGCCTTGGCCTTTTCACCGGCTTCAACCGGCAGCGAGAATGACACCTGCACCTTGCCGTCATTCATGGTGTCGCCGTACGGCAGCAGTCTCGTCAGATCAGCCTTGCTTGCCTCATGCCTGCTGTCACTCATACCCGCTGTCCTCCTTTCAGATCAAAGGCCCGGTCAAAAGGATTGACGTAGCCTTCCCGCTTGGTGACGACCCCGTCCAGTCCCTTGCCGCCGTCCTCTCTGCGCTTGATTCCGGCAAACGTGCCCTGTGCAAGCGTGTTGTAAAGCCCCGCTTTTTGCATCCCGAGCAGCAAATTCATCGCCGCTTCCAGCACGTGATTTGCCCGCTGTTCCGCCTTGCCGCCCGGCACGAACTGCAGTTCGTCCGAGAGCCCGTCGAGCGTCGTCTCGATGTATTTCGCATTATCGAGCGCAAGCGCCCTGTCTGACATGAACGGGGTGTGGATCGCTTCGGTCAGCATGCCGACCAGATGGATATCCTGATTCGACAGCGTCGCCACCGAATTGAACATCGCGTTCTGGATATAGCCCTTGAAAATGTTGCCGGTCATGTATTTGGTCGGCGGCATGTATTTCACTTTTGAACGGTGGAAAATCTGCCTCACGGCCTGCGCCTGCGCCCATTCGAGGAGGAATGTGCCCGCTCTCGCCGGATCCATCTCAAAGGCATGACCCAGCCCGATCAGTTCATGCGGCACGCCGGCCAAAAGCGCAAACTGCTCATTCAGGAACTGAGACGCCAGCACCGTGTGCGCCTCTTCAAAAGCATCGGCAGTGGTCAGGTAGTTGTCCTCACCCGTGTTGATCATGATTCCGGCGAAGGCATTCACCCGTCTCGAAAAATACTGGTCGATCAGGGTTCGCTTCATGTTGATGTCGCGGAACAAAATGCCGTAGAGTGCATCATTCAGCATCACATCGAGGCGCTCCAGCGCTCCCATCACCGCGATCTCCGGCATGCAGAGACCAGAACAGAAATTGCAGAGGCGGACGTATCGTCCAAGCTCGTCCGACACCTCGTCGAGCGCAGCCCGCATCAGGCGGAAGTTCTCCTGCGTCGCCATCGTGCCGCCAAAACCTTCGGTCGTCGCCCCGTACGGGACGTAATCGAGCAGGCTCTGTGCCGTCGTGCGGATCACGGAAATAATATCGGCGCCCTGCCGTGCCACCGCCTTGGCCTGTGCGATATCTTCATAGATATTGCCGGTCGCGACGATGACATACGTCAGCGCGCCCTTTTCCTCCGGATACGAGGCAAGGCGTTCAGTTCGCGTTTCGCGGTTCTTTTTTATGCGCGATACGGCGGCCGCCACCAGTTCATCCGCCTTGCGTGCGCGCAGTACGGAATCCGCCTGAGGCAGAGCGGACAGATCGAGTTCACCCCGGCCGATCTGTTCAGCCGTCGCCTGCGGTGTCAGCCCCGTCGTAACAACGGCATCAACCAGCAGATTGAATGCACCGTACCCGATCAGTTCATGCTCCACCAGATGATCAATAACCACATTGGCATACGGAACGTCCTGTTCGGTGACGCCGTCGATCCCGATCAGGCGCAGAATCGCACGTTCGGTCGATACCGTCGTATGTCTGTCAATAAAGCGCTGTGTCTCGGCGGCTACAGCTCCCGCCGCCGCCCGCGCCCGCTCGATATAGTCTTCATTCAGTCTTAAAGTCGCCATGCGTGTTCTCCGCTTCATAATTTGCCGCCTGCAGAATCTCTTTCTGCAAGCCCAGCCAGCCGGCGATGGCCAGCGCTTTTTCCGGGATCGAGGTGACACCTGTGATATCCCGCAACCGATAGTCTACCCGATCCGCGAGCATTCGTACCGCCTGCTCATAATCATAAGGTGGGACGTCCGGAATGTCGATGTCTCCGCTCTGATACCGACGATATCGCTTCTCGTCGGAAAGACGGTAATGCGTCGCGATCAGCGTGAAGGAAGAGAGTTCATTCAGATAGGACGCCAAACCGCCGGCAAGCCGCCGCCCTTCGCCCGGATTCGTACCGCGAAACGGCTCATCGAGAACAATCAGGCAGACGGATCCGGACGCGGCGTCAACCGCCTCGCGGATCAGGCCGACTTCCGCACCGAAGGTCGACAACCCCTGCGTGCGGTCCCCCTGCACATCCCCGACCCAGATGTAGCGCGCAAAGATCGGCACATGGGCCTGCTTCGCGAACGGAAAAAACCCCATATTGACGAGCAGGGCGTTCAGCAGGATCGTATTCAGGGCGACGCTCTTGCCTGACATGTTTGCCCCTGATATTACCGTCACGCCGGCCTTCACGCGCATGCTCACCGGCGTGAACATGCGCCCCTGCCGCGTCAGATTGCGGTCTTCCTCCGGATGAATCACCTGGTCAAAATAAAGTTCCCGGCTGGAGAGTGTCACTGACTCGCAGCCGTATTCTGCGGCCAGTCGAATTTTGGCCATCATGAGATCAAGCGAAACAAGCACCGCCTGATTGGCAAGCAGCGAATCGGCAAATGGCGCCAGGTTCTGGGCGAGCCAGCGAAAGACTTTGGCTTCTCCCGCCGTGACGCGTGCCGACACCGTCTCCAGCTGCAAAAAGATGCGCTCTTCCGCCGCCTCGTCCGGCCGATCGGCCAGTGCCTTCATCAAGACGGCCATCGTTTGCCTGTCGGCTGCCAGCTCAGTGTCGTCAAAATCCGACATGGAGAGCCGGATCGGCAAATCGATGCCGGTGCCGCGCGTCCCGCCGAGCAGTGCCAGCACACGTGCATGATCGCAAAGACGCAGTCCGGCCGCCTTCAGGAAGGCGGTGAACCTGAAAACGCGCTGTTCCAGAGCAACCTGCTTTTTCAGCACAAACAGATCCTTAACATCCGGGTCAACGCCGATTTTCAGTTTTTCGACGATACCTGAAATATCTCGCAAATCGGAAAGAGTCATGAACAGGTCGCTGTACTGACTTTCTTGTGACGTCATGACGACCTGCAGTCTTTTCATTGATTTAAAATATTGAATGCGTTCTTTTTGCTCATCAGGCGTGAAGAACTTGCACTCCGCCAGCGTTTGCCGGCTGAGCTGTGCCGCCGTCTGCACGCGTTCCAGCACATGAGTCAGCCCCAGAGTCGTTTTCAGTTCGTCGCTCCAGTCGAGTCGTTTCATATCGCCTTTCCGATTGCCGGCAGGGTATCCAGCATAATGACCGGCACCCTGGCTATTTTCTTCAGTGCCAGAAGGTATGGCGCGGCTTCACGCACGCCTCGCGGATTGAAAGCGACCAGAGCCAGATCGGCACCGTTCAGTGCCTGCAGCTCAATCGCATTTTTCTCGAGCTGCCGCCAGGCAGTTTTTGTCAAAAAGACGTTGGCTCTGTCTTCAGCAACCACAAGATCGGCGGGCTTCAGACCGTTCGCCAACCAGTGTAGCAAAACGGAATCGGTTAAGGCACCCCGAACGTAAAGTGCGTTCTGCCCGCCGGCTTTGCCGTCGAGTGAAATGAGTGCCGTTTCAGCTCGCTTCAGGACACCGGTCAATTTGCGCTGCAGTGTCTCAGCGGCAAGCGGAATTGTGAGAAGCGCCTGCCGGTGGGCAAAAGCGGCTGCCAGCTCTGCCGGTGTGACACCGGCCCCGCTGAGGCAGAAGATCACCCGGTCCGCATAGGCGGCCGACGCATTGGTGCGGCGGCCGAAGGCGCCGTCGATGATAAAGAGGGATTTTGGCCATTCGCTTCGGATGTATGCCTTAATCTCGACGAGCAGAGCCAGGGCGGAAGGCCCGGACAAAACCACAAATCCTGCGTGGTTGGCTTTGGCAAGTACCGGCGGTCCGAATACGCTGTCACCTGAAAAGACTGCCCGTATTTCCGGGTCGATTGTTGCAGTGGACAAAAACGAAGCCGCCGTGACGACTCCCATGCCGGGGAACATGTAGACTTGCGGCTTGGCGTGACCGTGCAGGAGGTCTTTCAGTTCACCGTCGTATCCGATCGAGGTCAGGATGATGCGCCGCGGCATATCCTGCCAGGCGTGAACGAGCGCATTCAGCACCGTCGTTTTGCCGGCGTTCTTGTCCAGTCCGACGATGGCCACGGAACCGGCCGATTCGGTCGCCCTGATCAGGGACAGCTGGTTTTCGGTTTTCCCCGCCATCAGTAATAGATTCGGTTGGCATCGTTTTTCGATTTGCGATGCAGTTTGGCCGGTTCCAGTGTGATCTGCTGTCCCTGCAGCAATCCGGCGACACCGATCATTTCAACATTCGTATCTTTATCGGAGCAGATCGGGCAATGGCAGACGGAATCTTTCACGACGG
>LSQX01023444.1_pt2 | contig 10522 bp, 9 predicted proteins | sample 654561 | NCBI WGS metagenome assembly LSQX01 (sample SAMN04489861, study PRJNA283612) | anaerobic digester metagenome | isolation source: 4 biogas reactors fed with cattle manure at either 37C or 55C with and... | place: Denmark: Kongens Lyngby | collected 2014
CCGGTAGATCCGGCAGAGGATCCCCGACTCGTCATCCAGCCGGGAGCACCCCCCGTCCTGAGGGCACCCGGCGCACCCCAGCGAAGCTGCCAGGGTCTCCGGGGGCACATCCTCCCGAAGTAGCTCCCGGACCGCCCCTCCGGCAAGGTCGAGGAATCCTTCCGAAAAGACTCCCGGCGGCAGAGATTCGGCAAAACGCTCCCGCAATGAGCTTATGATGCTCCTAAGAAGCAGCCAGTGGTCCGGAGGGTCGATCTGCGCCCGGGGCTTCTCTTCCGCCCCCGCCTCCAGAAGTGCCCGGTAGAGGTCGTCCCAGATCCAGACGTTCCGCTCCCGTACCCTGCTCCCGAAAATCCCCTCCGGAGTGGAATTCCCTTCGGCCGAAAGCATGTCCAGGAGAAGGGACCTGTCGCGGTTTGACGGAACAAGGAAAACCCGTCCGGAATCACCGGCCCGGCCGGCCAGAAGACGGGAAATATCCGCAGGATTGCGGTAGGTGTGCATCAGCAGGACGATCGCCTCCTTACTCTACGGAAGAAGTGTAGCACATGCCTGCCCCATCTTTGGCACCAACGTCTTCCTGCAGGGTGTGAAGCCTCATGAGGACGTTTCTCTCCCTATCCGCCGAAGGACTGAATGCGGGTGCTTCCGGTCATGGTACAATGCAGAAATCACCATGATACCTTGAGGAGGTATGACCATGAGAAAAGGGAGAATAGCACTGTTTTTGGCTCTGCTGCTCGTTTTTTCGGCGCTGCCCGGAACGGCCGCCGAGGTTCCTGTCCTGAAGCTCGCCCCGGGAGTGGCTGAAAAACTGGAAGCCCTCGGGCAGGAGCTGTCCCTCGACTGGGGTATCTACAAAAACACCTGAGGGGAGGAGCCCTCGGCTCTCGTTGAGAGCGGCAGGCCCCTCGGACTTGAACACTACGTTCCGGTGACGGACGAAACAGGCAAGGTGACCATTCTCGTCAACAGGAAGATAGCCTTCAGGGACAATATCGCCCTCGTGGAGCACTTCACTTTCCGGGGACGGGATGTTTTCATCTGCCGGACGGCGAAGTACTGATCACCGGAAAGGAGAACGAGACATGAAGAATCTCGGTGAAATGCTGCTGCGGCATGAACCCTTTTCCGAGATCGTCCTGGGGAATACAGCCCTCGCACGGGCGATGATCGAGTCGGGAACGGAGGTTGTCACGTCGTATCCCGGGTCCCCCACTCCTGAAATTGCATCGGCGCTTCTCTCCATCCCCGGGGAGAAGCGCCCCTTGTATTTCCAGTTCTCCACCAACGAAAAAGTGGCCGCGGAGGTCGCCTGCGGGGCCTCCCTCAACGGGCACCCGTCGTGCGTCTTCTTCAAGAGCGTGGGGCTTAACGTGGCGGCCGATTCCTTCGTGCAGCTTTCCCTCCTGGAGCTGGAGGGGGGGCTCGTGGCCGTGCTGGGCGACGATCCCGGGGCAAACTCGTCCCAGAACGAGCAGGATAACCGGCACTTCGCACGGATGGCCTACATGCCGGTACTGGAACCGTCCTCGCCGTCAGAGGCCTACCGGTACTATCTCGAGGCAATGGCCCTGTCCAGGCGGAAGAAGATGCCCGTGATTCTCCGGATGACAACCCACGTCTGCCACGGCAAGGAAAAAGTTGCCTTCGGCGCGTGGAAAGGCGGTGCCGTCAGTACCGAATCCCGTTTCGACACATCGGGCGGTCCCATGGTACCCCTGACGGCCGCCGCGCTGGAGATGAAGCGCCGTGCCCTGGCCCGGCTTTCTCTTGCGGGGTGCGAAATGGATTCACACGCCTTCTGTGAGGTCAGGAAGGGGACTGACTCCTCGAGAGGCGTCATCACGGCGGGGCTGCCTTTTCGCTCTCTCCTGGACGTGCTGGAGGACTCGGACCGGACCCCGGACATCCTGAAGCTGGGAGTCGTGTACCCTCTGCCGGAGAAGTCCGTGGAAGACTTTCTCCGGGCCCACGAACAGGTGAAGATCCTCGAGGAACTGGACGACGTGCTCGAAAAGGACATCAAGGCCCTGGCCTTCGACAGGGGCATCCGGGTTGCCATTGTCGGGAAGACGGACGACGACGACAGGATCGGGGAGTACACTCCCGACAAGGTGGCTGAAGTGCTGGCCAAAACATGGCCTGACGTGGTTCCTCTCAGAGGAGCCAAGCGGCAGCCGTCCCTGGCTCCCAGGCCGCCGCAGATGTGCCCGGGGTGCGGCCACCGGTCGGCATTCCACGCCATCCGGCAGGCCCTGGCCAAAGAAGACATAACCGTGGCGGACATCGGATGCCATACCCTCGGTTTCCTCCCTCCCTACGAGATGGGGGAAGTGCTCCTCTCCATGGGGCACTCCACCGGAACGGGGGCGGGACTCTCCCTGTTCAACGGATCGAGGAAGGTGGTCAGCTTCATCGGCGATTCCACCTTCTTCCATGCGGGGCTTCCGGGAGTTGTGAACGCCGTGTTCAACAACCACAACCTGACCCTCATCGTCATGGAGAACGGCACCACCGCCATGACGGGCCACCAGGACCACCCAGGCGCGGGGCGGAACGCCAACGGCCCGTCGGAGGCCATTCCCGTCCGGGGAGTCCTCGAGGGGCTCGGGGTGAAGAGCATCCGTGAGGTGGACGCCTACAGCCAGGGAAAGCTTATTGAACTTGTGAGGGAAGCAATGGCCGAGGAGGGGTTTTCCGTGGTGATCGCCCGGCACCCCTGCATGCTCAAGTACACCCGGGAGCAGCAGCGGAATCCGGATTACGTGCGGAAGTCGGTGGAAGTCAGCCAGGAGACGTGCGACAGGCTCCACGTGTGCGTGGAGTCCTTCGGGTGCCCGTCCTTCCAGAGGGATGAGGATGGAACGGTGACTGTGAGCCCCGAACTGTGCATCGGCGACGGATCCTGCATCCAGACCTGCCCGGTGAAGGCCATAGGCCTCAGGAAGGAGAACAGGGGAGGGGAGAAAGCATGAAACCGTTCGATATCTACATGTCCGGCGTGGGAGGCCAGGGAATCGGGCTCCTGAGCGAGGCGGTCATCCGTGCCGCGGATCATGCAGGGCTTTCCGTGTGCGGTGTGGACACCCACGGTCTCGCCCAGAGGGGCGGCATGGTGGAGTCCTTTGTCCGCATCGGCGGGGAGGTCACTACACCGCTGGTACGAAAGGGTTCCGCATCCCTGGTTATGGCCCTGGAGCGGACAGAGGCCCTGCGCGCAGCGGAGGCCTTTGCCGCCCCGGGAGGCATGCTGCTCTATTTCGACACCCTCTGGCAGCCCCTGGACGTCCGGCTCGGGAAGGCCGACGCAGTCTCCGCTGAAGACGTGGAGGAGGTCTGCCGCCGGCTGAACGTTCGGCTTATGACGGAAAAGAGAAACCTCCCCGACGTGCGGATGCAGAACGTCGCCCTGCTCTCACGGACGGCGAAAGAGGGGCTTATCCCTGGAGTGGAGATGGAGCACTACCGGAAGGCCCTGGAGGACCTGCTGCCCGAGAGGGTGCTTGAGGAGAACCTGAAGGTGCTGGAAGGCAGATAAACAGTGTTTCACAGGAGGCCGCCCCGAAGGCGGCCTTATTTTTTCCCCCTGACGTATTCTATGGCTTCCTTGCCCGTGACGTGTTCCGCATCAATCGCAACGATAACTGCCCGGGTGCATCCGTTTATTTCATTGAGCCGAGCCTCTTCAGGCTGATCTCCCGAATACTTTTCCACCAGGGCCCGAAAGGCCTCCAGCCGTTCATTCCCTTCTGCAATCCTTGCCCGGCCGAAAACGATGACGCTGCGGAAATAGGTTGTGTATTCCGCGCTCACTATATTGTCCGCATCAGTGACTGCGAAGGACACCTTCGGGTTTTTCAGGATGGCGTCCATTTTGTGTCCGCTCTTTGCTGAATGGAAGTAAATTTTCCCACTAAAATAGACGTAGCTGAGCGGAACGGCGTAGGGATAGCCGTCATCCCCGTGGCAGGCCAGAACACCGTTCGTACGCCTGTTCAGAACGGCTGCGGCATCTTCCTCGGAGAGCTGCTGGCCGGCTCTTCTCATTTCCCTGAACATCCGATCTTCCCCTCCTCCGTCCTGACAGGGCACGTCGAAGTGCCCTGTTTCCGTGTATTGACTATAGCATATCCGATAGTCCTTTTCTTTTGGCCGCCAGCAGGGTACCATTGAAATGAGAAGCGAGAAAGAGGTGGTTTGGAGTGTTTCGCTGCGTACTATTCGATTTTGACATGACCCTCGTGGACAGCAGCTACGCCATCAGGGATACCATGAACATGGTGGCTGAGCGGAAGGGGCTTCCTCCCGTGACACGCGAGCAGGTGCTGGCCGTCATCGGCCTTCCTATCAGGGAGTCCTGGATGAAGGTCTGGAACCGGTTTGACGAGGCCTGGCTCACTGAATTCCGTGCCCTTTTCATCGAGCAGGAGTTCGCGGGCATTTTCCCCTTCCCCGGAACTGTCTCTGTTCTCGAGGCTCTCACGGAGAAGGGAGTGGCCCTGGGAATAGCCTCCAACCGGCACTCGCCGGTCAACCCCCTGAGGGCCACCGGTCTCTCGGGGTATTTCCGCTCGGTGGTGGGCATGGGCGACGTGGAGAACGCCAAGCCGGCCCCGGATATGATCCTGAAGGGAATGGACGATCTGGGCTTTGGAAAGCAGGAGACGCTTTTTGTCGGCGATACGGCGGACGATATGGCGGCTGCTGCGGCCGCCGGCGTGAAGGCCGTTGGTCTCACCACGGGAAATTTCATCCCCGAACTCCTCCTTGGAGCCGGAGCGTGGAAAGTGATGGACGCCATTGAGGACATACTTCCCCTGTGGGACGGTGCCATGTCATGACAGGGCACCGGAATCTGCTGGCCGGTGAGAAGTCGCCCTACCTGCTGCAGCACGCCGATAACCCGGTGAACTGGCACCCATGGGGGGACGAGGCATTCAGGAAGGCCAGGGAGGAGGACAAGCCTCTCTTCGTCTCCATCGGCTACGCCACGTGCCACTGGTGCCACGTCATGGAAAGGGAGTCCTTCAGCGACGGCGAGGTGGCGAACCTCCTCAACGACGCCTGCGTGCCGGTGAAGGTGGACCGTGAGGAGCGTCCCGATATCGACGGGAACTTCATGGCGGTCTGCCAGATGATGAACGGCAGCGGCGGATGGCCCCTGAATGTGATCGTCACCCCCCAGGGCCTGCCATTCTTCGCCTCAACCTATCTTCCGAAGAGAGGTGCGGCAGGAAAGCCCGGCATGGTGGACATGGTCCCCCGTGTGAAATGGCTCTGGAAGACCCAGAGAGAACAGGTGGAGCAGTCAGCACGGAGCATCCGTGAGACCCTCCTGAAGGAGTCTCTCCCCGAGGCAGGGCCGTGTCCGGGACAAAACCAGGCCAAAGAGGCCTTCGACGAACTGTCCCGGGGATATGACCCCCAGTGGGGGGGCTTTGCGAAGGAACCGAAATTTCCCATGCCGTCCTGGCTCCTCTTCCTCTTCCGCTACTGGAAATGCTACGGCGAGGAGAAAGCCCTCTCCATGGCAGACGGCACCCTGGCCCGCATCTGGTCCGGGGGCATCCGTGACCAGCTTGCGGGAGGAATTGCACGGTACGCCACGGACCGCCGGTGGTTTCTGCCCCACTTCGAGAAAATGCTCTACGACCAGGCGCTGCTGCTCTACACCGTTGCCGAGTTTCACAGCGAAAGACCGGGTCAGCTGTACGGGGATTTCGCCGAAGATCTCGCCGGATTTGTGCTCCGGGAGATGACGTCCCCGGAGGGGGGCTTCTTTTCAGCCTTTGATGCCGACAGCGAGGGGGAGGAGGGGAAGTATTACCTCTGGACGGAAGAGCAGATCCGGAGCATCCTTACGCCGAAAGAGGCAGGTATATTCCTGTACGCCTACGGAGTGCTCCGGGGAGGCAATTTCAAGAACGAGGTTACGGGACGAATCCTCGGGGACAACGTTCTCTACCGCGCGGTTTCTTCCTCGGAAGCGGCAGCGAGGTTTTCCCTTGAGCAGGAGGAATTGGGTGCTCTGCTGGCCTCCTGCAGGGAAAAACTGCTCACCGAGCGCAGGAAGCGTCCGGCCCCTCTTCTGGACGACAAGATTCTCACAGACTGGAACGGCCTCATGATCGCGGGCCTTGCCCGTGCGGGGGCGGTGTTTGGCCGGAAGGAGTGGGTGGCTGCGGCTGAAAAGGCCGCGAGGTTCATCGACCTGAAGCTCAGGGAGAAGACCGGCAGACTGCTCCACAGGTACCGTGACAGGGATGCCGCCATTCAGGGACTGCTGGACGATTACGCCTTTCTTGCCTGGGGAGTGTCGGAGCTCGGCGCCGCAACCGGGAAGAAAGAGCATTATCTTTCAGCGGCGAAGCTTATGGACATTCTCCTGGAGGATTTCGGAGACGGCAAAAAAGGAGGATTTTTCCCCCACCCGGGAGAGGATCCCAACCTCTTCCTCCGAAGGAAGGAGGCCTACGACGGGGCCATCCCGTCAGGGAACGCTGTTGCCATGGCGAACTTCATCCGCATTGCCCAGCCCGCGGGACGGAAAGAGTTCATGGACCTCGCCCGGCGCACCGGGGGAGCTTTTTCGAGTCACGTGACGAAATATCCCCTCTCCCACGCACATCTCCTCACGGCTTCCCTGATGCTCTAGAGTTCTGATGCCCCTGGAAGCTCTTTTTCCGGATCGCCGCCTTCACAGAAATTTCGGAGGCGGCGCATTTCATTCCTGTACAAAAGAAAGGTGAGCAGGGCGGCAGACAGATCCGCGGCAGGGAATGCCGCCCACACACCTGCCGTGCCGAAGATGTGGGCAAGTATGGTTACGAGCGGAACGAGCAGGATGACCTGTCGAAGCAGTGAAAGCACGAAGGAGGGGCGTGCTTTGCCGATGGCCTGAAAGAGCCCCGAAGCCATGACCTGGAATCCTGTGAGGGGCATCCCGAGGGCGAGCATTCGGGACGCATCGGCCCCGAGAGAGGTTACCTGAGGTGACGAAGTAAACAGGCCTGTGACCTGTTCCGGAACAGTGAGGAAGAGAATGGCTCCGCCGGCACAGAGGACTGTCGACGCACCGATGGAAATCCGGAGTGCCGAGACCACCCTGCAGTACTGCCTGGCCCCGTAGTTAAACCCCACCACGGGAAGCAGCCCCTGGACCATGCCGAAAACGGGCATGACGGCGAAGAGCAGGACCCGGTTCACTATGCCGTATGCCGCCACGGCGTGGTCCCCTCCCGTGGAGGCCAGGGCCAGGTTGACCGTCAGAAGGGAAAGACTGGCAGCCCCCTGCCTGGCGAAGGCGGCCGCTCCCACTGAAAATGATTCCCCAAGGATTGAGGCCCGGAGGCGGAAGTGTTTCCAGCGGAAGGCCACCATGCTGCGTCCGTCGAGATAGTACCACCCCAGCCAGAGAGCGGTCCCTCCCTGGGACAGGACCGTGGCCCAGGCGGCCCCCCTGACTCCCCATCCGAATCCGAGGATAAACAGGGGATCAAGCAGGGTGTTGATCCCTGCGGAAATCATCATGGTCATCATGGCGAAGGAGGCGTTTCCCTCTGCCCGGACGAAATTGTTTGCTGTAATGGAAAAGGCGAAGAAGGGAGCCCCGAGGAAGAGCACAGCTGCATATTCCTCAGCCAGTGGAAGGATGCTGCCGCTCGTCCCCATAAACCTGAGGAGGGTGGGAGCGGAAAGAATCCAGAAGAACGACAGCAGGAAACCGGCCGCCCAGGTGACGAAGAATACTGTTCCAACAGTCTTTTCAGCCCGTTTTCTCCGCCCTGCCCCGAGGCTTCTGGAGATGAGGGAAGCGCCCCCGACGCCCCCGGCCTGTGCCACCGCCATAATGATCATCTGGAGGGGGAAGGTTATGGAGACGGCGGCGATGCCGGCCGGCCCCACACCCTGCCCCACGAAGAACGCGTCCACAAGGCTGTAGGAGGCCTGGACCGCCATTCCGACGGCGGCGGGGAGAGACAGCCGAAAAAGCAATCCCCCCATGGGGCCGGAGCGAAGCGCTTCAGTATTGTCAGTCATGTCGTATCTCCTCTTCCCCTTTTCTTTTCAGAAGTATATCAGAAAGGGATGGAATGGGACTTGTGGGAGGACACTCCTTCAGCTATAGTAGCTTCAGGAGAATAATCCGGAAAACCGGAGGAGGGAGATCCAATGCAGGAAGTCAGGAAAGTAATAACCGAAGTAGGGACGAACGAGTGGCAGGTGGTTGTTTTCTTCCTGGGGGACCAGACCTTCGCCATCAACGTGGACAAGACCCGTGAAATCCTCAGGTGGCCCGGCTGCCGGACCATTCCCGAATCTCACCCCTCCATGATAGGCATCACCTCTGTGAGGGGAGAGGTCCTTCCCCTCCTTGACCTGAGGAAACATCTGGGCATTCCCGGAAATACCGATCTCGAACAGAGCAAGGTGATCATCGCCGAGTTCAACGAAATCAAGCTTGGTTTCGTGGTTGACGCCGTGGAGCGAATCTACCGCATCAACTCCGAGGAGCTTGATTCCACCCTTACCGGGACCTTCCTCGGCGAATACGTGCTCTATGTCATCAAGAGAGACAGCAGGAACGTGCTTCTTCTCGATTATGAGGCTATTGTCCAGAAGGTAAACCCCACCCTGTCCGAACGGTACACCATTGACCCCGTCCGGACGAAAGAGATGACTGATCCCCTGGGGAACCTTGATGACTACCGAATTCTCGTTGCCGAGGACTCCCCCCTCATACGGAAGCAGATCGCCGACGTGCTCGGCCAGGGAGGATTCCACAACGTGGTGCTCACCGGAGACGGCAAGGAAGCCTGGGACAGGCTCGTGACCCCAGGCGAGGAGTTCCACCTTCTCATCACCGACGTGGAGATGCCCCGGCTCGACGGCCTTGCCCTCACCCGAAGGGTGAAGGAGAGCGGAGAGCTTCGGAATATCCCCATAATCGTCTTTTCCTCCATCATGGCAAAGGATATCAAGGTCAAGGCGGCGAGTGTCGGCGCTGAGGCCCAGATTACGAAACCCGAGATTCCGGAGCTTGTGGAGCATGTCTGCAGTCTGCTCAGGAAGCAAAAGGAGAAGAAGGTTTCGGGCAGATGACATCCCTCCCGTACTGGGATTCCAACGTTGATATGCAGATCGCCCCCTGGTTTCCTCTCGGGGTCGACTACAAGCCTGTATCAGTCAATTCCCATCACAGCGGCCGTCTGTCCAGGATCGCCGCCCTGTCAATGTGCCTGAACAGCGAGTTTTTCTGTCTCACGAGCCTGCAGAGCGGCTACGCCGGCACCCTCCTCCGGGACAGCATGTTCATTCCGGGCAAGCAGCGCAGGATAGATTTCGGCTTTACCATGCTTTTTGGCTACTCGGCCCCCATGGAGGACGCCATGGTCTCTCTCATCGAAGCCCAGGGGGACGTGGAGGGAGGGGTCTCCTTCTGCACTCTCTGGGACAGGGACATTATTCTCGAAAGCTTCAAGGCAATCATCCTGGTCAGCGGCAACCCGTTCTTCAGTGAGGACGACTTTCTCGACAGGCTCGGCGTCATCCTTGAAAAGAGTGCTTCCTCCCATGCGAACATGCCCTTTTTCGCGGAGAAGTTTGGCTACAGGAGGTTCTTCATCCCCTACGAGACGGACAACCCGGTGGACCTGGAAATCAGCCGCCTTCTCTACGAAATGGAGTTTGAGGAAACCCGGAAATGGGTGGGCCCCTCGCCGGAAGTATCCTTTCCGCCGTTTCTCACCCTTGATCTCTCTGTAGACTGAAGTATGGTATAATATTCATCCGCTCAAAAAGCAAGGCGGAGGAAAACTCTGAAACGGCCCCGATTCCCGGGAGGGAAGTCTGGACCGTTCTTGCCGTAGTGAAAAGGGGACTGGATGCTCGATGGAGAATGAGATTCTGAACGAGAAGGATATTCCGGCGGAGAAGGAAGATCTCATGGACGACAAGTCCGCCAAGAAGGAAGACCTGTCCCAGGAAGACATGGCGGACTACGATGAAAAGGTGCGGGAGCTCATCTCCGAGGGGCAGGGCAAAGGCTTCCTCACTCAGAAGGATATCGAGCGGCATCTCCCTCCGGAAACCTGGAGCGCAGAGGTTCTCGACAACATGATGACCAGTCTTCAGGACAGGGGCATCGAGGTTGTGGATGATGAGAAAGAGGCGTCTGCCGCACCTGTTGCCGTCGCGGTGGATGACGACATGCTCGCCCAGCCTACCGTCGACATGGAAATCGGAAAGCTCGACGACATACCTCTTACAGACCCCGTTCGCATGTACCTCCGGGAGATCGGGAAGGTACCCCTTCTTGATGCGGTTCAGGAGGTTGCCCTCGCAAAGAGGGTGGAAGCGGGGGACGATACCGCGAAAAAAAAGATAGTGGACGCCAACCTCCGGTTGGTGGTGAGCATAGCCAAAAAGTATATAGGCAGAGGCATGTTATTCCTGGACCTTATCCAGGAGGGCAACCTGGGGCTGATTCGGGCGGTGGAGAAGTTTGACTACCGCAAGG
>LSQX01053670.1_pt2 | contig 10522 bp, 15 predicted proteins | sample 654561 | NCBI WGS metagenome assembly LSQX01 (sample SAMN04489861, study PRJNA283612) | anaerobic digester metagenome | isolation source: 4 biogas reactors fed with cattle manure at either 37C or 55C with and... | place: Denmark: Kongens Lyngby | collected 2014
CCATCTATGTCCACCTCTCTTTGAATAGAACTTCTAAATTTAGCAGGTTGTTATCGGCTTCGAGCTCAATCAAGTTAACACCAGGAGCTAAATAGAAACCATCAACCAAGTAACCTGCGTTGACATCATTAATCACACTCACTCCGCTTGTACCACCATAGGCCTGAGCTTCGTATAAGTAGTAACCCTCAGCCCAAGAGAAGTGGTAGATTTCGTATACAGACGTGGCATTAGGGGTTACATCCCATGGGACGTCTACCAACGCCACCCTTGTACTGCCGTTGTAACCAATGATCTTCCGGTACTGTTGTGCGCCAGTTCCGCTAACGATTTTCACTATCTGGTCCTTGTAGTAATCGTCAATTGTTGATGCTGATGTGGCTAATTGAATACTGTTAGAAGTTCCAGAACGTGCCGCACCGCTCTGCAGAACGTTGTTCCCTACAAATAACGCCTTCCGCTTTTTTGTATCAAACACCAAAAGCTCATTTTGTTTAATCTCACCTGTGTACTCCAGAGTAAGGCCAGTCGTGTAGTTTGTTAGTTTCGGGTTCTTAGTATGGAGCCCACCTGCGGTTTTCCCGTAAATCCAGATCATCGGATTCGCCTTTACGCCACCCTTGTTCTCGACCCGAAGCATCGTAATTGGCGGAGTGAACACCACATTCTTTTTCACCTGGTTGTACTCCGTAGAATACCAGTAAGGATCATCGGCTTGAAAGGTAGCTGTAAGTGTGAATACCCTCGCTCCAAAGTGCCCCCTATGTGGGTTGTGGTCTATATCTGTGCATTGCACCTTAATGTACTTGTCGGCACCTTCAAAGCGCTTCAGCCACATCACGTCTTCGTTGACTAATTTGCTTCTATAAAGAGCTGCCAGGTCGTCCGCTTCCTGCTTATTAAAGCACTCTATTGTCCCCGAAGCCCTTAAGGTGGTTGGCTCAAGTCGCTGCAAGTGTTTGAATGTCCTGCGCCCAGACTTGCCCGGAATAATGGTGCCTGGGATTTCTTTTTTTATTGTGTAACCATCAAGGGCCAACTCTGGCGGTAATAGGATTGACTCTCCCAGACCATCGTTTAAGATAAGTTCAATTTGCATGTGCTCACCTCTTTCTGTAGGGCTAAAAGGGGAGGCCGCCCCTTGTGAGAGCGACCTCGATTGACCTATCCAGCGGTTGGCAGGCTATCAACATCTTCCCACTCATAAATGGGCTTGTCTGCTTTGACGTTTTCTTTACCACGAATAGCAAACTGAGGGGTTAAGAAGTTACGGTCCTGTGGAGTGTAGTTAGGCACACGACCTGTTACATTCCAGAAGGTCCACTTTCTATAACCTACAATCGCAGAGGCATCGTTATTGCCTTCGGCGTATCTGGCTACATAAAGCTCTGCAATCACCGGCTTGGGCTGTTCACCAATCCTAGGTGCACTATACTTGTCTGTGGCATATGTCCCGCCAGCAAGCATCGCAAGTGCTTCGCCCGGTAGTTCGGCGTTCGTGAAGCTTAATTCAACCCCAGACAATTCAGCTTGTTCCTCGATGGTGGCGATTAAGCGATCTCCGCCTCGAAGCTCTGCTCGTTGTCCCTCGATCCATTGATGAGTAATGCCAGCTTGTTGTGGTGTTTCAAAGCGAGCCGTCTTGCCTGCAGCCTTTTCCAAGCCGGTTTCTGGATCGATTTCTTTGATAATCATCAATCTGCAACCGTATAAAATATCGCTCATGCTTTCATCTCCTTCTTTTTATCTCCCAACACGTGGGATTCGAAATTCTATCCTGCGAGTGATTGCATTAAGATCGGGGTCTTGAAAGTCTCCGCCCGTATGCACCCACTCAATTTCAAACTTGTGGCCTGTGCTTGTGGTGAGAATCTCACCAGCCAGCAACCCCTTCAACTCTGCAACAGCTTGATCCACGGGAATGAAGCTTCCGGGGTCAAAGTAGGGCCAAATCGTCAACTCACGAAAAAACCCCCTGTTATTAAAAGGGGCTCTCATTTCTTCGCCTAGCTTAATGACGCCGTAAGGCTTTTGAGTGTCTTTATCTGGTCCGCCGGGTTGGTGCCAGGACTTAATCGATTGGCAGTTTTCAGTTAAGTATTGATAAAGTGCCACCCTCATCCGGACACCACCTTTTGTGCATCCTCTAGGAAGTCAGCTACATACCGCCTGACAGTAGGCATGAGGATGGCGTATCTCCCTTGATTAGCTAGTTCCAAGTACACTCCATAGTCCATTGTGTGAGCTATACGAGTTACCAAAGATTGATCTCTCTGCATGGAGTATCCGAACAGTCCTCTGCGAGCCATACTTGTCCTATCTTGCCACCTAGCATTAACTTTTGCGTGAGCCTCCATCTGCGCAGCATATCGTTGACTTAATGCATACAAGGCGGCTTTCTGGCGTTCTGCCGCCATTCGCATGTTTCGATTCACCTCGGCGGAGCCAGCCATCAAACCACCTCCTCAATAATGCACTGCAAGGATACAATCTCACCTAAATAGCGAACGGGATTAACCACTGCAACTCGGTGATTAACCCCGTCTAACTTAAATGTGTCTTTGATTTTTACATCCGCATCCCATGGGCAAAGCATTTCTCGATTGTTGATCTGTAGTGTCCCGCCATCTTTTACAATGTCCTTAGAAGAACTACTGCCCAAGTAGACCCTAAAGGTCTGGGCAGGAAGATTGACTTCTTGTTCATCCAGCCATCCACCAGCACCGTCAGGAACACGCATCCACCGTTTTAGGACTATCTCGGAGGGACTAAGTTCAATCGCCTTGGCAGTTAACTTCCTGCGCCCGGTAAGATCCATTTATAGCACCTCGGGGCGGGCGATTTTCAAGACCAAACTGCCCCTGTTTTGCCCTTCCAGCTCCTCTAACTCTCGCCGGCGATAGTCCTGTGCCATTGTTTGGGCATAGGCTAGCCTGTCTTTAAGCTGTATAAAACGGTATCGCTCTGATCCCGTGCTGGTTTCCTCAACACTTCCCATTTCCTCTTGGAACATTCCGGCCTTTTCGGTCCATCCAAGGGACGCTGCTCCATAAATAGTTTGGGATTCTTCCAGTAGATCCTCAAGTTCGTTATCCTCGAACCGTGTATCAGCTTCCGTTCCGCCTGGGGGAATTTTCTCCCCCAGAAACCTTCTTAACCTTGCCACTAATTCAGGTGTGGGGGTCATTGTATCACCCCTTCAAATAGTCGTTAATGAGCTTCACTAGGTGCTTTTTAGTAGCACCGTTCTTGTACTCAATGCCCAGTTCATCGGCCCTTGCCCTAAGTTCTTTGGCGGAGAAATTCTCCTCGTTGACAAATCCGCTTCCGCCAGCGTTATCGCCCGAAGGTTTTTCAGCAACAAAAGGTTCACCTTGGGCATCATTGAAATAAGGACAATGCCTTTCAGATTCCTTGGTTTGATTAGTCCACCGTCTGGCTTCCAAATCGGGATGGCACTTCATGGGGAACATCATCCCTGGATCACTTGTTAGCACCCAGGGATAATGCGTACAATCAACGCATCTCATTTAATCACCGCCTAAAACTCAGGCAGAGTGATCTCTTGAACGTTCTCATCCAGAGCGGCGAATACACCACGACGGGCACGACCTACAATTTGAGCTTCCACTAAGCGGGAAAGATCAGCGAGTGTTGCGTCAATCCGCAGATCATGCTTGATAAGCTCCTTGAAACCACGCTTTGGACGAATCAAATACGCCTTGTTATCAGCGATACCGTTGTACTTGTAGGACTTCTTACCGATCTGGATTTCCCAGCCATCATAAGCGATGATTTGGTCAATACCAGTCAAAGAAGCGTAGTCAGTACCACGAACGTGGAACTTGCCTAGAGCCTCCTGGATGTGGTCAAGTCTTGTGCCGGATACCAGCAAAATGTTGCCAGGACGCTTTGCCTGTCTTGCATCAGCCATACCCTTTTTAAGGGTCTCGCGGAGACTCAAGATAGGATGGGCGGCGAACGAGGTGTCGCCCTCTACGGGTAGATTCCCTTCAACGTCAATGAGGACGGCCCCCGTCTTATTACCAGCACCGTAGCTGTAGCTAATGATGGGTCCTAAATGGATGTGGTTAAGCAAAGCATTGTATGCTTCACCAAACGCACGATCAATCTCGTCCATCTCAAAGGTTCGGTTGTACTCAACCATGTCTTCGGTATATTCGATCCCTGCAGCATAAGTTACAATGCGGGCTGTTGGGCCTTCTTCTGCTTGCAAGTGACCAAACTTAACTTCTTCACCTTCGATGTGTTCAGCAAACACGATAACGCCTTTTTGTGCCCACTTAGCATCGAATACTTCCGGGAAGTTCCTGTCTTCGATACGCTCATAAATTGGCGTGTAAAGAGTAGGAGTGGTCTCTCTGCCTAACTCAACGTCAAGCACGACCTTTTCCAGGAGTTCCTTTCGCACTGCATCGGTGGTAATCATTTCACCCACAGGCTTGCTCAGGGCATACACTTCCATTTCTCCGTTCACAATGCGCTTTTCCACGCTATGCTCTTTTCCATCCAACACAAAAGGCACCTTCTGCTCGAAAGTGCCTTGTCTACGTGCGGCTCTGGCTGTTTCGATACTTACAATTTTTGTCGCCATTATTTATCTCCTCCATTGATTAAATTGTTCTTGACAATGCTTCTCGACCCCATGTTGGAGGCCCTACTCGACTGGAGCCATTAGACCAGCCGTCTCCAGCGCGCCTAACAGTGCAATTAGAGCAGTACGTACAGCCTCGGCAGTAGCATCCTCAGCACATGTCACATTAGCAGCCACTCTAGCTAACGCCGTACTGGCATCTGCTTGAGCTGCATCAGCGTTCGTGTTAACCTCGTTGACAGCATCAACGATGCTGGTTTTGTCTGTAGTAGCAAGCTCGCCGAGCTCGCCAATCACTTCAAGCGAAGTGTCAGCTACAAACCCTGGCCAGAGCACAAACCAAATCACATTGTTGGTGTCCTTGGCCGCTGTTACCACACCAGCAAACACAGCTTTAGCGTCGGTAGTGAGCTTGGATGTGCTTGCATCCCAATAAATCTTGTCGCCTTTATCAAAATCCTTGGTGGCATCGATTTGATCCGTTTCATATTCAGCTACCTCGATGGCCAAGATGGCTTCAGCAGTTTCGCCTGCTCCCGTCTTGACATCTCGCGTTAGAAACCCGAGAAAGCCACTAATCAGAGCTAATTCCCCCGCCTTGTATTCGGAACTGGCAGGGACAGTAACCCTAACACTCTTGCCATCACTTACTTTGAAATAGCCTTGTTGGTACACTGTAGTTGGTACCGGATTGCCTTTAATAGCCATTCTTCATTCCTCCTCCTATTAAATAGACGCTGTTCTTTGGACTAAGTGCTTAGGTGCACCTTCTGTGCTACCACCTCTAGGTACAGATGGTTCAACGAAGTTCTTACCCAAAATGGTCTTGATAGCTTCATCGGCCAAGATGTTGTCGATTTCGCCGACAATCTCTTCCTTGGTTGCGCCGTCAGCTACGTTAAGCATCTTGGTTACCACGACTTGAGCTTGTTCGCCAGTGACCTTCTCTTGGATGGTTTCTTCAATCAACTTGGCGTGAGCTTCTTTGGCTTGTGTTTCGATGGCGTTAACCATCTCCCCAACGATTTCAGCGGGTCTCTCAGGCTTGTCCTTATCGAAGCCAAGGGCTTTCCAGACTTCTGCCATCTCGCCAGCTACCTTTAGAGCGTCCTTTGTATCGGTTTCCTCGGTGAATCCAAGGGTAGTAGATAGTTTGGCCCCAAATTCAGCACCAGTTTTGAACTTGGCAATTTGTTCACCTGCAAACTGTTCCACAACTTGTTCTTTGGTCAATCCAATTTCACCCAATACTTTTTCTAGATCGGTTTCGCCTTTGGCCATCGCAGAGCGGATAGCCGCCAACATTTCTTTAATATTCATATTTTCAGCTCCTTCTGTACTGGTTTCCCCTGTGGGAACAAAGGTTCTTTTTTCTACAACTTCGGTCATGTCATGACCCAAAACAACTTCCCCATCCTCAACAATGTAAGGTACGGAATACAACTTCCAACTTTGATCCTTTGCTTCCAGTTGAACGATTACATGGTCATCAAATATCCTTTGCAGCCAAACCCAATTTTCATTAGTCTTAAAACGATTACGCACAACGGTGTCCATTACTTCCCTGAACGATTCAAAGCTTCCATCAGTGTCCTTCAACATCGGAATTTCAAACATTTCCCCAACAGCAACTACTTCGGAGGGCATTCCAGCCCTGTGAAGTGGTGTCCAGTCAATAGATAAAGGCTTATAGCCAACAACGTGAACTTCACCAGCAACATTTTTAAGCGTAGGAATACCAAAGATTGAAACTTGGGTCACTCGCTTGGAACGAATCCACCGCTTAAGATCGGGAGCAACCTTGTCCACCACACCCCTAAAGTAAGCCTTGCCATTTTCCCATTTAGCCCCTACCCAATGGGTGACAGGGGTGGGGAATTCAGTATCAACATTATCTGGTTTCTGGTGTCCCAAAAATCCTGACAAGGTTTCTGCATTAACGAAGTTGACAATGTCTTGCAAACTCTCGCCAGCATAAAACCAGCCACGCTTCGACTTACTTTCAGGCACACTAACAACAACCTCTAAAGGATCATCGTCACCAGCTTTGATGGCCTCCAAGTCAACGCCTGGTGCTACAGGAATATCTGCCGGCTTCATTCCTTCAATTGTCGCTTCCAGAATTGACATTTCACCTTCGACCAGACTCGCCGGAGGATCTTCTTCGAGTTCTTCGTAGTGCCTGAGCAAATGCGCTCTTGCCTCCGCTTTTTGTTCTTCGGTCAAAGTAGTGTTAGCCGATAAATCAGCTACAGCCTTAGCAAGAGCAAACTTGTTAAGCACAACCTCACCCGCTTCAGTAACTTCATGGTGCAAACCAAACGCGTGTTCCTTTGCAAAGTTCTCATCAATTGTTGACGTAGTGACCGCATAGGCTTCTTTGATAGCCTCCTGCACACCACCATAGCCCTCGTCTAAGCCTTTTTTGAACGTGGACCAAATACCCTTGGGTTTCCACTCTTTAAGCGATACGGTATCCTTGATTTCAAACTTCTTGATCTTTGTCACCTCCTTTCAGGGAAGTTAATATCTTAGCTAACAACTCTACTGGCTGTTCAGACGCTATCTCCCATTGTTTTTCGGCGATACTTCTAGCGCTGGGACTAATTTCTTCCATCACATGAGACCAAATATCTTCCATACCAACCAACATGAGATGTAGTAATTCATGCACAATGGTTTTTTCTAAATTGTGGAAGTCCGCCCACATTTCGGACGTTTTGAGAATGTCAGGATCCGCCAACTGTATTTGTGCCAGACTATTGCAACTATTGAATGTGATAGTGGCCTGCCGGCCCGTAATTTCAGAAGGATGCACTATCATCGCCCTTACATTCCAATGTTCTAAGCGCAAAATAATACGCCACTCTTGGATGAGGGCGTTTGCTTTTGATAACAGTTCTTCTCTTGTCAATTGCTTTGGCCACTCCCCGCTTTGGGTAATTCCCCGGGATTATGGGGTGGCTCCCCAGAATAGCAACAACTGGGGCATTTGCGGAATGTTCTACCCGTTCCCCCTTGGGGTGGTCTCCCAGGCCCCTTGCCTGTTGGCCTTGCCGAATACCCACCGCCCCTAGGTTCAAAACACATCAGAAGCAACATAACCACTGCAAACATTCCAACCCAGAAGGCAATCATTCATCCTCCCCCTCTCCCAAGAGAACACCAAAGGTTTCATCAATAGCCCTAGTCACTTGATCAAAAGCATACTGTGTGCTTGAGCTATAAATTCCACGTAGTAACGGGTCATCGGCAAACTTCTCTCTGATGCGCTCCAAGTCGCTTCTCGCACTGCGTTCGATCTCCACTAGTTTCCGCAATCGCTTAACTTCTGTCATTAATTCGTTGTCCGTTTTGAAGCTTACGTGTACATCTATGAAGAGATCCTCAAATAATTTTTTCGTCTCTGTGTTCATCTCGGTAGGTTTTAGGGTGCCAGGCTTGATTTCGCTACCATCAAGCTTGACTTGTTCCAATTTGCCTAATCCTTTCAGCGGAGCAAGGCAATCTCCTAGAAGCTCGTCTTTGATTTTTTGTTCGTTTTCTTCAACTGTGCCGATTTGTTCTAGACACGGATCGCAAATGAACACCTGGCGAACAGGCATGACGTCTTGTCCGGACCGATCCTTAACCAGGCCCATCACGCCACCCCTGTGGGAAAAACCTCCACACAGTTCACATATTCCGAACGTGCATTTTTGAAACGTCGGTAGGTTTTGCATTATTCCCTCTCCTTTCGGGTATGAAAAAAGCACCATCGCTAGGACAGTGCTTTGTGTATTCGGTTCAATAAGCTAGTTAAGCCCCTAAGAGGGCTTTTTATGACATCGAAACAACGCTGAATAAACCTGTAATACGCTCTACGAAACGGCTCAATAAACTCATTCCAAGATTCATGGAGGGTTGGTTCAAGCATTTTCTCTGCCGTTGAGCTTGTCCATGCTATCTTTGAGCATTTTCTGCGCTTTCCTCAAGTGACGTTCTGCCTTGTTGGTAGGCACGCCAGCCCGAATTTTCTTCTCGGCCCGCTTGCGTTCCCTTTCCACCTTGGCCTGCAGGGTCTTAATCTCATCATCAATCTTATAAGCGATGGTTTCATCGCCACATTCGGGGCATCGAAAACCAACTTCTTCAACGTCATGTTCAAGTGGTCTGGTAAACATGTTGTCCTGCACGATAAAGCCCGCAGGGCATTTGTCGCATTTAACCTTTGTCATGGTCTTTTCCCCTCTCATACCATGATTTATCCCATTGTTCGAGTATCTTCAAAAGGCCTTTAGCTTCGGTATATCTTCGTTCTAAAATGTTTAGTTCCCTTAGTTGCTTTCGGGTCAACTCTCCTCTTAAACGTGCTCCCTGCAGGTGGGGGATAGCCATCTTCATCATTTTGCACGATTCCAAGACGCTAAATCGTTTCTCGTCTGATAGACGGCTCCAATACTGGGCATAACAAAACACGCCCTGCATACCATCGTTTGCTAAACGGAGAAACTTATCGTTGTATCGCACCTTCTTGATGTTGGGCACCCCCTCATACAATCTGACGATACACGTTGTTATACCAATCCTCTAGATAGTCAACGGAGCTGGGGTTTTTCTGCCAGCGAATCAAATCATCCACGAACTCCTCTCGGTCAAGCGTAACGGGCACAACGTAGCAGAGGCAATTGCCAGACCATGCGGTCTTGCCGTTTCGACGTACCCAAAGAATGTGGTTTCTTTCAAGTTGAACATCGTAGACCATGCCATCATAGTCCACTTCCTCGACCTTCAATCCTTTAGATTCGCCTCGATGATACCATGCGTTTTTGGAGTTGTTCTGGCTGATCCTCCATAGGTCATGGTTCATGGTATATGTTCCGTTTGAGAACTCCACCTGTTTGCCCTTACTCTTTTGCAGATAATAAGACGGGAAGTACCCAGCTTTGACAATCAACTCGCCAAGTTGGTCAGCCATCTTCTTGCTTGTGGTGAAATATATCTTCTCCTTGGACGCCAACTTCTTATCTTCCCAAGTTGTTTCCCTATCATGCCCATCGCAGTGCCGGAAAGCATCAAGAAACACCTTGATCAACCTAGGCGATAGGCCCATGATTTCATCAGGGATATGCTTCTCGTAGCTTTTTCCTAACTTCACCAATTCTTGGCCTAACTCAAAGTGGTACATGTAAAGCATTTGTCCCACGCTTACCTTTGTGGGCATGTTAGCCAAATCATCAATGATTTTCTGCTTACCTTCGCCTGTCTTGGCGATGCAGATTTGATAGCAATTATCATATCTTGGAGTTGTGCAGCCATCAGCCAAGTAGTACCCCATAAATTTACAGAACACTTCAGGCTCAAATTCCAACCCACCGTATTTAATTACCTTGGGTTCTACGCCTTTCCACACGCCGGTTCGAGGAAGTTTGAATACACTTCCTTCCCAATCCAACAACTCTTTTGCAGACGTTATAAACCACTTGCTCACACCTGCCAGCATCCTGTGATCAGGGGTGACCAAGAGATCGTAACTATTCGTCTTGAAACTTATCATCTTGCCTGTGAAGTGGTAGCTCACATATGCATCATAACCAACCCATTCCATCTCTTGGGTTTTTGGGTTCATGCTTAATATCTGCTCGCTACCATGCAGGTCTTTGAACAACTTCCAACCTTCGTCTGTGTAAACCTCTGTTACTTCATCGTAGCAGTTAGGATGCGGGAATGTTGGCTCCTCACCCTTCTTGTACACACCCGGACCTAGACCATAAAGGTCTGCAGACGCTAGGTCATCACAAATGTCAGGCTCCGGATGACTATCTGATAACATATATTGCACACCTAAATAAGCCGGGTTAATTGTTCCCCTGCTATAGACAGACTCGTTAAAGGCCATGCCATACTCTGTCCTGGCAAGCCTGAGTG
>LSQX01275983.1_pt3 | contig 10521 bp, 9 predicted proteins | sample 654561 | NCBI WGS metagenome assembly LSQX01 (sample SAMN04489861, study PRJNA283612) | anaerobic digester metagenome | isolation source: 4 biogas reactors fed with cattle manure at either 37C or 55C with and... | place: Denmark: Kongens Lyngby | collected 2014
TTCATGCTCAATTGTAATAACAATGTCTCCATCACGCCCGTGACGGATAAACCAATAAAAACTTACAAGGGCACCAATCCCCAAAGCACCAATCCCAACCATAGTATAGTCTGGTCGCTCTGGATAATCAAAATACCCAGGCTCAACATCAACCTGAGCAGTAATGCCCACACCTCTTGGTAAGCCATCGACGCTATGTCCCTTAATGACTTGGTTGTTTTCAAAAGTATAGTCAACATACTCATTATCTAAAGAATAGTAATATCCAGAATGTATGTATAGCGGATTAGTCACAGGCTTAGGAAGAGTTACCTCAAAAGTAACATTCTTGGTGTCTACCTCATGACCAGTTCCCACAATATTCCAGTAAAACATCTCTAAATCTTTATAGTCTAAATCATATGTCTGAACTTCATAGTAATACTCATATCTCATAGGTCCTGTTACATATATATCAGGATCCCCAAAGCGTAATCTTAAAACACCATTTTCAATGGTTGAAATATCTAAGTCTTCATTTGATTTATTCTGAATGTTACTAACCTTCCAATAATACGCTTTCTCAGTAGGATAATTGGTCTCAGGATCAGTAAAAGTCATCTCATACCTTTGAGGTAAAAAGACTTGAATCCCATGTAAACGATTATTGAACTGAGCATCAATTACAGTATTAATCTTTACTAACCCAGTTTCAGTCACATCAATTTTTACGTCCATATTCTCATAGTAAAGAGAGACATAGTTATATCGATCTAAATCCCCAGTAGCCTGAGTCTGTACTTGACTAAAGCCAAAGAGAATCGCAATTAAAAGAAAAAGGGACGATAATTTTTTAATCAATGGGCAGGTCCTCCTTTTTTTAAAAAGGGATGCATGCCATCCCTATTTATTCAAAACTTACTTCAGGTCTAGTGCGAGCTGCTTCTTCTGTAACAACAAATAATTCTGCAGGTTTAAATCCAGTTAATCCCGCAACAATATTACTTGGAATTGATTCAATCTTAATATTGTAATTTTTAACAGTCGCATTGTAGAATTTACGGTAATTCGCAATTTCACCTTCAAGACCAGATAATTCAGTCATTAATTGTTGGAATTGAGTATCCGCTTTTAAATTAGGATATTGCTCAACAACAACCATTAAACGAGACAGAGCTGAATTTAATTCATTACTAGCTGCCATTTTTTCTTCTGGCGAATTAGCAGTCATGCCCAAGTTACGAGCCCGAATAACGTTCTCCAAAGTTTCTTTTTCATGTGCTGCATAACCTTTAACAGTCGCAACTAAGTTTGGAATTAAATCAAAACGTTTTTGTAAATACACATCCACAGTTGAGAAAGCCTCCTCAACAGCAGTACGTAAGCGAACGAGTGAGTTGTAAGTCATAATGAACCACAGTACTAGAACGACTAGGACCGCAACAACAATCATCCACCCTTGAATATTGAAATTAGATAATAACATCATAAAGTTATCCTCCTATTAGTTTTATTATATCTATTTATCAGACATTTAACAATTCTTACACTGTTATAAATTGGTTAATATAGGCTAAAAAATCATCATAAGTTCCAACATGATCAGCCTGATAGGCTCCATTCGACCTATCAATTAAGTGATCAGTAATTAAATAGGTCTCAAAACCAAGCTCCTTAGACACTAAATCCTCCTGAGCATCATTACCAATCATAATTGAATTATGCGGATCAATTTTAAATCTATCCACCATTTCCTCAAAGTATTTTACATTAGGCTTACAGTAATGATAGTCTTCATATGTTGTGATTTCCTCAAATAATTCAGGATCAAGACCAGCCCACTTAACACGAGACACACTCGCCAACTTAGGAAACAAGGGATTTGTCGCAATCAGTAAACGATGTCCACTTTCCTTAAGCTTCTTCATAACATCATTAAGACCCTCAACTGTTCGAGTATGTGCTCTGTTTTCTTGAAATTCTTCTTCATAGAAAACCTCAAAACGCTCATATAATTTAATCCCAGTATAATCAATCATAGAATCAAAAGTTTGCCAGAATGCTTGTTCATTCGTTCTAGAACCATCATTATTAACCATCGCCATTGTCCCAGCTAAGAACGCCCCTTGAGCTTTTTCTAAATCTAATTCCAATTCATTAAATATCTTAGCCACACCATTAAAATAGTTCTTCATAAAACTATTCATATCCAATGGTAATAAGGTTCCATCCAAATCAAATAAAAATGTTTTGTGCATTGATTTCTCTCCTCCAACTACCTAATTTTAACACTTTAATAGTAATTTTTGGTTAATTATCATTGAAAATTTTTCAATACAACTGAAAACTGTTGTAAATATGTTAGTTTAGATAAATTAGAATTCCCAACTAACCAATTAATCGTATCGAAGAAGATGCAAAAGTGTCTACCAAGAAAACATTAAAACGATTTTCGCTAAGATATCTGTTCTTTCGCACTGATGAGATAAACATAAGGATGCTATCAAAGGCATCTTTTTGTTATACTAATGCTATGTTAAGAGAAGCGATAAAAAATGATAATGAAGGAAAAGAACCCATTTATCAATTTAATAAAAAATCTAAGATTTTAATCATAGGACAAGCTCCTGGGCCAAAAACAGAAATCCCTTTTAGAGATAAAAGTGGTGATCGATTAAAAGAATGGTTAGGCGTCACTGAACAACAGTTTAGGACTGAGTTCTCTATTTTACCGATGGACTTCTATTATCCAGGACCCGCCAAAACAGGTGATAAACCACCAAGAAAAGACTTTGCTGATAAATGGCATCCACAGTTTTTAAGTGAGATGAAAGAGTTAAAGCTTATCTTATTAATTGGAACGTATGCTCAAAAATACTACTTGAAAAAAGCAATGAAAAAGAATTTAACTCAAACTGTCAAAAATTATCAAGAATATTTACCGTACTATTTTCCCTTAGTTCATCCATCACCATTAAACTTTCGATGGCTTAATCGAAATCCATGGTTTGAAAAAGAAGTCATACCAGAGCTACAAGCAATGGTTAGAAAGATATTAGAGATATGAAAATACTCGTGATAGGTGGTGGACCAGCAGGTTTAATGGCTGCTAAACAAGCATTCTTAAAAGGACATGATGTCTGTATTGTAGATTCTCAAGAAAAACTTGGCAAGAAACTATTAATGACGGGCAACACACGTTGTAATATAACAAACAATAAAGAACTAAATGAATTTATGAAACAATGCTCAAAATCAACTCGATTTCTTTATTCATCGCTCTCTGAATTTGGTCCAAAAGAAATCATTGAATTTTTCAATGAACACAACTGTCCATTAGTCCAAGAAGATTATGATCGAATGTTTCCGCAAAGCCAAAAAGCCACCGATATTTTGAATGTACTATTAACAGAGTCAGTCAAAACTGAATTAAATACAAAAGTAGAAAGACTAAACATAAAAGATCATACAATCGAATCAATAACAACTAATAAAGGAGAGCTAACAGCAGACCATTATATCCTAGCAACTGGAGGTAAAAGTTTTCCAGTCTCAGGAAGTGATGGTAGTGGTTATAAATTATTACAATCTGTTGGTCACACCATCACTGACTTAGTTGGCATAGAAACAGGTCTACACTCTATCAATACGCGCCCTTTACAAGGACTCTCATTAAAAGATGTAACCATTAAAGTGAGGGTAAAAAACAAAGTAAAAACAACCGAAATAGGTGATGTATTATTCACTCATTTTGGTTTAAGTGGCCCAGGAATTTTAAAGATAAGTGAAACAGTCGTTGAACATCTTAAACATCCTGTATCCATTACTCTATCGTTACAACAAGTTGATTTATCAACAGGCAGTTTAACCAAAAAACTAAAAGCAATCTACCCAAATCGTTTTGTTGATGAACTATTAAAAGACTATGATGAAAAACCATTAGAACAAACATCAAATTATGATAAGGAAATAATCAGAACGATATACCTAAATCCTACATATAAAATTACAGGGGTTCAACCAATAGAGAAAGCTTTTGTCACAAAAGGCGGTGTAGCAACAAAAGACATTGATCCTATAACGATGAAATCTAAACTAATTCACAATTTAAGTATCTGTGGTGAAGTCTTGGATTGTCATGGATCAGTTGGTGGTTATAACCTTACCTTAGCCCTTAGTAGCGGGTATACTGCTGGTCGTAAAATATAAGAAAACCCACCAAATGGTGGGTTGTTTTTATAGTATGGCGGACAGTGTGAGATTTGAACTCACGGAAGCTTTCACTTCGCCACCTTTCCAAGATGGTGCCTTAAGCCGCTCGGCCAACTGTCCAAAGCTTGTTCATTATAACAATCTTTATGGGTACTTTCAATTGTTACAATATTGTCATCAAACAAACTTCTTTGACCTGTTATAATAACCTTAAGGGAGATAAAACTATGAAACACATGATAAAGTGCTTAGTCGTTATACTGCTAGTAGCCTGTACTCCAGTAAGTTCTGAACCACTCAGTGAAATAGAAATAAGCTCTGATCATAATATATTTAGAATTACTCTTCAATCAGAGATACATGACTCATTATGGGACTTTGCTGACAAGGTCGATTTACTTTCAGTCAATGAAAATTCAGTTTATTCGCCGATGAGCCTATATTCAGCTCTTAGTATGTTATTAGTAGCAACTTCAGGGCAATCCAAAGATCAATTATTAGAATTCTTAAATTTGAAAGACACAAGTGGTCTGGCTGATTTATTTAGGATGCATAATTATCAAGATGATGACCAAACCATTTTGAATATTAATTCAGTTTGGTTACATAATGCTGTCACAAATTTTGATGAGTCGATTATTGATGAGCTAAAAGATGATTATCTAACAAGCAGCCACAGCATTGATTTTTCTAACTCAGATGCAGCAGGAAAAGAAATATCTGAGTATATCAGTCAACAGACTAATGGTTTCTTAACACCTAGGTTTACACCAAGAGAAGATACAGAAGTTATGTTGTTAAACACACTCTATTTTGCGATGAATTGGAACCCCCACTTTTATAAAACACAGTCAATTAATTTTAAAGATGTCGGATTGGTGGATGCAGTAAAAACGACCATGGAAACAAGTCAATATTATGAAAACGAGACAGAACAAGCAGTAATAAAACATTATCAAGGACAAGGAAGTATGATCTTTATTCGACCAAAAAATGGTCTTAATTTGATTGAGCCCAAGAGGCAGATTTTAGACCATCTGCTTGATAGTGAACAACTCTATGAAGTATCTTTAATAATGCCAGAAATAGAAGTTGAATCAACATATGATGATTTAAAAGATACATTGTTTGAACTTGGTTTAGACAAGGTCTTAACTGATGATATTAGTCAATCTGAAATTAGTTTCTATGAAGATTCCTTTAAAACAAAGAATATCATTAGTTCAATTGTTCAAGGCGCAAAAATAAAAGTAGACAAAGAAGGAACAACAGCCGGAGCCTATACAGCGATAGAAGCCCCAACCTCAGGTTCGCCTCAAGAGTTAGTAAAAGCTGAAATGGTTCTCGATGTTCCATATCAATTGATTGTCTTAGGTCCCCAAAACACCCCATTATTTGTTGTTAATGTAATCAATCCTACTCAATAGAAAAAGAAAACGACCCAATCTACTTTACGATATGAGTCGTTTTTTGTTTTCCAGGTTTCTCTACGAACATTCTTCATAAGTTTTCAATAATTCGATAAATTCATCCTCATTAAGAATTATGACATGTTTTAGATGTAGAGCTGTTTGGTATTTTTTAGAAAAATTATTTTGTCGTCCAACAATTAGGACATTAGTATTTGAGTGTATTTGATTACTAACAACCCCGCGACGATTAACAACTTCTTGAGCGGCTTGTTTTCTTGAGAAAGATTTAAGGCGACCCGTAAAGGTAACATTTTTCTTATAAAAGAAATTCTCCTTAGAGTATGTTCTAGTGAGTGGAACGAGATGCTCCACCTGTGTTCTGCTGTTGTTAGACTGTTTAATCGTTAATGTTTTAAGAAATTCAAGTTCTTGAGGTGAGAGCCTATCTTTCATTCTTTGATAAATGAGATGAGTATTCTCACAATCACCTAAAGCCCTATGTTTAGTTGCTTCATAGCCAAAAAACTGTGATAAGTTTGACAGAGAATAAGATCTCATTTTAGGCAATGTTCTTCGGGCAAGTCTCAATGTATCAATGAAATCATTAGATAATGGAGGTTGATTTAATTCTTCATGATAATCGTATAAGAAATTAATATCAAAGTGAACATTGTGTCCAATTAAAATATCATCACCAATAAACTGTCTAAATTTAGGATACACAGAATCAATATTTGGAGCATCTAATACCATTTTGTTGGTGATATTATGAATACTCATTGTATAGGTATCAATCGGACTTGACGGTTTGACTAAAGAATCGAAGTAATCAATGATTTGATTGTTTCTTACTTTGATCGCACTTATTTCGATGACTTCACCATATTTACGTCCATTGCTAGATGTCTCAATATCAATAACTGTATAGTCACTTTTTAAGTCTAAGGTATTCGAGCCTTTAAAAGGTCTTTTAGGTGTCTTGGACTGAGCTTGAGAGTAAGACATAATCAACAGATCTAAGCGAATCTAAATCCTTGCCGCCTGCATAAGAGATTGAAGATTGAAGATCTTGCTTCATTTCATTAAGGGTATGACTGATATCACCTTTTTGGACGACAAGTTCCTTCTTACCTTCAACATTAGTATATTCACCCTTTTGATATTCAGATGCAGAGCCATAGTATTCTTTATAGGTGATACCATCGATATCAACTTCTTTACCAGGTGATTGTTTATGACCAGAGAACAGTGAACCAACCATAACCATCGTTGCTCCCATGCGAATACTCTTAGCAATATCCCCATTATTACGAATGCCACCATCAGCAATGATTGGTTTACGAGCAGCTTTAGAGCACCATCTCACCGCAGCTAATTGCCAGCCTCCAGTCCCAAAGCCAGTTTTTAGTTTAGTGATACAGACTTTACCAGGACCAACACCTACTTTAGTTGCATCAGCTCCAGCATTCTCTAATTCTCGTACTGCTTCAGGTGTCGCAACATTGCCTGCAATAACAAAGACTTCTGGTAAATGTTCTTTTATATACTTAACCATCTTAATAACATATTCAGAATGCCCATGAGCAATATCTATTGTGATATATTCCGGGATATTGTTAGTTTCTTTTAGTGAATCGATAAAGCCGTATTCTTCATCTTTAATACCAACCGAGATACTAGCGATTAATCCGCGATTATGCATACGCTTAATGAAGTCAAAGCGATCTTCAGGATTAAAGCGATGCATAACATAAAAATAATTATTCTCAGCAAAATAGATGGCTAGATCCTCATCAATTATAGTTTCCATATTGGCTGGGACGACTGGTAAATCAAAAGTATGATTACCAAACTTTACACTTGTATCACATTCTTTTCTGCTTTTAACAACACATTTTGCAGGAATTAGTAACACATCATCATAATCAAATACACGCATGTTTAAAATTCTCCTTTACAACTTATGAATATAACACGAAAGAGTTATTATTTCCACATCTGTTCTTTGTATTTTGAAAATGAATTAGGTATTATGTATTTATGAAACAATTTGAAGGATGGCTAGTCCGATTAGTTTACGAAGATAAAGTCACAGGGTATCGTATTTATGCGGTAGACAGCGATGATGCCTCTTTAATGCGCAACAAATATTTAAACATCACAGTTAAAGGACATCTACCAGAGCTGAAAAAGAATGAAGTGTATACCTTTATTTTAAGTGAGCCTGTTGTTGAAGATCCAAAATTTGGCCCATCCTACGATAATGTTGTTATTTTATTAAAGATGCCAGAATCTTTAGATGATACAGAAAGTTTTCTAAAAACGCTAATAGGTAAGACCAGAGCTAAATCGTTAATCTCAGTTTATCCTAATATTATTGAATTAATCCTTGAAAACAGAGAAGATGAAATAGATTTAAACTTAGTAAAAGGCGTTAAAGAGAAAACATACACTAAAATTCGTAAGAAAGTGTTAGAAAACTTTAAGTACTTTAATATTATTAGTCATTTTGGGGACGTCTTTTCACTCAATGTCATTATGAAACTGTTTGATGAATTTCATAATGAAGCACAAGTATTAGAACAACTCAAAGCAGATCCCTATCGAGCGCTTTGTGCATTAGATCGGATTGGCTTTAAGCGAGCTGACCAGTTAATTTTAAAAACAATTGAAGTTGATTTACAAGAGAATCGAGAACCCCGATTTGATGCTAATATCAAAGAATCTAAAGAGAGATTAATCTTTTATATTCAATACTTACTAGAGAGTTTATCGGGTCATACATATTATTACTTGAATATTATTGAGAAAGAGTGTGAAGAGTTATTACCAGAAGCATTTCATCATTTTGATGACGCAATCCAAGACTCACTATTTCATGTGGACCAAGATCGAATTGCACTAAGTGAAGTGTATGAACTTGAACAATGGATTGGTGAGCGTTTAAATGATGCGAATACTATGATTAGTAGTTTAAGTGATGATGAACCTTATGAAGGCTATCGATATCAAGAAGAGATTACTTTGGATGATAATCAATTAAGTTTATTACCATTAGTGACAAATCATCAAATCTCGTGTTTATTTGGGGTTGCTGGTTCAGGCAAGACGACAATCCTTAAGGCATTACTAGACTTGATGAAAGATCGTAATAAGCTTGTCTATTTATCGAGTCCAACAGGAAGAGCGGCCAATATTTTATCTGAAAAGACACAGTACCCTGCTAAAACAATCCATATGATGCTAGGTGTAACAAAGGATGGCTTTACTTATCATGAAAAGAATCAACTACCTGCTGATTTAGTAGTTGTCGATGAAGCGAGTATGCTCGATTTATTATTGTTTAAATCACTGTTACAAGCGATTAATTTCAGAACCACTAAATTATTATTAGTAGGCGATCCTCAACAATTACCAAGTGTCGGTTTTGGGAATGTATTCGAAGATTTAAGATTATCACATTTACCTAAATTAGAAATTAATAAATGTTATCGAACATCTGGTGGGATTTTAAATGCGGCTACATTAATTAGAGAACAGCAGCTTCATATTCCACAAAGTAATCGTTTTAGTATTGTTACAGATGAATCAGCTTATTATTTTTACCACACGGATGATATGGACAATTTGAATAATTTCATTTTGTATTTAATTGATAATTGTATAGAGACATGGGAGTATTCACTAGACGATATCCTAGTTATTTCACCAGTGAATGAGCATCCACAGGGTGGAGCTTTAGAGCTTAATATGATGATTCAAGAGAAATATAATGGCGCATCTATTGGTTTTGAACAAACTATTTTTGTTAAGAATAAAAAGCGAGACATATTCTTTAGGCTTAATGATCACATCTTAAATACAAAAAATGATTATAAAGCGATGGCCTTAACAAATTCTGAGTTTGAGTTTTTAAGAAATTACACCTCATCTTCATTTGAAGGCTTTGAAGATTTAAGACATGATATGGTGTTTATTGCTAATGGTGAGATAGGGATTATTGAAATGATTTTTGATGAGTTTATTGTCATTAGTTTTAACGATCAAAAAATCCTTAAGCCTAAAGATGAATTGAGTTCTTATCAATTAGGGTATGCGATTACAACCCATAAATCACAGGGGTCTGAAGCGCCTTGTGTGATTACTTTGTCTACAGCCAATTTCTCTTATATGATTAATTGTAATCATATGTATGTTGGCGTAACTCGTGCTCAGAAACATTGTTTACATGTTGGGACTGCTTATACGGTTAATTCTAAGGTAAAATTTAGAGAGAATAAAATGCGTCGAACTTTCTTATCAGAGCTTATTTAGGAAAATTCTTTTTCTTATAGATAAAGAAATAATCGATTATCCAAGCAGCCAAGTAACCAATTAAAGCATAAAGGACAATGAGTGCGATTAAGAATTGCCCTAAGGCTAGAAATCCGTCTGGTTGAACGACTCTTGAATTTATATAAAAGTAAAGAGCGATTAAGACAAAAACTGCCGCAGTAATGATCGTGAATAGATTTTTATGATTAAAGATAAATGCGACAATAGCATAAATTAGAACACCAAATAGAGGTATTAAAATCAAAATTAGAATGTCTTGCATAAAGATTCTCCTTTTGTTTATTTTACCATTAATCATACAAATAGTTGATATTTTAGATTTGTGTAAATAAAAAAGTCCCAGCAATGTGCGGGACTATTTCTTATGTTTTTCTTTGGATCGTTTATCGTTAATAATGTCCATCTCTTTTGCATCAATTAAGGTGACATTATTTTCTTTAGCCCAAGTCACACAACCTCTTAGGACTGTATTTAGAAAGATTCGCGGAACATTTACTAATTTTTCGAGTGCTTCATCAGTGAATTTGATTTCATCATCAATCCTGTCAGCAGCAAATCTTACGCTTGAGATTGAACCTTCTCT
>LSQX01217315.1_pt2 | contig 10519 bp, 8 predicted proteins | sample 654561 | NCBI WGS metagenome assembly LSQX01 (sample SAMN04489861, study PRJNA283612) | anaerobic digester metagenome | isolation source: 4 biogas reactors fed with cattle manure at either 37C or 55C with and... | place: Denmark: Kongens Lyngby | collected 2014
CAGTTGCTCTACCAGCTGAGCTAATTTAGCGTTATTCATGAATGAGTTTGGAAGATAGCGGCTTAGCCGGATCATCTCATCTGCTCTTAGAGTTCTGGGCATCGCATTGGATGTAAAGACGCTGTAATCCCGAATAAACACGCATATCCAAAGAGGCATCATTAGTCAAGAGTTGACGTACGGTTTGAGCATAAATAGCCGTGACGCCTATCAATATGGTAGTGATAAGCATGACTAATTGATGCATTTTAACTCCTTTGAACATACATTTATTTACAGTTTAACCAAGTGCTTGATTTCGTCAAGTCTTTTTGTGGGAAGAGCTGTTGAAAGGGGTGTTGGTAAACGTTGTAAGGATATTAAGGATTTACGTGGTCGATAATTATGCGGGTCAAAAGCAGCAGCATCGCCGTAACAAAGATTATGCGGATAAAGCGGTTACCCTTTTTGATGACGAGGCTGGAGCCTACCAGGTTGCCGGCGATGCCGAAGATAGCACCGGGGATGGCGATGGGATAGTAGATTTTGCCCGCCAATCCAAAGGTAATCACCGCGGCGATATTCGAGGCCAGATTCACCACCTTGGTATTGGCGTTTGCCTTCACGAAGTCATATTTGAGCAGGACGGTAAAGATGATGATGAGCAGGGTGCCTGTGCCCGGACCAAAGAAGCCATCATAAAAGCCGATACTTATGCCGGCAAGAGCAGCCAAGATATACTTTAATCCAATTTTGAGGGATGCAGATTTATCCTCTTGCCCGATATCCTTTTTGATGAGGGTGAGCACGGTGATGGCGGGGATGAGGAAGATAAGCAGATAATTGAGGAAGGCGGAGGACGCCAATAGCGCAACCCTTGCTCCCAGCCAGGAGCCGAGGAGCGCAGCCACAGCACTGCACAGCGCCACGGGGATATCTATCATTCCTGCCCTCAGATAGCGACCGGTGGAAAAGAGGGTGCCCCAGGAGGAGGAAAACTTGTTGGTGCCCAAAGCCATGTGTGGCGAGATGCCCATGCTCCAATATGCGGGCAGGGAAATCAAGCCGCCTCCGCCGGCGATGGAATCCAATAAACCAGCCAGAAAGATGAAGGGCAAGACCAGGAACATATCCGCACTTGATACTTGAGAAAGCAGTGGTATCACGATCAGAGCTCCGCCTTAAACTCCAGCTTCAGCTGTTGGTTCAGCTTTTCCTGGGGATAGCTTTTGATGCTGTAATCAAGGCTGATGGTGCTGTATGCATTTAACCTATAGATTCCATTCAGATTGGCACCGAGCGAAAAGCCCGCTCTCTTTTGAGGTAAAAAGCTGAGGAATTGATCGCCCTCACGCCAGTTGTGGCGCAGGTCCACGCTTGCTGCCAGCCTGCCTTTCTTGCCCCAGGTGCTGCGGAAGCCGGGACTGATTCCCAATCCATACAACCTGTAAGCATCGCTATTATGGGTGGAGCTGCCTCGCTCGTTAAACAAATCTGCATCCAGCCTCAGGATGGTGCTTTGCCTCAGATTTCTTTGTGAATAAGCCAAAAGACGCTGCATCTGAACGAGGCTTTGATAGCGGCTATCGCGCTCGCTGGAATCCTCGAAGCCAAAGCTGAAGCTATAATCCCCGATGCGGTTCAGCTCCAGCTTTACCCCACGTAAGGAGTGGCGGTTGGTATTCTGCTCCTGATAGCGGTTATCCTGGGTTTTATCCATGTCATAGCTGAGGAGCAGATTGGCTTTGTTGGCATATAGTTCCAGCCATACATTCTGCACAAAGCTGTGTTTATCGTAGATGAGGGTGGAATCCACCGTGGCTGATTGGGGCAGGAAGAGATAGCTTTTCCAATCTGGATTGTTGCCCGTCTTTTGTCTGGAACCAGAGATAAGGAGGTCTGAATTGATGCGTCTCAACAGATCGCTTTTACTCAGGTTCCCCGGCTTGAGATAGATATTTGCCTGGGCGTTCAATTCTGCACTCAAGCCTCCCGTAGGGGAGGTGATGTACACGTAATCCCAATCCCCATCAGGGATTGCCACACCTGTGCTGTCATACAGCCCGATACCGCTGCCCACATATTCCAGTTCCCTGATGCGGGGGAAGAATTCCGTTTGATTGAGCTGGTAATTGCTCAGGATAACCAGGGCATTCCTGAGGAAGTTATCGCTACTACGAAGGTTGATGAGGTTGAAGAAAGTTTTGGAGGAGTCCGCCTGAGCTTTCACACTGCGCCGGCTGTAATCAAGGTTGAGGTTGTGATTGGGACTGCTAATGCTTTGCTCCCAGCTGAGGGTGTTGGCATGCTGGGAATGGGAGCTGGCGTCAGTGGCTGTTTTGGTGTCATCGGCAATGTATGCAAGGCGTGTCTGAAAGCTTTTGGCATCGCCCAATTCCGTATAGGGATTCAGCCTCAGAAAGCGGCTTTCGATGTGCTGTGGATCATCCGGCACAAAGTGTTGCAGGTTGAGAATGCCACCTAACTTTAGCCATGCTTTCTTCCATGAGGCATCCCAGAATTCATAATGGGTGGTGCCAGAGCCAGATGAGAGGGCTGGATTTTGGGTTTGCGCAAGGGTGGATCTCAGCTCCAGCCGGGGCAGTGCCCAATATTGGGGAGATGAAAAGATGAAGCGCATCAGCCTTTGTTCAAAGCCACCCTCGGCATTGATTTGCTTGAGAGTCAATTCTGGCTTTACCTTCTCCGCCAAAGCCAAGCCCAGGCGCATGCTGAAGCTATCAAAAGCCAGGGAATCCGCAGGCAGGGCAGCCCCCAGGTCGTAATCCCCGATGCTGGCGCTGTAATCACTGATCAGCTTGGTATATGCCAGGCGTTTTTCATAATCCATCAGCAGCAAAGGCGCAAAGATGCCGTATTTCCCTGTGAAGCCCAGCCAGGAGTAGAGATATCCGCCCTGGTTATCATCGTCATCCAGGGGAGACAGCGTATTGGCATCGTTGTGGGAAAACACTGCCTCCACTCCCAGATCCCATCCGGAGCGATCAAACCGCAATCCCACAGCGGCATTGGTGATACTGGAGGGTGCCACCAATTGCTTCTGAGGCAGCCATTCCCCCAATCCAGCCCCCACATAGCGGAATTTGCCGTGGGAAAACTGGATATAATCCCCTTCCCCTGGTCCCACATAGCTAAAGTAAACGTTATAATCTGCCAGGCTATCGGCATCTGCATATTCAAACCAGGCGCTGCCATCCACACCTGTTATCAATCTATAAGTGCCCTGTCCAGGCTCCACCAAGATGGCTCCTTCGCCCCAGGCATCACTATCCCCTGCATAATACAAGGAATCCAAATCTTGAGCACTAAATTCATATAGCAGGGGTTTATCCTTGTTATCGGAAGCCGTGATAACCCTGCCGGTGAGGGAGAGGCCGGGTATAATCTGCCAGGAGGCATTGCTGAGGATGCTGTGACGGGAGTAGTTTTCATCGGCATATTTGAACCATACGGAGATCTTGTCTGTGGAAAACACCAGCCTGCGAAACATCAGCGTTCCTTCGGAGTAGTCTATATAATAATCACTGCCCCGTTCTAACAGGCTGCCATTCTGATAGACGCTTTCGCTGCCGGCGATGATGAGGAGGCTGCCCGGTTGCCCCTGGAGGTTAAGATAATAGGGACCCTGTTTGCCATCAATGATGGGGATATCCACGTGGGTGTTTTTGCCTCCGCCCACGGAATAGGCGGCATGCAGGTGGGATTGCTTGCCCAGGCGTGCTGCCACACCCTCAAAGCGGGAATTATAATCCAAATAACGGCTGCCACCATAGTTCATTTCGAGGTCTCCCATCTCCAGATTCCAGCTTTTGCCTTGGATCTTTACAAATACCTGATCCAGGCTGCTCAGCTCTTTGGAATCTCCTTCCGGGGAGAGCTTGGACTGGCTGTCTGAGAGCTGGGCATTGATTTGCACCCCATCCGTAAGTTCACCGCTGAGATTAACATACAGGGATTGCTTGAGGTCAAAGGCGCTTTCTTCGCTAAAGCTGATGGCAAAGGTCTTGCTGCCGCTAATGAGGAGCTTGCCATCATCCTGCCACCAAGATTGCCGGGTGGAAGGCTTGATGGTTTGGAAAAGGGAATCCGTTGCAGCTCGCTCTTGATACAAAAAGCTGGGTTCGGAATACCTGGTAGGGATCAGGATAAAGCTAACATGAATGAATTCATCTGCCAGGGGCATCAGCAGGGTAAGCTGTCCCGTGCGCCAATCCAACAGATAATCCTCTCCGCTCTTGAGGGTTCCGCTTTGGGCTTGCACCTGCTCGGAGCCGATAATGATTTTACTTTTGCCCAAGTCATAAACCATCTGCCCGGGTATGATGGCAAGCCTCACCTCCTGAAAAAGGGAATTGGCTGCCAGGGATTGTACCCACAGGAGCGGCAACAAGAAGATGAGGAAGATGCCAAGACGAGGATTCATTTACACTTTATGGATCACCCAACACACCACGCCCCACACCACAAAATCCATCTCTTTGCCCACAAAGATGGGTTCATAATCATCGTTTTCCGGTTTCAGCCAATAGCCTTGGGAATCTATTACCAAGCGCTTGATGGTGAGCTCTCCATCATACACTGCCATCACGATCTTGCCGGAAACGGGCTCCAAAGAGCGATCCACCACCAGGATGTCATCCGGGAAGATACCGGCTTTGATCATGGAATATCCTTCCACCCTCACAAAGAAGGTGGATGCCGGATGGGGCACCAGGTATTCATTGAGGTCCAGGCTGCCTTCCAGATAGTCTTGCGCAGGCGAGGGGAAGCCGGCAGGTATGCGTGCACCCAAGAGGGGGCGGCTTAGCTTTTTATCCGAGCGGGCACCATAGATGGCTTTGATGGTGCCGTCTGTCTTGATGTTTTTCATCCATATTCTCCCTTGCTGATCCAAAGTATCGTTGGTTGTGTCAAGGCTTTATAGAGGGCGCATTTTTGTCAAACCCAAATTATGATTTGATCCAGCCATTTATCATTATCAGCAAAAAAGACCCTGGAATATAACCCCAGGGTCTTTTTTTTATCTGTATGTTTTATGTTATTTAATGGCTTTGAGCAGTTGCTTGGCGGTAGCGCCGCGTCTGGGATCGTTTTCTATTCGTTGCAGGTCTGCCTTTGCTTCAGTGTATTTTTTGGTACGATAGTAGCTATCGCCTCTAATCAGATAGGCGTCCACATTATTGGGGTCCAATTGAAGAGTTTGTGTGGCAAATGTAATTGCTTTGGCATAATTCTTTGCCGTGTGATAGTGACTGGCAACGGCAAGGGCAAGCTGGGTATTACGCTCCAGTCCCAATGATTTTTCCCAGAATTCAATCTTCTTGGCATTGTTTTTGAGCTCTTCATAGTTTGAGCCCATCAGGCGATAGATGGATGCCAGAGTAGCATCATCGGGCTTGGTTTCAATCAGTTTGGTAAGGATACGGTTGGAATCAGCCCATTTTTTGTTATCACGATAAAAAGAGGAAAGGCGGTTTAACACTTCGGGGCTTTCTTCCAATTCCAATGCTTTTTCATAATACTTTACGGCTTCGGCATAATTGTTCTTCTCATTATAGCTGTTGCCAAGAATCATATACACCTTATAATCATTGGAAAGCTCGGCATACTCTTTCAAAACAGTAAAGGCACGTTCTTCGTCTTGGATATTTTCGCTCAGGATGATATATTGATTGGTAAGAGCCTCTTCGTTGCCGGGATCTTTTTCCAAGACTTCATCATAGGTGATCAGCGCATCTTCATAGTGTGTGGCAGAGGTCTGAGCACGCGCTATTCTGATGAGAAGGGATTTGATGGCGTCTTCTTTATTCACGTTATATTCGCTTTCCATGATGGATGCATCCAATCTGTCATAATAATCCAAAGCATTTCTCATATTCATGATGGCTTCATCATACATCTCGATTTCAAGGTCTTCATTTGCCAGATTCATATAGGTATCAGCAATCTGGAAATGAAGCTCGTTGATAACAACGTCTATGGAATCACTTTCTGTGGCAGTGGGCATAGCCTCCACAAACAGATCCAAGGCTTCTTTAAACTGGATCAGGGCAAAATCCGGGCTTTCTTCTTCATAAGCGTCTCTGGCTTTGTCCTTGGCTTGTTCCAGCAAAGGCTTGGATTGCGTGAGACCGATTGAATCCTCTACTTTTGTTTTGCTACAAGCAGTCATCATAACGATTAATATCGCAGCGCCTATGAGTAGTGCATATGAGCGCATTTTCATGTAAACCTCCAGGGTAATTTAGATAAATCAAACCTATTTAGACCGTGGAAATTGTCAACATAAAAAAGAAAGTAGGGCATTGTAAGAAATATTTTTATGCATAACGTGGAAATATTTCAAAATCGGTAACTGTCTAAATACCTGTATATTAACTTATACGAATGCCATTCGTGTGGATAGAAAACCACGCAAACCCTCGTTAAATCGTGATTATTATAGTTGACAGATTTTGAAGGAGTGATTTCTAATGACGCAAGAAGTATCTCATACTCTCATTACAACACAATTAGGAGGTAAAATGAGCAGAGATGAATTGATCAAAAAGATTGCGGGAGACGCTGGTATTTCACAGAAAACAGCCGGCCTTGCTCTTGCATCCGTTCTTGATGGCATCACCCAGGCACTTAAGAAAGGTGAGAGAGTTACTCTCGTTGGTTTTGGATCTTTTAGCGTTGTAAAACGCAAAGCCCGCAAAGGCATCAACCCCAAAACTCGCGAACCCCTCAAGATTCCTGCACGCAAAGTTCCCGTATTCAAAGCAGGTAAAAACCTTAAAGAAGCCGTCAAGAAATAACCCGTATAACAAAAAACACAATCAAAAGGCAGGAGCGCGCTCCTGCCTTTCTCTTTTATCCGGCTGTTTTGCCCTTGACAATATTCTTGGGATGGCAAAGTGGGTCTATAATAGTTAGGTTATTCATACCGTTCTACCCATTAAATTAAGAAGGATGTTTCAAATGCTCAAGCTCGATTATATGAAATTGCAAGAATTTATGATTGAGGTGCTTCACCGTGTGGGCGTGCCTGTGGAGGATGCCCGGATATGTGCTGAGATACTGATTGCCAGCGATCTGCGCGGGATTGAATCCCACGGCATTGGCAGGCTCAAAATGTATTATGACCGCATCCGTGCCGGCATTCAAAATCCGCTTACCAAGATTGATGTAATCCGTGATAAATTTGCCACGGCAGTATGGGATGGCAATCATGGAATGGGGCATGTGATAGCGCAAAAGGCAATGCAAACTGCCATCGATAAAGCACGTCAACATGGCTTGGGCGCTGTGGCAGTGAGGAATTCCACCCATTATGGTATCTGTGGCTACTATGCTCAAATGGCGGCTGATGCCAATATGATTGGTTTCAATTTCACCAATGCACGCCCCTCTGTGTGCCCCACCAATGGGGTAGAGCCTCTCTTGGGAACCAACCCCATCTGCTTTGGCGCTCCCACAGATTTGGGCTTTCCCTTTATCTATGATGCCGCCACCTCCATCTCTCAACGTGGTAAAATCGAACAATATGCCCGCGAAGAAAAAGATACCCCCGCCGGATGGGCAATTGATTTGGATGGCAACCCCCACACTAATACCCCCAAACTGCTGGTGGACCTCGTAAAACAAACCGCATCCTTATTACCCATCGGTGGCACAGACGAGCTGAGCGGCTCCCACAAGGGTTACGGACTTTCCACAATGGTGGAAATCCTGTGTGCCGCCCTTGCCAATGGAGCTTTTTTGAACGGACTCTTGGGCAAGGACGCCTCCGGAAAGCCTGCGCCCTACTGCCTGGGGCATTTCTTTATGGCGATAGATATCGAGTGTTTTACAGATATCGATAGCTTCAAAGCCACTGCTGGTGAGATTTGTCGCAGCTTACAAAACTCCCGTAAGAAGCCCGGCTTTGATAGAATCTGGGTGGCTGGAGAGAAGGAACACGAAAAAATGTTGCAGGTAAAAAAGGAAGGGGTTCCCATTATTGCCAACCTGCAAAAAGATATTGAAACTATGCAAAATGAGCTTGGACTTGCTTTTTTTAGCTTTTTGGAGTAAACTATAAATAAATACCAAATACATACCTTAAACAAGGAGTACACAAAATGAAAAAGACTACATTAATTATTACTTTGGCCCTGTTCGCTCTCAGCCTCGTGGCTGTGGAATTTGAATGGGATGGCGAGTTTAGAGCCCGTGCCGCAATGTACAATGACTATTGGGGTGATCCGGGCGGACACGTGGACAACCGTCTGCAGCTTGGCATCACATCCGAAATTACAAGAGGGCTCAATTTGAGAGCCAGTGTTGACATGGTCGGCCCCGGTTATGACAACGTCGTTTGGGGAGAAACGGGCGGCGCCATTGGCGATAGCTACGTACTGCTCCAAGTAAAAGAAGCTTGGATCGATTACCGTATCGAACAGATTAAATCCAACGTCAGATTGGGTCAGCAAACTTGGGTTGATCATCGTGGCTTGGTATTGGATGATACATTTAGCGGAATTACTTTGAAGACGGATTTGGCTCCGGATGTCAAAGCAACCTTTGGTTATGGAAAGTACGAAGAAGGATTCTTTACCGATCGTTATGATGACATGCAAGGCTTTTTGGTGAATGTGGAATATGAAGGCAGCATGACAGCCGGTTTGGATGCTTATCTCACCTGGAACAGGTTTTGGTATAGCTACAATGACAAACCCATTGCCAAGAATTTCTCATTCCTGCCCTACTTTGTTTACGATCTCGAGCCCATCACCATTGATGGTGTGATTATTGCCCAAATGGTGGATACTTATCCATCAAGTGGTGTATATAGCAAAGTGAAAAGTGAATTGAAGAGCAATTTTGGTGTTGCCTTGAATGCAAAGACCAAGATGGATCAGTTTACTGCAGGCATAGACCTTGTATTTATGAACGATATATTCACATACTGGATGGCAACCAAAGACTTTTCCCGTTATTACCAGAACGGCCTGTATATCTTTGGTCCCGGAGAACATAACGATGATCTGGGCATGTGGGCCTTTGGTACCGATGCAGAATCCTATCTTGGTGCCACTCTGAGCGGAAAATATCAGATGACTGAAAAGCTGACACCCTTTGGCGCCTTTGGTTTTATAAACAAGGGCGGTATGGAACTTAATGGCGGTTTGGAATATCAGATTATCCCTGAACTTCTGAATATCGCAGCCTTTGGAGCCTATGGCATCGTGGATAAGGATCTGAATAACAAAAATGCCTACGCCTTTGGCACCACCCTCAAAGTAGAATTCTAAGACAATAATCCTAACAATAATAACAAGACTCCTCCACGCGGGGAGTCTTTTTTTATCCTCTAATTACAGTAGATGGGCTTGATGAAGTATGACCTCATCGACTCTCGTAATCCCAGGCTTTAACCGTTATATAATTAAGACAATATTTCTGTATTTATTATATATCTCAGTTATAATGTCTTTAAAAATGATCACCTTGCTTTCCTTAAAATAATTACCACTCCCCATAGCTTGTAGGCGTTTCATAAACTGGTTAAAACCGACGAGTGTGCTCTTACGTAAGACTCATACCACCAAGTTGTTAAGCATATTTATACAGGTGCTTAAAAGACCTGCTAAAGTCAGCGAAACGCCCGGCTAAAACCAGAGGATATAAGGCATGGGCGAAGCCCTAAAACCTAACAACTAACAGCTATTAACTTAGCCAGCAGCGGCTGCTTGCCTGTTAACCACCCTTGTCTCTCCCTTGTCTCTCCCTTGCTGAGACAAGGGAGAGACAAAGGAGGCTAATGGGCAAGACGCACGCTGTCTGAGCCCTAAGAAAAAGCCCCAAAACCTGGANNGGAGGCTAATGGGCAAGGAGTGGCATATCGTGAACATAATCCATAAAATACATTCAGAAAAGCATTGACAAGGCAAGCATCGCCAAAAAACTGGTAACCTCGAGCTCAATTCAGCGCATAGCTTTGCTTTAATGCTATAATATCAACGCTTTATATATAATAACAAGAGGACGAAATGAAAGATTATGAGATGAAGAAGATACGCAATCTTCTGTTTATGGGATCCAGTGGAGCCGGAAAATCCAGCTTGGCTGAACAGATCTTTTTCCAAGCGCAAGCCATCAACAGGCTGGGCAAAATAGATGAAGGCAATACCGTGATGGATTTTGATGCCGAAGAGATTGCCAGAAAGAATTCCCTCAGCCTCAGTTTGGGTTTTGTAAACTATAACGATCACAAGATCAATATCCTGGATGCCCCCGGTTCTCCAGACTTTGTGGCAGATGCCATTGTGGCGATACCAGCCGTTGAAAACGTAGTTTTGGTAGCCAATGCCACCGCCGGTTTTGAGGTGGGGCTGGAGCTTGCCATCGAGCAACTGGAAAATAAGAAAGTGGGCAAGGCTGTGATCGTAAACCGGATGGATAACGAACATGCAGACTTTCAGAAGACCCTGGATTCAATATATGAAAACTCTGGTTTGAGAGCCACCCCGCTGCTGTTGCCCATCGGCAAAGA
>LSQX01272040.1_pt1 | contig 10518 bp, 15 predicted proteins | sample 654561 | NCBI WGS metagenome assembly LSQX01 (sample SAMN04489861, study PRJNA283612) | anaerobic digester metagenome | isolation source: 4 biogas reactors fed with cattle manure at either 37C or 55C with and... | place: Denmark: Kongens Lyngby | collected 2014
ATTTTGGTGAATACCTAAGAATTTGTTTTGCATCGGGTTATCAGCAGGTTTACCCCAAGGCCGAAATGGTTATAGAGCAGAGCTGCCTTACTAATCATAGGGCACAAGAATCTATGGATTATTTAAAAGAGCTGGCTAAAATTGTCAGCATAACTGGCGAGGATGACCGCAGTATACTGAGCAAACAGTACGATAAGATTACTTATGTTAGCCCCAACAGTGTTTTGGCAAAATATCTGCATTCGACGGCCTTGAAGAACTCCGAGTCCCTGGATCTGCCCATATTTCCCTTTGGCTTTAATCTGAGCCAGAAGGATGCCACCAAAAAGGCTCTGGTCGAACAAATCAGTGTTATTGAAGGCCCTCCCGGAACAGGAAAAACCCAGACCATTCTCAATATCATCGCCAATGCAGTTATGGAAAATAAAACGGTGGCCGTGGTTTCCAACAATAATTCTGCAACCGCCAATGTTATGGAGAAGCTTCAGAAGTACGATCTTGACTTTATTGCTGCCTACTTGGGCAACAAGGATAAGTTGGTGCCTGGCACCGAGGTATTATTGATTTTCAATTAGGCTAATATTTTTTTGGCAAATTACTGTTAATTTATGACCAAAATAAAGCTGCCCTTTCAAAAGGCCGTGGGCGCAAAAAATAATTCTTATGAATTAATCAGTTCGAACCTAGCTCCAGTTGACTGCTCAACAACATTCCACTTGCCATCTTCGTGTACGAATTTCAAACGCAGGGGATCTGGTACATTTCCTTTAAAGACCTCTTGAAATAAGCCAGGATTTTCATGAACGTATCCCTCTATTTTTCGTAACTCTCTAACCTGTCCTTGATAGGCGCGCACGTCTTGCATAGCGTCTCTTGACGTTGTGATCCCCAGACCAGGCGGTGCCATTATAAGTGTATCTCCATTAACATCCTTCAATTCGACAATGATAAGTTGGTGCCTGGCACCCGTACAAGGATGATGTAGGGACGTTTTCCGTTCTTCTCTATCAGGATGATGATGGGAAGATACAGATCCTGCATAGCGACCTGCGCCGTTTTACAGCAGGACCGGTTACCTTTAGCGGGGGACAGTATAATATCATGGATATTGACCATTGCCATACACTGAAGCTGACAGATATCGCCGATCTCAATGGAGACGCCAGATATGAATTCATTATAGAAATTGGGCTTTGGGAGGGCGGCTTTAAAGCGGTATTCGCTCAGAATCCTAAAGGAACATATGAAATCGCCTTGCGCACAAATTTCGGTATGTAGGACCCGAGGGCAATTTCCTAGACATACTGCTGTTGAATATTACGAATAATAGACCTATAATATGTGGAATATGACAACAGCACCCACTAATATGATCTACTTGGTAAAAAATATAGCTTAAGTTGGTGGGGAACTAACATAATGGTTTTAGAGCTGTAGGGGAAGACGTGATCGTGACCGGCATAAGAGTGATAATGTATATGCATAAGAGGAGGTTCTTTCTGTAGACTTAAGGTTTTAACAACGCCTCATTGTAATTCTGTGTTTCTAAAGCTGGTTAGGGGAGAGACCATGTAGAATTCAATATCGCCCGGGTGTTAGTCAAGGGGCTCTAAATTAATGAAAGGTTGTCAATAGGTGAATATTCAAATATTCGGAAGAAAGAAATGCTTTGATACCGGGAAAGCCGAACGGTATTTTAAGGAACGGATCCTACTACCTTTGAATTGATTGAAAAAAAGTCCAGATTTATATGCATCTTATCACCGTTGATTGAGCCTCAGGACATAGAGAAATGTCTTCAAGCAGCCGATCAAGGATATCCCGGGGCCAGACATTATTGCTTTGCTTATAGACTGAGACAGGATAGTCTTATCATGGAACGTTGCAGTGATGATGGCGAACCTAGCGGTACGGCGGGTTCGCCGATTCTCAATGTACTCCAGAAGAGGGAACTGGAAAATATAATAGCTGTGGTAGTTCGTTATTTTGGAGGAACCCTGCTGGGAACCGGGGGATTAGTAAGGGCCTACACCCAGGCGGTTCAATCTGCCGTGGATAAGTTGGTGCCTGGCACCTGGCACCTGAACCGTCCCCTCGTTTCTTTGAAATGGAGTTTAGATATGGATAATAATTTGGAGTCATTTAAGCCAAAAGCGATTTCGACAATTGTACAGCTTTTAATAGCCGTCTTTGGCACATTCGTCGCTGTGTTTGGTTTGTTTATGTTTAATCAGCATCTACTGATGTCACTTCCCCTGCCATTACGCCTGATTTTTATGATTGTCACGCAATGGATGCTTTTCCTCATTCCAGGGATATTAATGATCGTGAACAAGGAAAAGTTCAGCGACATCGGCTTTAGAAAAGAAAAGATTCCGTTGCAAATAGGCATCGGTGTATTACTTGCTTTTTCCATGTCATTGGTTTTAACTATTCTTCCCATTATGCTTGGTTTTAAAGATATGGTTGGCAATACCTCTTATACGCAGACATGGAAATTTGTCTATCAATTTATTTATGCAATAATTGGGGTTGCTCTTGTAGAAGAATTGATCTTTCGGGGTTACATATTTAAAAAATTACTGGAAATCAAGGACTCAAAGTGGTTTGCTATTATTATATCATCAGTATTGTTTGGTGCGTTTCATATATTCAATGGGAATATTATTCAGGTTTTCATGACGGCAATTCTTGGACTAATTTTCTGCATTTTCAGAGAGAAAGTTAAAGGATGTACCCTGCTTTCACTGATCATCGCTCATGGTGTGTATGATGCCATGATTGTATTATGGGTTTCAATACTGTGATCAGTATTTGCGGGGTTCCGGGTGCCAAATTCATTAAATATTAGAACCAAATTATCGAGGTAAAATATATTCAAAGGCACCGATTGGGGCAGGATGAGATAGTGAACACCCCGCTGCTCTTTATAAATTGATGGGTGAGGTTGTTCTTATTGATGCCGATGGCCACCATAGCGGGTTCGGCAGTGATCTGAAAAGCCGTATTGGCTACCTGCCCGTTGAGTCTGCCATCCATGGCAGAACTGAAATTTGAAAATGGCGAGGAGAAAAAGAGTGATGAAAAATATTAAGATTACCGTTATGAAAATGGCGCACTATCAGGATTTGATAGATAAATACGAAAATCCTGTAAGCCATGCTTGCGATATGCAGGTTGGGCAAATATTTATTGCCAAGGGCTGGGAAAAGCCGGAGGGAATGTGCGACAATGCCTGGGCGAGTATGTCTGCTTATAAACTTAGCCTAAATTTTGCGCTTGGAGGGAATAACATATGACCTACTGGAACACAGCAGTCTGTGAAACAAACGGAATTAAGATACACTACACAAGAACCGGGGGAAATAAACAGCCTTTAATTTTGCTGCATGGATTAATGGCTAATGGCTTGTGCTGGACAGGTTTAGCACATGTTCTGGAGAAAGAATATGACGTAATCATGCCGGATGCCAGGGGACATGGCAATTCGAGTGTACCTGAATTTGGATACCGATATGAAGACCATGCAAACGATGTTGCCGGTTTAATAAAAGTCCTAAGACTTCATCCTCCCATCCTGCTCGGACATTCAATGGGGGGGATGACTGCAGCTGTGGTGGCAAGTCGTAAACCCAATCTACTCCGTGGCCTGGTCTTAGCTGATCCAACCTTCTTGAGTCCAAAAATTCAGCGTGAAGTCCGCGATAGTGATGTCGCCGATCAGCATCGACGAAGGCTCAATATGTCATTAAGTGGGGTGGTGGCAGACGCGCGGAATAGACACTCTAATCGCTCAGCGGAGACCCTTGAGCTGTTCGCTCGGGCACGACTTCAAACCAGCATGGCCGCATTTGACGTTCTCACCCCACCGAACCCTGACTATAAGATCTTAGTGAGTGCAATTGACGTTCCAAGCCTCATCGTATTTGGTGATAAAGGCGTGGTTTCGTCGGTTGTTGCCGAAGAGCTGCAAGGTCTTAATCCAAGACTTCAGGCAGAACAAATCCGGGAAGCTGGCCACAGTGTCCACTTAGATCAACCAGAGCGCTTTGCGGCTGTCGTCGGATCTTTCATACGTTCAATTGTAACTGTCACTGGTTCATGAAGTGCTAAACTTGAATATTTTGGTGACTGATGTAAGACTAGTGGAATCAAGATGAACTAATCTATTGTTGACTATTGTATACTGGTAAAGGATGATAAAATGTCAAAACCTAAAAACATTATACAAGGAGTGCATATTTACGCCTGATTCAATAAGTATGAAATTATTACTGATTTATCTCATTGCTGTTAATATCATTTGCCTGACTCTTTTCGGCTTGGATAAACGGCGCGCAAAAAACGGTAACTGGAGAGTCAGGGAGCGGGATTTATTTCTGGTGGCCATCGCCGGCGGTTCACTAGGTGGTTGGCTGGCAATGTACCTATTCCGCCATAAGACCCAACATTTGAAGTTCAAAGTAGGTATTCCGCTGATTATCCTGCTGCAGCTTAGCCTGGTGGTTTATTTAAACCTATAAAGAAGAAGGTGGGCAAATAAGTTGATAAGTTGGGATAAGTTGGTGCCTGGCACCGAGATTACTAATCCAAAATAAACAACTCTTCAACTCTTGTGTTTAATAATCTAGCCATTTTCATGGCTAGCTCTAAGGAAGGATTATACTTGTCATTTTCAATAGCAATAATGGTTTGTCTCGAAACTCCCAATTCTCTCGCTAAGTCTTCTTGACGCATACCTTTATTTTTCCTTAATTGCTTAATATGATTTTTCATTACTATCTGCCTGCCATCAAAATCCAGGAGCCAATTGAAACGATAACCCCAACTATGATAGCAATTACCAATATTAGTTTGTAAAACGGATTTTCCTCTTGGTATTCATCGTCTCCTTTAACCGCCTGTTTTTGTAAATACATTTGAGAAAATATTAAAACGAATGCTGTTGAAACCAATAAAAAACTTGGTACTAAGTTGACTGAAGAATTTTGTATATGAACCTTATATGATTCATATAAAGACCACACTAACAATGCCCCGATCAAATAAATTAAGGCATTCCGCTGCGCTTTTAATGCTATGTTCTTTTCCATTTCATCCATTTTATGAATTCCCAATTTTGCAAAGAATTGTTTCATAACGCACCTCCATATGTTAAAATTTCTTTACATTTGCTATCTTATAATAACCCAAGTAATATGTCAAGATCTCTTTACATTTTGGGGCGTTTCACGGGGATGGGGTTTCGTCTCTCACAAATTCTCCATTATCTTCTACAGGCTTGCGTTTAAATCGATCCTGAAACAACCTGTCATACTTTTTTTATACCATAAAACATAGCCGTTACATTAATACGGTCCTTCCTACACTGTATTATTATGACTATGTACATAAGGAACAAACGTTTGTTACAATAAATGGTAGAGTTGTAGGGGAAGAGCTAATATCATGGTAATGAAAAGAAAGGATAAATATGGCAATATTATATACTAAAAGACTGATGCTCCGACCAGTTCAAATTGATGATTTGGATGATATTTATAATTATTCCTGCACGTCCAATGTCGGACCCAATGCGGGCTGGAAACCGCATGAGAGCAAAGAAGAAACACTGGAAATAATGAATACTATTTTTCTGAACCAGGAAACGGTGTGGGGCATTGCAGTAAAAGAAATCGGAAGAATTATTGGTTCCATAGGTCTGGTTGATGACCAGAAGCGTCAATATGATATGGTGAAAATGATTGGGTATGCAATTGGTGAAGCTTATTGGGGTCAGGGATTCATGAGCGAGGCGGTAAACGAAGTGATTAAATTTGGCTTTGAAGAATTACCCTTGGCAGCAATTTCAGCATATTGTTTTCCTTTTAACCAACGCTCAAATAAGTTGGTGCCTGGCACCGCGGTGTCAAGGTGGTAGGAACCGTTAGCTTTAATGATAACATTGATCTTTCTATTATTACTATTGATGGAAAGTATTTGCGCACCAACGGCAACACTATCTCTGCCGGAAGTTCCCCCTATCTCTGGCACTGGAGCGACCGCTTTATTGCGGACAACAATTGGCACTATCAGCGTATCTGGACGGGGGCAGATCGTTCTCTGTGCTTTGACGTAGACAACGCCAACTTTTCAAACGGAACCACCGTAAAACTGTGGGAAGATACGGGCTATACTACGGCCCAGTATTGGACGGTGATGGAAGCGCAGTTAGGAACTGACAAATACTACATGATCAGTTGCTATGGTTCCCCCGGGAGCTATAACAACGGCGAACGCCTTTTTCTACGCTATAAACCTGATACCAATAGTTGCGAGCTTCGTGAGCTGGGAAACAGTGACAGCTATTCCTTATTCCGCATTTCCTCTGATCAATGAAGTGCCTGCATGTGCTCAATTATGTCTAATGTATCCAGAAATGCTCTCACATCGTAAATAAAAGATAAGTGGTATTGACCTACTGGAACACAGCAGTCTGCGAAACAAACGGAATTAAGATACACTACACAAGAACCGTAGGAAGTAAACAGCCTTTAATTTTACTGAAATATCTTGTTTTGCTAAAATTTACTTAAATATATGTTGGGAGTCAAGGAGGTATACTGGTGACCGACAAGATTGAATTTGTAAGAAATCATAGCCACTTAAGCACCAACCTAGGATTTCAGTTTGAATTCTATTGTGATCGTTGTGGAAGTGGGTTTCGGACTCGCTTTAAACCTTCGGTAACCGGTGGGGTTACAGGTTTATTGACACTGCCGGGAAATAGCTGATACACAACTGCGGGAAAGCCCCCAAACAGCAAAATTGCACCTGTCAACTTCAGATGATAGCATTTATGGGTTGGATGAACTCAAACGGCAAAAAATCTTGCGCCGGGCTAAATACAAAAACAGGTTTTAAAATGCCATATTTGTACTGGCCCTTTTTATATTGCCCCGCAGCGTTTCTTTTCCATCAAATGATTCAATAGGATTAGCATGGAACGATAGTGATATAATATATTTATCGCAAAAGACTTCCAGTGGACAAATTGTGGACATTAAATTAAACGGTAAAGATGAAAACGTAAGATGTTTTGTAATCCCGTCATGCACCTGTGCAAAAATTATTAGAAGCTTTAAATAACCAAGAGGAGGAAAATATAATGAGTGAAAACAAAACCCTTAGAAACCTGATGGCGGCATTTGCTGGAGAATCCGAAGCAAACAGAAAGTATACAGCATATGCCAAGAAAGCTGANNTAGAGCTGCAGCTGATGCCGAAACCCTTCATGCTTTAAAACATTTCGAAGTGGCAGGGAAAATCGGTTCAACAACAGATAATCTGAAAGATGGTGTTGCAGGAGAAACCTACGAATATAAGGAGATGTATCCTGATTTCGTAAAAGAGGCTGAGGCGGAAGGAAACAAAGCTGCGCTGATGTCCTTTACCTTTGCGATGAAAGCTGAGGAGGTTCATGCAGGGCTTTATCAGAATGCACTTGAGAATCTTGATCAGTCTGAAGAAGTTTTCTACTATCTCTGCCCGGTATGCGGTAATATAGAGAAATATCAACCTGAAAAATGCAGTATTTGCGGGGTTCCAGGTGCCAAATTCATTAAATATTAGAACCAAATTATCGAGGTAAGACATATCCCTGACTGAGTAAAATGTAACAAGGCACTCTACGTTGTAATTTCGTACAGTGCCTCGCTCGCTTTTAAGGGCACTCCCTGAAGCGGAGGAGCGCATCTGCTGGAGTATGATGCCCACTTACTGGGGAAGGTATAACATCATCCATTTCGTAGCGCTTCCCAGCGCATCGGGTTGATCATTAAGGAACGTGAGTGATAGGGGATATTGGTATTTATTAATAGTTACATGACAGAATTTACCAAACGGTATACTCGTTTCTTGTGCATCTCAACCACAACCTTGGAAATGATTAACCCCGGGCGACTTTCTTCCCGAATTCAACCGCCTCTTGCTGTTTGTCCTGATCGGGATTCCATAGGGTCCGGTAACCTTCATCGATAACTTCAAAGCCTGCACCCTGCAGGAGTTCGTTCAGGATCTTGACCGACTCACCGCTCCAGCCGTAACAACCGAATGCGGCGGCTTTCTTGTTCTTGAACTTCATTTCCTTCATTAAATGGGCAAAACCGGCCACTGTGTGCAGAATTCCATTGTTAATGGTCGGAGAGCCTACCACCACCGTCTTTGACTTGAACACCTCGGTAATAACATCGTTCTGATCACTTTTAGGCAGGTTGAAAACCTTTACAGTGACATCTGGATCAGCTAGCTGAATCCCTCGGGCAATGTTTTCAGCCAGTGTCCTGGTGCCATTCCACATGGTATCGTACACAATCGTTATCTGGTTTTCCTGGTAATTGTCAGCCCACAGAGCATACTTATCGACTATCTGCAGGGCATTATCTCTCCATATAACACCATGGCTGGTGGCAATTATATCAATGGGCAGTCCCAGACTGCTAATCTCCTGCAGCTTTCTCTTCAGCACTGCACTAAAGGGTGTCAAGATATTGGCGTAATATTTCATGGCTTCCTTAAACAAGTCGCACTGATCCACCAGGTCGTTGTAAAGCATTTCGGTGGCGTAGTGCTGTCCGAAAGCATCATTGCTGAAAAGAATGTTGTCACCGGTCAGGTAACTAGCCATGCTGTCCGGCCAGTGCAGCATGGGCATTTCCACGAACACTAGTTGCTTGCCATTGCCGATATCCAGCTTATCGCCGGTCTTGACCACATTGAAGTTCCAATCCTCATGATACATCCCCTTTAGCGATTTGACCGCATTGGCAGTGCAGTAAATGGGGGTATCAGGTATTAGTCTCATCAACTCTGGAAGGGCTCCGCTGTGGTCTATCTCACCGTGATTGGCGACAATGTAATCGATTTGTTTAAGGTTGACCTCACTGGCCAAATTGTTCACAAACTCGCTGGCAAATGGTTTCCACACCGTATCGATGACAACGGTTTTCTCTTCCTGGAGTAAATAGGAATTGTAGGTTGAGCCATAGTGAGTGGTCAATTCTTCGCCATGAAAAGTCTCCAGTTCCCAGTCTACTTTTCCAACCCAGAACACATTACTTTTTATATGCTTTTTCATTTAATCAACTCCCAATAATAGTATTTGTCCAAAGATAAATGCTGCTGGCAGCCGACAGATTAAACCATGGGCTCAAATTGGTCTTTGCTCACCCCGCAGACTGGGCACACCCAATCATCAGGGATGTCTTTAAAAGCGGTGCCGGGGGCAATGCCAGAATCAGGGTCTCCAATCTCCGGATCATAAAGGTATCCGCACACTGAGCATTCGTACTTCTGTGTACCTGGGTCGACTACTGGGGCATCTGACTTTTTCTCTGCAACCGGCAGTTGTGCAGGTTCTGCAGGCTTGGCTCCGCCTCGCTTGAGAAGGTGGTAATATGCGTAGGTCAAGGGCTCTTCCTCGCTGAGCACCGCGGAGTTGATCACTTTGCCCAGAAACACCGTATGGGTTTCGGCATCCATGCTGGCAACTACCTGCGCCTCTAGATAGCCGATGCTGTTCCCCACCAGATAAGGGGCTCCGGTCTCCCCCAGTTGGAACGGAACGGTGGCAAATTTATCGATGTCGCGTCCTGACTTAAATCCAAAATGTCCGATCAGATCTAAAGGCACCGATTGGGGCAGGATGGAGATAGTGAACACACCGCTGCTCTTTATGAATTGATGGGTGAGATTGTTCTTGTTGATGCCGATGGCTACCATTGCGGGTTCGGCAGCGATCTGAAAAGCCGTATTGGCTACCTGCCCGTTGAGTGTGCCATCTGTGGTAGAACTGATAATAAACAGGCCGTAAGTGAGTTTGCGGAAAATATTAGGGTCCATATTATTACATCCTTTCTGTTTTATTTTGCCCATCTGATAAATAAGAATGAGGATATTGTCACTTTGGTATTAAAACCGCAGCTTATTGTGAGTATTATATCATATTATGGTAGTAGGTAGCAGGAGGGAGGGGAGGAGGGGTTGGAAGCATAGGGACGGTTATCTGGCTTCCAAGCTTATGACCCAAGTGTTTCAGCTAGTCTTAAAAGTCAGAAAAGCTGATGGTATTGCCTGACCGGGAATTGATGGATATAATGGCCATATCTTAGGAAAGAAAAGACGCTCTGTAAAATGTGTAACTGCAGGAAGAAGCCTGAAAAAGGAGTTTTTGGTTAGGATGCACTTTAATAATGTCCCGAAAGCACTGGCCCGACCGGAGGGGCTATAGCTTAAATGTCATTGCTGATTTACTTAATATTCAGTTTCAGCATCACCATGCTATGGACGATAGTCTGGTTTGTGCACAAATAGCGCTAAATATTTTAAAAAGTAATCAGGTTAATAGCATAAACGAGCTACCTTCTATTCTGGGCTTTTCTTATGGCAGTTTTTTCCCGGGAGGTTATAAACCTGCCAGGCAATCCACTCGTGCGTGCTCAAGGAAAGTATCTTCAAATAAAGCTGAAGCTCTCTATGATG
>LSQX01386475.1_pt1 | contig 10518 bp, 7 predicted proteins | sample 654561 | NCBI WGS metagenome assembly LSQX01 (sample SAMN04489861, study PRJNA283612) | anaerobic digester metagenome | isolation source: 4 biogas reactors fed with cattle manure at either 37C or 55C with and... | place: Denmark: Kongens Lyngby | collected 2014
ATATAGTTGGTTGGGGATTATTCAATACACTGGACGCACAAAACTCGCTTGAAGTATTAAAAGAGGCTATTGCTTTGCATGGCAAACCGGAAATTATTAATTCTGACCAGGGCTCCCAATTTACCTGTTCAGGATGGGTGGAATATTTAAAAAACGAGGATATCATTATCAGTATGGACGGAAGAGGAAGGGCTTTGGATAACATTTATATAGAAAGATTTTGGAGAACGCTTAAATGGGAATATGTTTATTTAAATCCGGCAGAAGATGGAAAGGAGTTGCAGAAAGGCTTAAAAAAGTATCTTTACTACTACAATAACCAACGAACCCATCAAAGTCTGAACCGTTATACCCCAAATTACAGGTATGAATACGCTGCATAGAGAATAAAAATTAGAAAGAATTTAAAAAACAAGAAAAGTAAAAACTAAACTTAAAAAGCTAACCTGGTGGTTGAAAGATGGGGAGTATTAAATACAGCCGGTACCCATACAGCGCTATCATCATATACTAATTTCTAAAATCACAGGGTCTAAAATTCTTCTATCATTTTGGGCAACATATAACATTGGGTGCTCTTTCACAAATGATACATGAACATAATTCTCTAAGCCCTTTTGTTTGTCTAAAGCCCACGAGGTTCGACTTCCACCTGGTTTTGGTATTGTAATGTTATTTTCTTGGCAATAGTACCACGAATATAGTCCGCCATATTCTTTTATTGATGCCAAATTAGCTCTGTCTGTAAAATGATACAACTTTGTAATTCCGTTTTTTTGTAGGATATTTTGAAAGTCTTGCCAATTTGTTTTATAAGTAGATATTTGTGAGTGGAACATTTGTTGTTCTGCAAGTCTGTTTTCTTCGGCTTGTTTTTGTAAATGAAATTTTTCATTTCTTCTTCTTCGCAGTTCTGCTTCTTGCCTTTCTCGTAATAATCTTGCTTGTCGTTGTTTCTCATATTCAGCGTACACGTTACGTGAAATTTGCTCTCTTCGGAACTGCTCTTGTCGCTGAAGATCTGTTTTCTTTCTCTTTGAATTGCTTACACTATTTGCAATTTGACTTAGGATAAAAAATATTAAGATTATTATAAATATTGTCATTGTCGTCCGATTTCGGCAACAAGTTTAAATGGCTCAATTTATGTTAGAGCGTTGATGCTCGAACAGCCGCCCGTTAGTCTTGCTGCCAACTTATTTATCTGTGCACTTAATGTGTACGAACACTTCAATATTTAGTGAAATATATTTTAATAAATCAAAACATTTAATGTGTTTTATAGTTGTGTCTTAAATAGTGCGGTATAAAATTATACTTTTTGTACACTCTCCCCAAATATTTGTGAAAGATCTTATCAAGAGTAGTTTCACTATATGGAGTACCCTTTAGTTGTCCCTCTATCAAATACTTGTCAGATCTATACATTCTGAAGCATTTATTAATCAAGTTCATTCATTAGTGCCCACTAAACCTTTATAGTAAGATCTTGTACGAACATTCACACACGTCATTAATGCTTTCGAAATTAAGACTTTTAAAGCATAAGCTTGAGAAATCAGAGAGTCACTTTAATAATTAATCGCAGGTTTGTTTACAAATTTCTACAGCTTTCCAGCCCCATTCATTCCTTTCTTTGTTAAATGAAAGTATAGCTCTTCCTTTTACTAAATCACCATTATTAAGACTATGTTCTTGTATTAATTTTGCTCCAACATGAATATCATCAATAAAGCCAAAGGTATTAGAAGGTTTTATGATTAGGAATCCATCAAAATTCCTGATTGTATCTGATTTCAGATTTGGGTTAGCTTTTTTTGCCGTAAGTATTTTGAAATAATTGTCTTTACCTTCTCCATCAAATCGTACTTGTAGAGTTTCTCCAACTTCGGGATTCGTTAAATATTTTGAATACTTGAAAAATCCATGTTTTTCTTTGTTTTTCACAAACGAAAGTACCTTTTTGCTGCTGTTAACAAATTCTATTACGATTAATTCTTTAGGTATATTATGGAACAAGATCTCTTCTGCCACCTGTAGATGACTTAAGTACAGGTCTTTATTATTCTCTTTAGCAGTAATAGACTGATACCATTCTTGTTTTATCCATTGAGAAATTTGATTAGGCAGTCTCCAATTATTATTTTCTCTTGTTGAAATGACAGTCTGTATTTCTGTTTTCGCTTCATCATACATGCTACGTTCAATAAGTACTTGTGCAAAGTTTTGTCGAAGTTTAACTAAAAACTCTTCCGGTGTTTTTAGGCTTAACCCTTTACAATAACATGCAAATTGTTTGTCTTTATCAGTAGAACAGATTTCAGCCAATAATTCCCAGACCCAGAACTCATTTCTTTTTTGTATTGCAAAAGGCAAGAATGCAGACAGGGCGTTTTCCTCATTTCCTAGAGCTAGTAGAAGCTTTGCTTTATAATACGGTGGATATTGATACTCAGGATGTCTCTTGATTAGCTCTTCTAGTTTTGGCAAGAAAACCTGAATTTTCTCTTTGTTTATAACTCTATGCTGTCCTTGATTGTCGGCAAACTCTCCATCTAGAAGTTTTTTGGAATAAGCTATATACGCCTTTTCGGCTAATGATATTATTTGCTTTCCATTATACTCTTCTTTTAGATAGTCTTTTGTATGTAGGTTGTCAAAATTCCACCAATCAGCAAAAATGAGGTAATTTGTCCAATTTTGATGTCCTTTATGAAAAGCTTTGTATATAAACGAATATGCATCAGAAGGTTTTGTAAAATGAAAATTCTTTATAATATCAAATAACTCATTGATTTTCCCATAATCAATTTTTTCCATTTTCATTAAACTAAAAACCATCTTTCCTATTTGCCAGGCACATTTGTCAAAAAAAAGACTTTCTGTCATAGGCAAATTCAATTCCCTAATCTTGATTAAAGTTTCTTTAAAAACATCATATGTATCGTTCTGCAAAGATATTTTAAGGTAATCATAATGAACCCAGGCAGCGGCACCTAAATACTGGAGATTATTTGGCTGAATGGTTATAGCATGAGTACTTAATTGTAAAGCTTCTTCTAGTTTTTCAGCTCTGCGTAAATCATAAATTTCCCTATGTAACATAATCAGTAAATTTTAATACTGTTTACTATATATTTGATTTTGGAAAGTATTTCGGGACTATTACACCTTTTTTCTAAAGGCAAGACTCTTCCAAAAAAACCTGCATCGTTGTATTCAAAATCAATTACACAGAATTTACCATTTCTTTCGATACTATATCGTTCTTTATTTTGGAGGTGCTGGATATTGGTTATGATTTCTTTCTTTGATAATTGAGCCTGAATTACATCAAACAGATTTTTTAAAAAAGGCTTTTCTTTTTCCAGCATCTTATCAAATTGAATTGGCGCCAAAGCGCCTTGCATAGTTTCACTTCTAATTACTTCAATAGGGGTTGCATTCTCGAGTATTTTAACAATATCATTAAAGAATTTATCAGAATTTGTTTGTGATGGGATTTTTTGAAATTTAGGCTTAAATACATTTTCCTTATTTACCCAATATTTAAAAGCTGCGGTTTGGCTATCTTTATTGAAAACATAACGAATTTCATAATTTACTTTTTGCCATTTTTCAATATCAATTGAATGTTTCTTTAAATGATACCATCTGTAGATAAAATGGTTTTGGATACTTAGAGGTGCATCAGTCAAACCAAACTTATGTAGTGTGGGTATAACTTCATCCAGAGGGATTTCGTGGGCTGGTTTTATTTTTCCTGTAAGATTATCAAATGCGTGTTGAACATTAACGTCAATAAAACTCATTTCTGAGAAGGCCGAGAAATAAGGTGGATTGATACAAAAAAGCTTGTTTGATGCTCTTGTAATGGCTGTGTACGCCCAGCGAAAGAAATCAGAATTGGCTTTACCTGAATGGCTATGTTCTGATTCCTGAAAATTGAAATTAGTTTTTGTTCCTTTGTCCCAGAAAACAAACGCACTATCCCATTCCCCTCCTTGAGCTTTGTGGCATGTTACTGCATAACCGTATTTTAGCATTATACAGTTAAAATACTCGTCTTTGAAAATAGCATCCCTAAATTCTTCTGTTCCCTCTTTAAGTTTTGGGTGTCTAATTTTGAAGTCAATATATAAAGCTCTCTGTTCTTCATGCCTTAAATGATTGTCGCCATATAGAAAATTTTCAAGCATTAATCCATGAACAACTTTGGGCTGATTGTTTTCATCAGGCACTAAAAGGCTAATATTTCTCCAAGATAATTTTATGCTTATTTTTTTCCCCATCTCACTATTAAAAGGAATTTTCCGACTCTCAATTGATGGATTAACATTGGCTACAATCGCAAATTCTCCGTTCATTATTCCTAGACAGTAATTATTTTTATTAATAACTACGATGTCAGAAGGTTGTATGTGCAAGTCGGTACTAAACTTATTTTTCCGGATGGCTGTATTTAAATTGAGTGCAGTTTTATTTTTGTAGCAAATAATAATTTTTTGTCCCTGCTGTGCTTTGTAAACTTCGAGGTAGTCTTGATAAGTTGGATTAAAAATATCTTTCTGGTTTTCTCTTAAATCAAAATGATTGAAATATCCAGAAATAAGATTTTGCCTCATTCTAATGGCCGATAGTAAAATCCCATTATTTTGATCTTGACGCTTCACTTCTTTCATTTCTGCATGAGAAACAGACAACTTATATTTTTCAGTTAAATATTGTTGATCAAGCGCCGGAGAAAAATCCATTCCAATGGGAGGTAATTGAGCTGGGTCTCCAATAAAAACAATTTTACTAGTTGCTGTCTCGTCACATACTCTGCTATAAACTAATAAGTCTTGAAGCAAACAGCCACTTCCAAAGCGAAAAAACTCCTCAGGGCCTAAAACATCACTCACCATAGAGGCTTCATCAATAATCAGTATAGAGTCACGTACAAGCGGATCTTCTCTTATCTTAAATTCATAAAGAAAGGAAATAGCATTTGTTTCTTCATTTTTTTTGACTTCATGCAATTCACTAAAATTATAGATTCCTTTATGGATAGTTGTGGCTCCAAAACCTGTTTTCTGATGGATAACTTTTGCTGCCCTTCCAGTAGGGGCCATCAGTTGATATTTCTTTTCTAAAAACTTAAGATATTCAACAATACCTTTGAGCAGAGTAGTTTTACCAGTTCCAGCATAGCCCTGTAGGATAAATATTTGTTCATTACTTTCTAAGAAAGTATTGAGCTGATTCAACGCATTGCGTTGGTCATTGGTTAGGTGAATATGATGAAAATATGTAAAGATTTTCATAGATGTTATTATGTCATATTTAGTGCTCTAACTATTTTATTTTTTAAATGTTCTATAGCATCGTAAACTAGGTTATAATTTTCATTAAAAATAAAAATCTGTGATCTGGAATCTATTCGTCTTTTAGGAGCGCGATGTGACTCCACGTTTCTAACATTACTAATATCCTTTATTGCAAAACTATATTTACGGTCCAGTTTAAGAATATGAGAAAGAGCAAACTGTTTTATAGAAAAAGGTATACTAGATAATGAAGTATAAGCTGATTTTTGGTTATTCTCTATTTTCTCAGCAAACTTTGGGTTATGCTGGCAAATTATATTTATGATTTCATCTAAATTATTTTTTGAGATTTTTTGATAATAGAAATTTACTAGTCCTTCAGACTGAAAATGAGCATATTTGCAAAACTTCTGAAAGGAAATAGGATTAGAATAATTGCTCAATCGAAACTTACCCATTTCTATGGCATCTCTCTCTAATTGAAATTTTACTTTTTCATCAGAAATCTTGCTATAATCAATGAGCGGAATTAGACCTTCTTCCAGATATTTGTCAATTGAACCTAATTCTTTAATAGTTACTGCTGATAACTTTATTCCAGTATCTTTTTCCGATATAATTTTTTTTGAGAATAATATTGCTAATTCATCATGAAACCATTCATTGCCCTCCTCGTTTAAAATTTTTGCAATAAATTCTAATAAAAGTTTTAAATACTCCTTGTTTGTAGCCATTTATTTGCTTTGTTTAAATAATTCCATTGCCTCTCCTAATCCTTTTTTAACAAATACTTCTATTATCAAATCTATGTCTAGTGGTATATCTTTACTTCCCTCTTCAATTGGGTCGACCAATTTTTCAAACCTGCCCTTTAACTGTTGGTATGTCATATTAGCAGATCCCCTTACCATTTTTAAAAACTCTAACTTCCCATTTAGAACATTAATCATATGGGCATTCATGTTTTTAATGTAGCCCTTATCCGCTATATAATCATGTCTGAAAATATTTTCAGCTTTTATATAGCCGTATTTCTCCCAATAATATAACCACATACGGATTTGCTTGATGTATCTCCTACGGATATTTACAGTGTCGTTTACAACCAACCCGGTTACTTCCTGCCTGTATCCTGTTTTCTGTAAACGCGTTTTTTTAGGGTTGATGAAAAGCTTCTGATCGTCTTCAATAATTCGCTTCAATTCTTGATTAAATTGGGGACTGTTATAAACATTATGCGGCGATGAAAAAGTTATGTCGTCAGCATATCTAGTGTAAGTTGTTCCAAATCGATTTGCCAGCCCAGTCAGTCTTCGGTCTAAATCTTTACATAAGATATTTGTTAAGGTGGGTGAAGTTGGACTGCCTTGTGGCAGTACTGTTTTAATTTCTCCATCAATTTCAATGGGGTGAGTACATAAACTTGCCAGCAAAAAGGCCAGTGGCTCTTTGGGGCCATTCAAGTTAAACGGCTCATACATAAATCCCATTTTCACTCTATTCCGATCGAATGAATGAAAGAAATCTTTTAAGTCTATGTTAAATACATAATTGTGTTTAATATGCTTTTTGGCGTTGTCAACTATTGATCTCCCTATAACAAACCCTGTAACAGCATCGAGTGGATTATACACACAATGCAAAACAAAATTTAAAGAACGAAGTATGGTTTTTAATCCTTTTACAGGTGCATGGATAGTCCTGTCGCTACCGGATTTCTTTTTGATGGTAAAGGTGTGGTAACGCTTTTTACAAAGAGTAGGATTAGCATAATAAGTCAGTGATTTCAATTGAAGGGGTGCGCATTCTTCTTCATAAAGCATATTTTTAGCCTCACTTAGAAGTTGAACTAAGTCTTTTTTGTCTTGTATTTGAGCGAATTGCTTTCTTATATGGTCAATGTGGACTTGTTCAATTTTCATGATTTGTTTTTTGAAAGCCCTTGGAAACACCTGCTTGATACTCTTTTTGTATGAATTTATCGGTAGCAAGAACCAAAGTTCTATCTTTTTATTAATCACTAATATTTAATTTCAACGAATATTTCTATTGTAAAACTTAGGGCAATAGAAGTCGTTAAAAATTCCTTAGTGACATTCATCCCAGCTAATAGCTGGGAGAAGGTGCCGATCGTTGTCTCAAATTAAAATTTAAGACCAGCACCCACGAGTCAATATCTTGTAGCAAGTGTTTCAAGGAACTTCTGCAAAAGTAAAGTGTCAATGTGCACCTAATCTGCACTGTAAATATACAAAGAAAAGACGTATGTATATTGTTCATTTACTGAGTAAAGGTATCTTTGTATAAGAAAAAATGCCTACGGAAAAGATTTAAAACATGTCTATCAATAAAAATGCACTTATTCGTTATCAGGTTTTAGACAGATGCTTTCGTAATCCGGGAAGGATATATTTTTGGGAAGACCTGCTCGAAGAATGCAATAGAGTGTTGATAGACTTTGATCCTAAAAATGAAGGAATACAGCGAAGGCAATTGTATGATGATATTCGTTTTATGGAGAGTGAGGCCGGGTGGTCTATACCTCTTGAAAGGATAAGGTATGGTCGGAGAGTGTATTATCGGTATGAAGACCTGTCTTTTTCAATAAACAATCAACCTTTAAACGATTCGGAAGCCGAGCAGATTAAATCTGCATTACAAATTTTTTCTCGTTTTTCCGGTACACCACAATTTGAGTGGGTCAATGAAATGATTCCTATGTTGGAATCAAAATTCGGGCTAATTAAACGAAACAGGGAGGTTATCAGCTTTGAGAGTAATATTGATCTCAGAGGGCTTCATTTTTTAACGCCTTTATTTAATGCGATTGTCAATGAGAGGGTACTGAAGGTTACCTACAAAGATTTTAAAAGCACGAATCCTTACGAGATTTTTTATCATCCTTATTATTTAAAACAATATAACAACAGGTGGTTTGTTTTTGGTCTTAATGCAGATAATAAAGTGCCAAACTGGACACTTGCCTTGGATAGAATAGAATCTGTAACTGAAACAGCACAAGAATTTACACAATCAGATATTGATTGGGAAGATTATTTTTATGATTTGGTGGGTGTTTCTCAATCTAAAGATGTGCAATTACAAGAAATAATCTTGATGTTTTCTGCTGAAGTAGCACCTTATGTTATTACAAAACCAGTGCATCCAAGTCAAAGACATAAATATATGTCTGAAGGTCTTCAAGTTAAAATTAATGTTATGCCCAACGTTGAGTTAGAGCAGTTGATATTATCTTTTGGGGAACAAGTTAAGGTGGTTTCACCACAGAACTTCCAAGACCGAATTGCTCAACGACTTCAATCGGCCAATAAGCTTTATTAAAGGTTTAAAATTTTGTCTTTTTTTGCTTAATTTATCTCGTTTTGGTTTTGAAAGCACTCTTTATAAAAGTACTAAGTAGTACTAACTGTCCTTCATACCACATCAGTTCAACAAAAAAACGTCTCGGCTTTATTTGTTAAATTGTTTTAGATATTCCGCAATCCTCCTGTTACGAGCCTTTACAAATGTTGTAACTCCTTCTTTATACATCAAATAATCTTTCACGTTTGTGAAAGCAGGAGGCGTTTTGAAGTTGTCAAAGGGTAGGTAAAACCGGATGTCTCCGTTCTTGTCAATTAGGTCATTTAATAGGAAGGAGTTGACATAATTTGTAAAGTTGAGGAATAGGTCAAAAAAGTTTTTTTATCGCAACAGAGTAGGGTAAAGGGGACTCGTTTGGTCTGAGTAGAAGAGTCTGATGCATTCCAGGGTAAGATCAAATCGGTCGTCTATATAGCGGTTTACTCCACGTGCCTGATTTATGGTGTGTTGATTGTTTATACGGTTACTTGGGAAAAGAGTATATCCGCCTATAGTAGAACCAGCGTTGTATAGCTCCTGTACTTCCTCCGGTATCTGTTGCGTGAGTCAGGCTTTTCGCTTGTGCTTTCTATAAGAGTGGGAGATGGCATCGCTGCTAAGGAAAAACTCGCCAAGCGGTGATTTATGGTATAGATATGCTCCTTTCTTTGTGTCGGTCAGTTCAAAGATGTGGCCGGTAGGTAGCTGTTTACTCCATAAGGTTTTATGGTACCGACGGAGGGTGGGGCTTTTACAGTCCGGGTCGCCGCCTTTGGAATCTGAGTGGAAATTGTAGGTTATGTCGATTAGGAGAAAAAATAATTTTATTTATCTCATTCCAATAAAAGAATGCTTCAATATTGGATTTCTTGAGTTTGTTGAGCTTTGTATTTAAAGGCTTACTAATTACGGCATCTCTCAAAGGTTCAATATTTTGAGGGTCAAAATGGATTATGGTAGTTGCTCCTTTAGCAATCAGTACAGAAAGATGTGCCGCTTTAGATGCATTGGTAATGGCACTATCGATATTGTATTTATCACTATGGATAAAACTTTGTATTCTTTTTATTCCTGACTGAAGTAATTTGAAAGTGTCAGGCTCTACCTGACCCCTCAAACATATACAGAGTGAAGTTTCAAAAATATCATCAAGTACCTGAGTAATGTTTTCAGGATCAAGATTTCGGTATTGCAGTTCAACTGTGGCAAACTTTTGGAACGTTGCAGTAACTACACTTAAATCGGTGGTTACATCAAACAAAGAGGCAATATCAAAAAGCTGCTTTATGATTTCCATAGAGCAGTCTTTCTCTCCTTTGAAGTAAGGAATACCAGTAGTGTTTGGAGCGAAAGCAGTAAGTTTATCGCCCAACATATCAGCTTTACTCGGAACATGAACCAGGACAGGGTCACCTTCTAATTTTAAGAATCGACTTTGAATAGGCAGCTGCTCAATTTCGTGATAATGAATATCCTCGAACAATACATCTAGCAGAATAGATTCTGTTTTGGTATTGGTAATATAGGTTACTTGATAATAGAATTTGGCATGTGTTTTCGGGACGTTGTGTGCTATAGCTCGTTCGACTAATCTTACATCGCCAAAACCGTATTCCTGAGCATGTTTCTGTACAAATTCTTCAATGTTTGTGCCGGGAGGGCAAATGATGTCAATATCAATTGAAAGTCGCTTTGCACTATCCAAGTGAAGCATTAATGCTGTACCACCTTTAAATACAAACGGGCAACCCGATAGTACCAAAGATTCAAGTAGCGAAAATGCCCTTATTGATTTTTCAATAAGTACTATATCTGAAAATGTGTTATCAGCAGCTACCTGTCTTAT
>LSQX01075238.1_pt1 | contig 10517 bp, 9 predicted proteins | sample 654561 | NCBI WGS metagenome assembly LSQX01 (sample SAMN04489861, study PRJNA283612) | anaerobic digester metagenome | isolation source: 4 biogas reactors fed with cattle manure at either 37C or 55C with and... | place: Denmark: Kongens Lyngby | collected 2014
CCCACCCAGTGGTTGTGCAGGAAGGCGCGGAAGCAGGCCTCGCGGTCGCGATGGCGGGCGAGCATGAACTCCCAGGCCACCAGCAGCACCGCCACGCCCAGCCCCGCCCAGTAGATCGCCCCCAGCCCCGCCTGCAGGCCCACCAGCGCCAGGGCCAGGAAGACCAGCGTGTACAGCACGCCCTGCGCCACCAGGTCCATCTCGCCGAACAGGATCGCGGTGGACTTGCTGTTGACCTTGATGTCGTCGTCGCGGTCGACCATCGCGTACCAGGTGTCGTACGCCGTGGTCCAGAAGATGTTGCCCACGTACAGCAGCCAGGCCACCGGCGGCACCTCGCCCTGCACCGCCGCGAACGCCATCGGGATCGCCCAGCCGAAGGCCAGCCCCAGGTACACCTGCGGCAGGTAGGTGTAGCGCTTGAGGTACGGATAGCTGGCCGCCAGCACCAGGCCCACGAAGCTGAGCCCGATGGTGAGCCGGTTCATGGTGAGCACCAGCGCGAAGGCCGCCACCATCAGCACCGCGAACAACGCCAGCGCCTCGCGCCCGGACACCGCGCCGGTCGCCAGCGGGCGTTCGCGGGTGCGCTCCACGTGCGGGTCCAGCCAGCGGTCGGCGTAGTCGTTGATCACGCAGCCGGCCGAGCGGGTCAGCCACACCCCGGCGCTGAACACGAACAGGATCCACGGCGGCGGGAAGCCATCGGCCGCCAGCCACAGCGCCCACCAGGTCGGCCACAGCAGCAGCAGCCAGCCGATCGGCCGGTCGGCGCGCATCAGCTTCCAGTACAGGGACAGCCGCGAGGGCGGGGATGGGGGCGGGGGATCCGCGTAGCGTTCGTAACTCACCGGGAAAGCGTAGCAAGAAGCCGGCGCTGCGGACGCGCCGCCAACGAAAGGCTCGCGTCTTTCTCCCGAATGATGGAAAATGGCCGGTCAGCGCGCCTGTAGCTCAGCTGGATAGAGTAGTGGCTTCCGAAGCCATTGGTCGGGGGTTCGAATCCCTCCAGGCGCGCCACCTTCTTGCGGATACGCTCCGGGCCGGGATTCCCGGCCCGATCGCAGCGCGATCGGGCGCTCGCCAGCGCGCGAACCTGCGGTTCGCAGGCGCGCCGGCTCGCCCCTCTAGGTGCGCCACCTTCTTGCGGATCTACTCCGCCTTTCGCACCAGCATCACCGGCGCGTGCGCAATGCGCGCCCCGTGCTCGGCGTCGCTGCCCAGCAGCAGGCGGTTCACGCCGCGCCGGCCGTGGGTACCCATGATCACCAGGTCCACGCCTGCTTCCTCGGCGCGCCGGGCGATGACCTCGGCCACCCGCTCGTCGCTGCCTTCAAGCAACACCGTCTCCACCTCGATCCCCTGCTTCACCAGCGGGGCGGCGGCCTCGTCCAGCAGCTGGCGGCCCTTCTCGCGCATCCGCGGCAGCACCTCCTCGGCGTAGACCTTCGGCGACTCGAATCCGCTGACGTGGCGAAAGCTCTCCAGCACATGCAGCAGCACCACGGTGGCGCCTGACAGGCGGGCCAGTTCGGCGGCGTGGTCCAGAGCAAGCCGGGAGGTCCTGGTGTTGTCCAGGGCAACCAGCAGGCGTTGGTACATGGCGCTTCCTCCTTTGATCAGCGCACAGCATGCCCGCCCCCGCGGCCGGCGTCATTGATCCTGGTCAGCGCCGTGAGGGGGCACCCGGCCAAGCTGCAGGCGGTGAAGCGTGGCCCTTGCGCGCCTGCCCGTCAGGAGCCGACCGGTCTGCCAGGTGCTTCGATGCAATCCCCGCGTGTTCTATACTTCCGGCCCAGCTGTGGCCGGGTGGCCACGCCAAAGGGTGTCTCCGTGCGCAACTACGATCTCGACTTCCTGAAGAAGTTTTCCCTGGTGATCCTGTTCCTGGCCGTGGTGACGGGCGGACTGATCTGGCTGTCCGCGATGCTGCACAGGTCGGTGCCGCCGCAGGAATCGCAGACCGCCATCCAGGCCCAGCTCAACCGCATCGCGCCGGTTGCCGACGTCTACGCCGGCTCCACCGGTGCCGCGCTGCAGGCCGCTGCCGCCGCGGCTGCCGAGGCCCAGGCCGCGTCGCAGGTCGCCTACGGCGGCACCCTGGACGGCGGCGAGATCTACGGCAACCTGTGCGCGGGCTGCCATACCGCCGGCGTCGCCGGATCGCCCACGCTGACCCAGGCCGACTGGGCCTCGCGCATCGCCCAGGGCCGCGACGTGCTGTACACCCACGCGATCGAGGGCTTCACCGGCTCCACCGGCTTCATGCCGGCGCGCGGCGGCAACCCGGCGCTGAGCGACGAGCAGGTGATCGCCTCCGTGGACTGGATGCTTGAGAACCTGCAGTAACCAGCCGCCACGCAGCACCGTGAAACGCCGCCTCCGGGCGGCGTTTTCGTGCCGGTGGGCGTTGCCCCTGGCGCTGGCGCTGCTGGCGGCCGGCTGCCTGCACCCGCCAGCGGATCGCACCGCGGTCGAGCTGGCCGCCCCGCCGCAGGACTGGGCGCAGCTGGAAGGCATGCGGGTCCGGATCAACGCCCCGCTGACGGTCAGCGGGCATCACCGCCTAGCCCGCGATGGCGAACTGGTGGCGAGCTTTGGCGGCCGTCTGGCCACGCCTACCGAGGTCGCCGCCCCCGGCCCGCAGGCCCAGGCAGTCGCGGCGGAGAATGCACGCCGCAGCGTGACCATCAGCGGCGCCGGGCTGCCCACCGGCGAAAGCGGTCCCTGGCACCTGCCGGGCGACCTTCCCTCCCTGCGCACCGGCAGCGTGCTGACCGGGGTCGAGGCGCTGGTGGAGCGGAGTGATGACGGTTTCCGCCTGCAGCTGGTCGAGGCGCCTGAGCTGCAGCCGGCGCCGCGGCCGGCGGTGCCGGACGTGGCGGGTGATGTGCGCATTGCGGTGCTGAACCTGGAAAACCTGTTCAACGGCGACGGCCGCGGCGGCGGCTTCCCCACAGCGCGCGGCGCCCGCACCCCCACCGAACTGGCCGCGCAACTGGCGCGCCTGCGCGCCACGGTGCTGGCGCTGGAGCCGGACATCGTGGCGGCGATGGAGCTGGAGAACGACGGCTACGGGCCGGAGTCGAGCATTGCTGAACTGGCGCAGGCGCTGGGGCCGGACTGGGCGTTCGTGGACGCGGGCGAAGGGACGGGCGAAGACGCGATCCGGGTGGCCCTGCTGTACCGGACTTCCGCCGTGCGCACGGTTGGCGAGCCGGCGGTGCTGGAAGGCGGCCCGTTCGGCGCCCGCAGCCGGGTGCCGCTGGCACAGGCGTTCCAGGCCGGCCACGGTCCCGCGTTCACCGTGGTCGCCAACCATTTCAAGTCCAAGGGCTGCAGCGAGGCCGAGGGGCTGGACCGGGACCAGGGCGACGGCCAGGGCTGCTGGAACGCGCTGCGCACCGATGCGGCGCAGCGGCTGGGCGCGTGGGCGGCAAGCGACCCTACCGGCAGCGGCAGCGATCTGGTGGCGATCGTCGGTGATCTTAACGCGTACGGACAGGAAGACCCCGTGCGCACGCTGCGCGAATCCGGCTGGCACGACGCATTCGCGGGCCGCGATGCCGTCCATACCTACGTGTTTTCGGCCCAAGCCGGGCGTCTGGACCACGTGCTGCTCAGCCCGTCGCTTGCCCTACGCCTGCGCGGCGCGGAAATCTGGCACAGCAACGCCGATGAGCCAACAAACGTCGGCTATCGTGCCGCCAACGCCGCTCAAAATGCCGACATTCCGTGGCGCAGCTCCGATCACGATCCGATCCTGATCGGCTTCGATCCGGGTCCGTTCGACGAAAATGAACCTTGAACGAACGTCCGATCGCCTATCATCCAGCCCCATGGATACCCCCACTTTCCCCACCGAATCGACCACCCTGACCCTGCCCGGCCCCGCCGGCGGGCTCGAGGTTGCGGTCGACCTTCCCGATGACGACGTCGCGGCGCTGCCGCTGGTGGCGATCATCTGCCACCCGCTGCCCACCGAGGGCGGCACCATGCACAACAAGGTCGTGACCATGGCCGGGCGCTCGCTGCGCGAGCTGGGCGCGACCACGGTGCGCTTCAACTTCCGCGGCACCGGCGCATCGGACGGCGAGTTCGACGAGGGCCGCGGCGAGGTCGAGGACCTGCGCGCGGTTGCCGCTTGGGTGCGCGCGCAGCGCTCCGGGCAGCGGCTGTGGCTGGTCGGCTTCAGCTTCGGGGCCTTCGTCAGCCTGGCGGCTTCGGCCGACATCGAGCCGGGCATGCTGATCTCGATCGCGCCGCCGGCCGGGCGCTGGGACTTCGACTCCATCCAGCTGCCGAGCTTCCCCTGGCTGGTGATCCAGGGCGAGGAGGACGAGATCGTCGATCCGCAGGCGGTCTATGACTGGCTGGACCGGGCCGACGCCCAGGCCGAGCTGGTCCGCATCCCGGACAGCGGGCACTTCTTCCACCGCAAGCTGATGGACCTGCGCGGGGCGATCAAGAACGGCGTGCGCCAGTACCTGCCCGCCGCGGATGCCTGAGCCAACCCGGGCGCTCACGCCGTCGCAGGCCTACGCCGCCGGCGCGGCCGCGGGCGAGTGGCACGACGATCCCGCCCAGCGCGCGGTGCTGGTGGAGCTGGACCGCATCCACGCCGCGCTGGGCCAGCCCCGGCCGCGGCGCGGGCTGCTGCAGCGCCTGAAAGGCGCCGCCACCCACGCGCCGGTCGACGGGCTGTACGTGTGGGGCGGCGTGGGCCGTGGCAAGACCTTCCTGATCGACCTGTTCCACGCCGGGCTGCCGCTGCGCGAGCTCAAGGGCGCCGACCTGGTGGACGGTTCCGGGCCCGACGGCAAGTACCGCACCCACTTCCACCGCTTCATGCGCCATGTCCACGAACAGCTGGGCGCGCACGGCGGCGAGCGCGACCGGCTGTCGCTGATCGTGCGCGGCTGGCGCCGGGCCGGGCTGCGGGTGCTGGTGCTGGACGAGTTCTTCGTCGGCGACATCGGCGACGCGATGATCCTGGCGCGGCTGCTGGAGCGGATGTTCGACGAGGGCATCGTGCTGGTGACCACCTCCAACGTGGACCCGCCGGACCTGTACCGCGACGGCCTGCAGCGCGCACGCTTCCTGCCGGCGATCGAGCTGCTCCAGCGCCACTGCAGGGTGCTGCGCATTGAAAGCGAGACCGACTACCGGCTGCGCGCGCTGACCCGTTCGCCGGTGTACCGCGCGCCGCTGGACGGGCGCTCCGAGGCCTGGCTGGAAACGCGCTGGCACGAACTGGGGGGCGACGACGGCCACCGCGACGCGGGCATCGTGCTGGAGGGGCGGCGGATCGCGGTGCGCGGGCGCGCCCCGGGCATGGCCTGGTTCGACTTCGACGCACTGTGCGAAGGCCCGCGCGGGGCCAGCGACTACATCGAGATCGCGCGCGAGTTCCACACCCTGCTGCTGGGCGACGTGCCGGTGCTGGACGACCTGCACAACGACGCGGCCAGGCGCTTCGTCACCCTGGTCGACGAGCTGTACGACCGCAACGTCAACCTGGTCTGCACGGCTGCGGCCGGGCCGGTGGGCCTGTACGCGGGGGAGCGGCTGGCGGCCGAGTTCGAGCGCACCGCCTCGCGGCTGATCGAAATGCGCAGCGCCGAATACCTCGCCAGCCAGCACCAGCCCTGACCGCCGCCCAACCCAAAACGGGGTCAGGTCCAGTTAAATGCAATTAACTGAACCTGACCCCGTTTGGTGATCCGGGTTGGCTTGGCGGGTCAGGCGATCGAGGCGCGGTAGATCGACTCGATGGACTCGTCCAGGGCGCGGTTGAATTCGTCGTCGCTCTGCTGGGCGGTCAGACCTTCGGTCAGGGCGCGGCTGAAGCTGGCGATGACGCCGGGGTTCTTGGCCAGCTTGTCGTTGGCGTCGGCGCGGGTGTAGCCGCCCGAGAGGGCGACGACCTTGAGCACGGCCGGGTGGTCGACGATTTCCTGGAAGTAGCCGTCAACGCTGGGCAGTGTGAGCTTGAAGATCACCGGGTTGTCGGCGCTGTAGCGCGAGAGGCGCTCGAGGATCCCCTTCTTCAGTTCGACCTCGATGGCCTCCTTGTCGGCGGCCTTGATGTCCACTTCGGGCTCCAGGATCGGCACCAGGCCGGCGTCGAGCACCTGCTGGCCAATGTCGAACTGCTGGTCGAGCACGGCGGCGATGCCTTCGGCGTTGTTGGACTTGATGACGGAGCGCTCCTTGGTGCCGAACACGCCCTTGGCCTTGGCGCGCGCCAGCAGGTCGTCCAGGCCGGGCATGGGCTTCATCAGCTGGACGCCGTTGGCTTCGTCTTCCAGGCCCTTGTCGATCTTCAGGAACGGGACGACGCCCTTGGTGTTCCACAGGAATGCGGCGGCGTCCTGGCCTTCGAAGCTGCCGTCCAGGGTGCGCTCGAACAGGATGGCGCCCAGGACGCGGTCGCCGTTGAAGGCGGGGCTGGTGACGATGCGGCTGCGCATCTGGTGCACCAGGTCGAACATTTCCTCGTCGCTGGACCACGCCGAGGCTTCGATGCCGTAGAGGCCGAGCGCCTTGGGGGTGCTGCCGCCGCTCTGGTCGAGCGCCGCGATGAAGCCCTTGCCCGAACCGATCCTGTCACGCTGCTGCTGATTCACTGCCACGTCGATGTCCTGTCGTTGGTGGGGGGAGAAGGCGGGATTCCGCAACCCCCAATGATACCCGGTGGGGCGCAGGGGGTTCCTGCCTGGCCCGCCCCGTCGGCACGGGCGGGGAAAGCGGGCTTCGGAAGGACCCCGTGCCCCGGGGCTTGGCTTCGGTCGGACGCTGAGCCTTGGGGCGTGGCTTCGGTGGGACGCCGTGCCCGGGGGCCGGGGGTATCGCGACAAGCAATACATGGATGTATTGCGCGCGCGTCGGGACAGGACGTCCCGCCGCGCGAAAAGCGATACCCCCGGCGGCGGGGCGCGGCGTCAGCCCGAAGAAGCCATCAGGAAGCGGCTTCCCGCTGCTCCATCCGCCGGCAAACCGCCGCCGTGAACAGCGCATCGGTCGACGAATTCAACGCCGTCTCCGCCGAATCCTGCACCACCCCGACCACGAACCCGATCGCCACCACCTGCATCGCGATGTCCGCATCGATCCCGAACAGCCCCGCCGCCAGCGGAATCAGCAGCAGCGACCCGCCCGGCACGCCCGACGCCCCGCACGCGCCAACAGCCGCCACCACGCTCAGCAGCAGCGCCGTCGGCAGGTCAACGGAAATACCCAGCGTGTGCACCGCCGCCAGCGTCAGCACCGAAATCGTCACCGCCGCCCCGGCCATGTTGATCGCCGCTCCCAGCGGGATCGCTACCGACGCCGTTGCCTCGTGCAGCCCCAGCCGCCTGGCCAGCGCCAGGTTGACCGGAATATTGGCCGCCGAGGAACGGATGAAAAACGCCGTGATCCCGCTCTCGCGCAGGCAGGTGAACACCAGAGGGAACGGATTGCGCCGGGTCACCGCGAACACGATCAGCGGATTGAGCACCAGCGCCACCACCAGCATCGCGCCCAGCAGCACCGCCAGCAGGTGCGCGTAGTCCAGCAGCACGCCCAGCCCGGCCGCGGCCAGGGTCGAGGCGACGATGCCGAACACGCCCACCGGCGCCAGCCGGATCACCCAGCGCACCACCATGCTCACCGCCTCTGCCAGGTCCGCCAGCCCGGCGCGGATCCCGTCGCCGGCCCGGCGCAGCGCCAGCCCCAGGGCCACGCCCCAGGCCAGCAGGCCGATGTAGTTGGCTTCAGCCATCGCCCTGGCCGGGTTCTGGAACGCCTGCAGCAGCACGCTGCGCAACACCTCGCCGATGCCGCCGGGCGGCGACATCGGCACGTCCGGATCGACGTTGAGCACCAGGGTGGTGGGGAACAGGAACGACGCGCTCACCGCGATCAGCGCCGCGCCGACGGTGCCGATGGCATACAGCAGCAGGATCGGCCGCATGTGGGTCCCGCCGCCGCCGCGGTGGCCGGCGATCGCCGCCGCCACCAGCACCAGCACCAGTACCGGCGCGACCGCCTTGAGCGCCTCGACGAACGCGGTACCCAGCAGCTCCACCGAGCGGCCCGCCGCGGGCCAGACCACCCCCACCAGGGTGCCCAGCAGCAGGGCGATGACGATCTGGGTGACCAGGCTCGGGCGGCGCAGGAACGCGGGCAGTGCCATGCAGGAAGGCCTTCTGTTGTCTATGCGGATGGATGGATCAGGCGGCAGACCCGGCGGCGGCGGGCGCCGGGAGGGCGCGGTCGACCGCGGCGGCAACCAGCACCACCACCAGCACCGGCACCGTCCAGCCCAGGCCCATGGACGCGCCCGGCAGCGCCGACAGCCAGGACGGGATCCAGGCGTCGAACCCGGCGGCGCGCAGCCCGTCGATGACCCCGAACACGGTGGCGACGGCCAGCGCCGGCACGAACACCCGCCGCGGCCAGCGCCACAGGCGCCAGGCCAGGCCCAGCAGCATCAGCGTGATGGCCACCGGGTACAGCCCGACCAGCACCGGCACCGAGACCGAGATCAGCTGGGCCAGGCCCTGGTTGGCCACCGCCATCGAGAACAGGCCCATCACCACCACCACCGTGCGGTAGGACACCGGCAGCAGGCGGCTGAAATACTCCCCCAGCGCGGTCAGCAGCCCGACCGCGGTGGTCAGGCAGGCCAGGGTGATCACCACCCCCAGCAGGATCCTGCCCATGGTTCCGAATGCGTAGTCGGCGTAGCCGGTGAGCAGCGCGACCCCGGTTTCGGCATCCGGCGCCACGCTGCCGCTGGTCGCGCCCAGCCACATCAATGCCACGTACACCAGGGCCAGGCACACCCCCGCGATCACGGCGGCGGCAATCGTGTAGCGCATCACCAGGCGGCCGTTGTCCACGCCGCGGGAGCGGATCGCGGTCACGATCACCACGCCGAACACCAGCGCCGCCAGCGCGTCCATGGTCAGGTAGCCCTGCACGAAGCCCTGCGAGAGCGGCGCGCTGGCGTAGGCCTCGCTCAGCATGCCGGCGCCGCCGGCCGGCTTGACCAGCGCGGCGATGCCCAGGACCACCAGGGCCGCCAGCAGCGCCGGCGTGAGCACCTTGCCGACGCTGTCGATCAGCCGGCCCGGGAACAGCGCGATCAGGGTCGCCAGCGCGAAGTACACCACCGTGTAGCCGAACAGCTGCGCGCTGCCGTCGCCGATGAAGGGCGCGAAGCCCATTTCGAAGGACACGGTGGCGGTGCGGGGCGTTGCGAACAGCGGGCCGATCGTGAGGTAGATCGCCACGCCGAAGGCGGTGCCGGCGACCCGGCCGACCGGCGAGGTCAGCATGTCCAGGCCGCCGCCCACCCGGGCCAGGGTCACGATCGCAAGTACCGGCAGGCCCACGCCGGTGAGCAGGAAGCCCAGCACCGCCCACCACAGGTGCGGGCCGGATTCGAGCCCCACCATGGGCGGGAAGATGATGTTGCCCGCGCCAAGGAACAGCGCGAAGGTCATGAAGCCCAGCGCAACAACATCCTGATTCTTCAAGGTCTTCATCTGGCGGCTCCCCCGCGCGACAAACGCGCCATTCTAGACACAGGCGGCAGGCGCGCGCCCGGGCCGCTGGTCATGCACGCGCCCGGCGCGCCACCGCATCCTTGTGCGCGCCGCTGAAGCCCAGCCAGCGGTTACGGCCGCAGCGCATGAACACCTGCTCGGTTTCTTCCGCACCGGCCGGCCGCAGCGCCAGCTCCAGCCAGTCGCCCCACAGCACCGCCTTGTCCAGCGCGGCGGGCTCGCCGTCCATCCAGGCCTGCCCGGTGACCTGCTGGAAGTCCTGGAGCAGGTCCACACGGAAGCGCCGCCCCCGGGCGCACGTCCACTCCCAGGCCCCGTGCACCCGGGCCGGGATGATCCACAGGAACAGCCCCACGCCGTCGACCATCACCTTGCGGTCCGGCTTCCAGTCGCCCATGTCGAAGGCGTGCGACACCACCCGTGCCCCGGGCCGGAGCTCTTCCAGCAGCCGCGGGCGCAGCTCCATGTTCAGGCCGTGCAGCAGGTAGAGCGTGACCACCGTGGCCGGGCTGAAGTCCGCGTGCAGCAGGTCGTACTCGACGAAGCCGGCGCGGTCGCCAACCCCGGCCCGTTCCGCCCATTCCGTGGCCCGCACCACTCGCAGCTGGTCGATCTCCACCCCCACCGCCCGGGCGCCGAAGTGCCGGGCGGCGGCGATCACGATCCTGCCGTCGCCCGAGCCCAGGTCGTAGACCACGTCGCTGGCGTCCACCGCGGCCAGCCGGAGCATCGCGTGCACCACCCGCTGCTCGGTCGGCACGTACGGCACGTCAAGCAGGTGGTCCGGCTCCACCGGCCGGCCCTGGAACCACACAGATTCAGTATGCAACCGCCATTCTCACATTGATTTCATCAATCAACAGCATAGCAGTGGCCTTTTTACTTCAATGGCTTACGTGTCATCAGCTGCGCCCTCCGGCCACCGGGGTGGCCCGCGGGCGTGTTGCCCGCGAAACCTGC
>LSQX01119989.1_pt1 | contig 10516 bp, 10 predicted proteins | sample 654561 | NCBI WGS metagenome assembly LSQX01 (sample SAMN04489861, study PRJNA283612) | anaerobic digester metagenome | isolation source: 4 biogas reactors fed with cattle manure at either 37C or 55C with and... | place: Denmark: Kongens Lyngby | collected 2014
CAGCTTGGGAACGACAAATGTAAGGAGAAAGACAACTACTGCTATTCCAACTAGGAACATCAGAAGCGGATAAGTAAGAGAAGAACGGAGTTTTCTGCGAAGCTGGATTTCGTTGTGTATGAGTTCAGCAGCCTTTTCAAGCATGTCGGGAAGCGAGGCAGATTTTTCTCCCGATTCGACCATGCCAATCAGGCTTTCTCTAAAGACCCCGGATGCATGCATTGAAGAGGCAAGAGAACGGCCTGACTCCACCGATTCTCTCAGCTCTGTGTATACAGGTTTAAGATACTTATTTCTAGTCTGTTTTTGGAGCAGTCTGAGTACTTCCGTTATGGAAAGCCCACTTTTGATATAAGAAGAAAGGGTAATGCAGAAAAGATGATGATCTTCCAGTCGGATCAGTTTAACTCTTTTCTTGCGCCAGGAGAAAACATTTAATTTCCTTCTGCTTTCATCTTTAATACTTACGACAGTTAGACCTTCAGACATAAGTTTTTTGAGCAGCTCATTTTCATTGGCTGCTTCTATTTTAAGTTCTTTATGAAGGCCCTCTGCCGTGTAGACATCGGCTTTGAAAAGAGGCAAGTTTTACACCTCTCCAACTACCCGCAGCATTTCCTCGGGAGTTGTTTCGCCGTTTGCGACGGCTCTTATGCCAAGTTCGAGAAGGGTGCAAAAACCATCCTTGCGTGCTAATCTGCGCAGTTCAGAAGGAGGAGCGTTTTCCGCTATAGCCACCTGTATCTCCCCTGAGACGTCAAACTGTTCATAAAGGCCGAAACGTCCCATATATCCTGTGTTAAGGCATTTCTCGCATCCCTTGCCCCGCCATGCTTTTTCTATTCCATGCTGAAGTAGTACGCCAGATGTGGCGGTCTCTTCTTTGCAATGAGGGCAGATTCTTCTTACAAGTCTCTGTGCGACTATTCCCAGTAAAGAGCCGGATACAAGATATGGCTCAATTCCCATATCTGTAAGTCTTGTAATTGCGCTTATGGAGTCGTTAGTGTGCAATGTTGAGAGAACCAAGTGTCCTGTAAGAGAAGATTGTATTCCGATATGGGCTGTGTCGAAGTCGCGCATTTCACCTATCATTATTATGTCTGGATCCTGACGAAGTATTGACCTGAGAGAAGAAGAAAATGTTAGTCCGGCTTTTTCGTTTACTTGAACCTGTCCGACACCGGGCAGGTCATACTCTATAGGGTCTTCGACAGTTATTATATTTACGGATGGTTTGGCCAGTGCTTGTAGGATGGCATAAAGGCTCGTGCTTTTTCCTGATCCGGTCGGACCTGTAAAGAGTATCATGCCGTTCGGTCGCCTTATCAGGTTTTCTAGCCTTATTCTTTCATCAGGCTTCATGCCCAGATCCTCAAGGGAGAGAAGTCCCCTTGCTCTGTCCAAAAGTCTCATTACGATTCTCTCTCCGTGTTGTGTAGGAAGAGAGCTGACCCTTATATCTACCATTCTTTCGCCTAGGCTTATCCCTATCCTTCCGTCCTGCGGTATGAACCTCTCTGCAATATCGAGGTTCGCCATTACCTTGATACGGCTTGTGACGGGAGCTTGATGGCCTTTGGAAAGGTTGTATTTATCGTGAAGGACGCCGTCAACTCTGTAGCGCACCGTCACCCTGTCTTCATATGGTTCGATATGTATGTCTGTTGCTCTTTCTTTGACTGATTCTACGATTATTCCGTTTACAAGCCTTATTACCGGTGCATCAACAGTATCGCTCATGACTTCCTGCCGGATCAATTCAGAGAGGTCGTTGACCTCTTCTATGGAATTGAGGGTATCTTGGGCGATGCCGCTTTTTATGTCGTAAAGGCTCCTTATAAGGTGCTGTATCTCTGATGCAGGATATATTTCAGCATCGCAAGACATTCCTGCTTTTGAGGCTATCAGCTGCGCTGCAGTAAAGGCAGAAAGGTCCGAAAGTGCTACGGACATTATCCCTTCCGATGTTTTGAGCGGAACGATACCTCTGTCTCGCAGAGTGTCGAGGCTCACTCCCTGAGGGATAAGCTCCAGCACCTCTTCCGGAAGGGGCAGAGATTTGCTTGTCATTTACTCTTTTCCTTCTCTTTGGCTTCCATCTCTATTACAAGTTTGTTGTATTTCGAGTCCCAACTTTCCTCTTTTTTATCCCCACTGAGGATGTGATTAGGGTCGAGTAGTTCTTTGGGTACTCCCTCAGCACCTACCGATTTTTGATAATCGTCGTAGTTCTTTCTAATGGTTCCCTTTTCGGCCAGGCTGAGTTCCTGCCCATCGTTTATTATCGAGTAGGTCATATCTGACGCAGCCTTAGGATCTTCAAGGATATATGGGGTGAGGAAGATCATAAGGTCGACCTTCTCCCTCTGTTTTTCGCTGGATTTAAAAAGGTTTCCTATAAGAGGAATGTATGAAAAGAAAGGCACCCTGTTCTTAAGGACTTTCTCAGCTTCTCTTATCAGTCCACCGATTATTATCGTATCTCCGTTGGCAACAAGGACGTTTGTCTTTACTTCACGTTTCGAAGTGACAGGCGTAGGCGATCCCATCGTAGTGAGGAGATCTTCGACCCTCTGTTCTATTTCAAGTGCAACAAGGTTCCCACTTCTTACATGTGGTGTGACCGACAATATGAGTCCTACATCCTTGTATTCGTAAGTGTTCTGGACAGCCCTTGGGTTTGAAATGTCTGAGAGAGCCCCCTTCAATTGCGGGATTACCTGTCCTACCTGCAGCGAACTTTGCATGTTATCTGTACACATGAGGCGTGGCATTGAGAGGACATTTATTGCATCAAATTTGTTAAGCATTTTTATATAGGTATATATGAGGGCCTTGCCGTCAGTGGTGGTTGTTTGATATGAGTTATTCTTATTGTCATATTCAATTTTTTCTTTTGTTATGAGCTTTTCGTAAAGGCCAAGTACGTCTCCCGGAATAGCTGCGCTGCCCATCAGAATGTTGCCAGCTATCACAGCGTCCCCTGCGATTCCTCCACCCCAGGCCGCCCAGTCTATGCCCGCGCTGTTTAGCTTGTTGAGGTTGACTTCCGCTATCAGGCCGCGCAGAAGTACCTGTTTAGGCTGGATGTCCAGCTGGACAAGGATGTCTTTTATTGAATTGAACTGTTCCTGCGAGGCAGTAAATACGAGGCTGTTTGTCGGAAGGTCAGGTACCACTGAAGAAGGCACAGTACCTTTTGGGTCGGGAGAAAGCTTGGCTGCTGTCGCCAAGATGCTGTTCATCTGTTCAGCTACTACTTTTGCATCAGAGTTCATCAGTCGATAAACGTGGAAAATTTCCGCGCGCGAAGGCACGTCAAGTATCTTAAGAACCCTCTCCGACTCTCTTAATGCTTGGCTGCTGCCTATTAGCACAACACGCCTTGTCCTCTCATCCCCAACTGCAAGTATGCCTGATAGTTTAGATGAAGTGTCTTTGGACATTGCATTGAGTTGTGCCTCTAAGGATTTTGGGTTTGCATGTGTCAAGTTAAAGACTTTTATACTCCTTATGCTATCCAGCGAGTCGAGTGCTCTTATGACGCTCAATGCTCGACTCAAAGATGAGGCTTTTCCTGTGAGCAATACGGAACTACCATTCTCAAGAGCAGTAACGCTTACGTCTGGCACAGATGATTTCAGCGGTTCTGTTATGTAGCCTGATTTTACATAGCGAAGCGGTACGACCTGTACAGTCATGGATTCTCCCGGAGCTATGCTACGGTCACCCTTAATAACGTTATTGTTCAATGTTGGCCCAGCACTGGCTGGGAATACTTTTGAATATCCACCCATGTTCTGTATAGATAGGTTGTTCATCTCAAGTACAGAGAGCATTACCTCTCTCGCTTCACGCATCGATATTGCCTTGGGCGAAACAACGGAGACCGTACCTCCGACAGCTGAGTCTACAACTATATTCTCGTTGAGAAGCTCCGACATGAATCTCAGGAACTTACTTACCTCTAAGTTGCTGAAGTTGAGCTGTACGTTGTTAGAGCGCCTCATCTGGCGTGCTGCCTGAACAAGTTGCTCCTCCTCCTGCAGATTCTCCTGTGCCAAAGCTGATGTGAATCCGGCAAATGAAAAGGACATGAAAAAGGAAATCAATATAAAGGCAAATATTTTTTTGTTCTTGGACATGTCAAATCTCTCCTAAGGTGCAAATATATATTTACGGTAAATGAAGATTTTATAAAGTAGAATGGAAAATTAGAATTGTTCAAAATCAATCATGGGGAAGATATATGACTATATTTCGATCTCTCTTCGTGTTTATGACTTTTAATTCTCTCCACCGCATATCTTCTTTGGTATCAAGAGTCTTAGTCTGAACACTGTCAGAAAAATTCACCTTTCCGAAACTTTCTTGGAACATTTTTCGAGTTCCTGGATTAGTTTCCCACATTATATCGCCGTTACTGCCCGATGTCTGCATTGTTCCAAGCATTATACCAGTCCTTATTGCCTTTGCCTCTTCAGTCAGCTCAGCCTCAATCTTTGCCTCGCCGAGTCCAATCTGTCCGAGTATCACAAGCTTGATAGCAGCAGTTGCAGTTAAGGCCAGTATAGCTACAGCCACCATAACCTCAACGATTGTGAATGCTCTTTTTCTATTAGCCATCATTTCACCTGATATTTTAATTCAAGAGGTTTGTTGGACCTTTCTAGTGTTACGTCAAACCTCGTTCCTGACATCATCGAATTGACAGCATTAGTTGCGTCGCTGAGATTAGTTATCTGGACACCGTTTACAGCTTTTATAACATCATCTTTCTTTACCCCTACTAGTCCGAGGACACTGTCAGGGTCTATGTTTACCAGCTGCATGCCCCCACCTTCAGCAGGGACCATCCTCATCTTGGCGATTTCATCATAAGGATTCATCAAAAGCTTGTCTACAAGCTCTCTTGGGACCACACCTTCTTTTCCCTCACCGGCAGGTTCTATGCCAGGATAAGCCGCTTTAGTAGGACTTTTCTTAACGGGTATATCTCTCTTAGCATTAGACTGGTTCGAGGACCTTTGCGGAGGAGTCAGATTCCCCATTGAAATTTTCATGTAAAGGAAGTATTTTTGAGCTCCTTTTACGAGAGTTGCTTTAAAATAGTCTACATTTTCCAACCTATAGCCCTCTATTTCTTCGCCTCTTAAAATAAAATGTGTTGTCGAGTCGAAACGCACCCATGCACCTATACCGGGAAGGGTTCCCGCAAGATCTAGATCTTCGAGAGAATATGAGGACGAGTCTGACTTTTCTTTGCCGCTGTCAGGCATAAGAGCTCCGAGAGGATTCAAAACGGAAAAATCCTGGTAAGGGTCAGCCGTGATTGAGTTCGCAAAGGATGGAGTCCTTCTGGAGAAGAACTCTGCAAGGCGATAATTAGTCTCCATTGAATCTGTAATAAGAGATATCTCAATGAAAAAACAGATTATAACGGCCAACATAAGACCGGTAATAAAGGGTACGGCAAATAAAAGGGCGTTGTTTGACGAATTTTTATTGAAATAGGGAGATTCATTCCTGAATAACTCCTTCGTCTCATTCTTTATCCAGGATAAACGGGATTTAAGGTTATATTTCACCGTGTTATCCTCCATTCTCCTGGTTTGATATTTGTAAGAGTCATTATATTTAAGTTGCTCAGCATTTGAAGAGCCCTGTCGAACTCTTGAGGGAAACGGGCAGTTAAATCGGAGCCCGCTATCTTTCCTGTATCCATGAATAAATTTATAAAGCCCTTTGCAGCGACATCACCGACTAGCGTCAGGTCGTCAAAATAAAGGATGTCATCTTTAACTGATAACTTAGCTGTTCCCGAGGTCCATTTCAATTTTTGTCTTGTAACTGTAGTTATCTCACCTTTTCCAAGATAGATGTTTCCTTTTAAAGATAAGGATAAAATCGATCTGATTAGGAAGGGATCGAATCTTACTTCGTTGATCTTTATCGAGAATGCAGGCAAGTCTGCAGTTACTCCTGAGCAGACAAATTCCTTGTCGAGAAGGCCCTCAGTAAAAATATCACTGTATGACATGCATATGTTTTTCTCTGAAGCAGCCAAGGCTGCTTTGTTAGCAAAGTATTCTGCAGTCGTAGCCCACGGAAAAAACAGTGCTGTTCCTGCAATAAGACCGCATAGTCCTGCAAAAACAACCTTCACAAGTTTAGAGTGAAGCATCGTTGTTTACTCCTATCAGTATCGATGCGTTTATGAGTCTTCCCTTTTGAGGCGAGGTTATTGCTCTTATCTCCGCTGTCTTAACCTGCAGACCTTTTTTGGATAAAAGGCTGAAAAAAGAGATAAATTCTGCTCCGTTAAGCTCGGTGATCTGAACAGTCAACCCTGATGGTCCCGAGTTAACGAGCCCAGCTCGGTCTTTAAGGCTTAGCTCTTCTATCGCATCGGAGAGAGCGGACAAAGGTTCTTTGCCCTCTGCAGAGGTGCGGGAGGGGTATGAGCGATAGATGTTTGCTGCATTAAGAATTTTCCCTGTATCAAGGAGTCTATCTTTGCTCTTGTTGAGAACAATCGCAGCTTCAGCAAAAAGGACGATCCCGACCGTCCAGATCAAAGCTGACAGCAATGCTAAGCGCACCAATTTTTTAGTTTGCAGCAGTTCTCTTATCTCTTCTATCATTTCTGCCCTTTCCTTTCGGGGCTTTCTAAGCCTATGGAAAAACGCATTCCTGAGCCGGAGATTTGCTGTATGTCAATGATTTTGGAGGTGAAGCCATTTTTGCCCAGAGAGTCGCGCAGCGATTCAATAGATTCGGTCTTTGAGGCAGTACCCTGTACCTCTGTGCGTTCCGTTCCGTATCTTATGGTGTCAAGCCTCACAGAGTCAGAGGAGACTGACGTTTTCCATGCCGCTGCCAGATTGCTGAGAGTCTGTTCCAGGCTCATGTTCGTTCCGTTTATGCTAAGGTTTTTGATCTTTGTTGAGGAAGAGGCAAGAGGGTGGTTAGAACTTTCCCCAAAAGCTATTTGGTATATTTCAAAAGGAGCTTTTTCGAAAGCATTCTTATTTAGGATAGCGTAAAAGAGAGTCACGGTTGATAAAAGAAGGAAGAGGAGCCCAAGCAAAAGAGCCGCCCTGGCTGTACTGTAGGCCGTTGCAAAAAAAGACTCCATTTTTCTAACGCTGTCTGCGCTTTTTGTTGAAAGATCAAGGGAGGCTGTCCCCCTGATTGACCTCAGTGTTTCTTTGCCGGCTCTTTGGATTTCTCCGGAAGGTATGGCTGAGCTCTCTACAGTTCTGATATTAAATAGAGGAATATCCATGGATCTAGAATATTCAGTAAACCATCTTTCAAGCTCATTGACGGAGCATTCAGAAGAAGGAGTCCATCTGTACAAAAGGGGAGTTCCGTTCTTAAAAAGCGTACCGGAAGTTCCTTTTTCGCTGTTCCAGATAACTAGGCCATTTCCCTTTATTTCCGAGACCAAAGCCATAGATGCTGGCCAGAAGGTGATCCCATCTCCTGTCCGTGTCTCAATCTTTTCTATTTCGTCCTTTGAAACGAACCACACAGCGCCAGCAGTCATTTCAGAGCTTTGTTCAATTATTTGAGGTATCATGAGCATTGAATCGTCTTCGTTTCCAAGTAGAGGCTTGAATGACATTGCAAGAGCCTCTCTGACCCTTCCGTTTTTCCCGAAGGGAAGAGAGAAGGAGGAGACTGAAAGCGTTTTTAGTTGGAGAAGTAGGACCATTCGTTCATTTTGTGCAGAGGACATTTGAGCAGGACAATTATCAAAGTCTGCTTCGGTACAGAAACGGATGTTATCATCCATTCCCGCACTGCCTTGCTTTTCTAGAGAGAATAAGCATTTCAGTTTGTTGTAAACTGTCATCAGCCTTTCTTATTCCTCCCAGCGTACCACGCTGCATAAATCGTTTTCTCTTTTCAGTATAATCCTAAAATTACGCTCCTTCTCATCTCCATATGATACATTTATCTTCAGACGAAAATAAGAGCTTTCAAAAGAGATTACATTAGAGAGTTTGATTATGACATCATGAGGTATGTTCGGAATCTTTTTCAGGTCATCTAAGCTCTTTATAGGGTAGATCATTCTCATCGCTGCAAAACTTCTGGCCTGTGCGATGTCCAGCCTCTCGTCCATTATAGCTAATACCTCAGGAGAAGCGGTGTTAATATTGACTTTTTCTTTTCCGTAAATAGTCAGGTATCTCGATAGTCCGCCTGGGATATCCTTCGTGCCCCATAACACCCCATCGTCTATTTCGTTTATAAGTTTGAGTTCGGCAAGGTCCGTCAGTTCTCGGTTTACGCTTGTCTCTCTTTCGCCGCCCTGCAGCTTTTGGCTGCTGTCTGCATCAATAAAATCTATAACTACCGCTGAAAGCCATGGAAATCCCACATACTCCCATATTTTTTCCCAGGCGACTTCATATTCAGACCTGAGAGTAACTCTGTCCGGCAGTAAAATTCCGTTGATAGGAATCTTATCGTCAAGTGGCTCAATGTTGACTTCCAAATCGAATTCATCTATTTTTGATTTAATGAGACCATTATAAGCGTAAAGAGGCTCAGAGCGACTGTCATATCCGTTTTTGTCTTTAGCAATTTTTTTTGATGCATCAAGACAGGCGATTTCTGCAACGCTTCTACTTCTGGCTATAAAACTCCCTGCTTCCGCCCTCTTGATTTCATTTTTCGCGTACCAAGAGAATGCGGTGGCGGAGGTAAGCAACAGCGTAACCGATATCAAGACGGATACGAGGATAAATCCCTTACTTGTTGAGGATGACCGGCAGAGTATCTTCATAAACATTCTTTCTTCCATTAAGGGTTATAGTTACTTTCAGCGCAATTGGCAGTTTTCCAGCATACTCATCAGACCAAGATTCGCCTGACCATACGGCGAACCTCACTCCTTCTGCGTTTTTTAGTATAAGCTTTCCATCTTCTGGCCTAAGATTCTCAGTATCCAAATCAGTTGGCCCTTCCTCCTTGTTGCGGTTCTCTGGGAGGAATCTCCATCCCGGTATTACCCAACGATATAGTCCCGGTTCGTTTTTCCGCAGCCCTGATGAGGTTATGATTTTATAAACTATCAGGCTTGGTACTTTGTTTTCCTTAACAGGAGCTGCGGACCAGACGAGGAGCCTGTCATCATCCCTGGTATTAAACCCATCTCTGCGTACGATTCGGAAGATCGAAAAAGAGCTGCTTTCAGAAAAATTCCTTGCGTCGTAAAAAATTCTGTAGGCAGTTTCTGTGATTTTATTGTTTTTGCTTCCTTCTTTTTGTGCGTTTTCAAGAGACTGCACTGTAAATACAATAGGAGCGAGGGCCGTGGCAGCGATAATGCCGGTCAGACCAACTACGAAAAGTATTTCTATCAGTGTGAATCCCTTCTGTTTTCTCATATAAAATTCCGAGTCCTCTTTTCTATTTTTCCGACTGAATAGATTTATAAATTGTAATGATTGATATCAGTAATCCTATAATGGCGAAAAAAATAAATACCAACAGGCCGCCTTTTTTGAGACCTGCTTCTCTTATAGGATCTGCCAAAATACGGAAGGAACCGTAAAAAAGAATGAAAAGAGGGGTTAAAAAGGCATACTCAGGCGTCTTTTTCTTAAAAAAGATTTTTTCTACAGCGGCTAGAAATAGCATTAGTGCCAGCGCGAAGGCTGATTCTATCAAGGGGTACGGCCAGCGGTACAAACCTTCAAGATCTCCTGGGTAGTGGACAGCAAACCAAGCAGCCTGAGATCCTTCCAGAGGAACACCGCGACAACATCCATCAAAGAAACATCCCAGCCTCCATATAGCTATTGCGGCTGAAGCAGGTATTACAGCAGCATCGGCAAAATCGTTCCATTTGATATTTTCCATACGTGATTTATATATGCCGGCAAGACCGCCGCACAATATCCCGCCGGAGGAGGAAAGTTGTGCAGGAAAAAAACCGGAGAAAGAAGTATTCCCTGAAAAAAACAGAAGAGTCTTCCCAAAAAAATCGAAAAAAAGCGCACCTGAGACTGCAGCAAAAAAAGTCCAGATAATTGCTCCCGTAGTCTTGTTGTAATCCATACCATATTTATTTACAGCCCTTGAACGAGTCCAGAACATAAAGACGGAGACAGCTACAAACCATAAAAGATAGCTCGTTCGGAGGGTAATAAAAGAGTGTTGAAAGATAATAGGGTGCATCGTTCCATCTCCTTACTTGATACCGCTTTAATATATCATTTTTTTATCAATTAAGGAATTGGAATAATATGTTAAAAAAGCGGCAGACGTTAATTTGCTGGCCGCTTTTTACAAATCATTCTCTGATTGTTGTCTCTGTTATCTTATCAATTGGAGCAGTCCCATTGAGAATATAGGGAAATAGGTAAAGAGCAGTAGACATCCAACCATAGCAATAAAGGCAGGTATGATTTCTCTAGAAATGTTCTCAATACTCTCGCCCGATATTGCAGAGGCTACGAAGAGGTTGATGCCGTATGGCGGTGAAATAAAGCCG
>LSQX01132971.1_pt1 | contig 10515 bp, 13 predicted proteins | sample 654561 | NCBI WGS metagenome assembly LSQX01 (sample SAMN04489861, study PRJNA283612) | anaerobic digester metagenome | isolation source: 4 biogas reactors fed with cattle manure at either 37C or 55C with and... | place: Denmark: Kongens Lyngby | collected 2014
TGGCGTTGCCTTTACCAAAAATAGATTTTTTTACAATCTGTGGAGTATAACCGAAAATAGGTACTCTTTTTTGCACAGCAGCCACTTTAATCGCTCCCAAAGTTTCACGCACCAAAAAACCACCTTTGGCACGTTTAGGGTTGTGAAAGGCTTTTTCAAAAGCCAATTCATCTACTTGATATTTGTCTATTAGAGCTTGGGTAGTAGTAAAGATTGTATTTAATTTAACTTCGGTGCTGGCTTTGGTCCGAATATCAAAAATACCATAGCTAATATCGCTGATGGTATTATTATTTTCATCATAACGTAAAACCCCGTAACCAACATTGTTTAAGGCGGGGTCAATTCCCAAAATAGTAATCATGGTAAGCCTCCTTATAGCAAATAAAAAAGACTAGGCAAAGGTGGGGAATTTGCCTGTCTTTCTTATTTTAGTAAATAGAAATATACAACAGCTGTCAGAAGGATAACCTTCGTGCCAAAATATCGTTGTAACATTTCCGCATACAGTGTTCTTTCCTTAAACCACGCTCCTCTAACAATCCCCACTATGTCTGAGAAGACTACTCCTGACATTATTACAAGCAACCAGCCTGAGACGGCAGTGCTGTTCATAATATCTCTCCTTCATAATTGTTAAAATTTGCAGTTATTGAGATATTCTACACTATAAGGAACGACTTCTGCAACAAAATCTTCTGCTTTAAATTCTTTGTTGCATTCGACGCATACCATGTGTTTTTGGATGTTACGTGTTTGAAGGCCTCCCTGCACAAAAACCTGACTGCCTGTTTGCAGACGGAGAGCATCTTGTTCTGCTTGGCGACCAAAGCTATTGACCCACGGATAGTCAGTACTCCTTTGCTGGCGTTTAACATGGAATTTGCGATTAACCGCCAACTGATATTGTGCAGACGGGATACCTGAATTGCTTAATAAGCGGTATTCTGGGTCGCGACAAAGTGACCCCAGAAGCATTACCGTGCTGGATACCTCTTTTAATTGTTCTAAGGTGTATCCAGTACCAATGTTGACAGCCTCAATTGCTGTAACTTCGGTAGTGGTGCCTTCCGACTTCATTACTTTCTGACAATGGGGACAACAAACACCCTTTTTGACTTCGGTAGTAGTAAGAATACCTTTAACTAAAATAAATTCTCCTTCAGCAAACGGTCTGATTTTTTCCACTAAGCTTTCATCAAGCACATTGATGATGGGATAATCTATTTTATCGTTACGGCGAAGCGTTTTAATTACAAATTTCGCTTTTGCCTTGTCTTCGTTGATGATTGGGGCTCCTTGCATTTCCCCGATTAATAAAACGTAATTTTCTTTTGCCATTTTTCATCACTCCTTATTTACCTTTAAATATTTTTAAAAAATATTGTCCAATTGTTAGCTTAGATAGTTACTGGCTGTCTTGGTCCTATCCTTCGGTAAACAATGGAATGATGAACTTGCATAAAACCTTTTCTTTTCATCATAATTCCCCCCTTCTTTGTATTAACAAACCACCTGTTTGTGGCCAAACAAGGATAGCAGCCAACGGCTGCTATGTAATGGTTAATCAAGGGGAGTGAAGCTATGAATATATATTATTTACTTTTTTTGCTTTTCTTTTTGCGACCAGGTAGACTACCACGGTTTGATTTAAGACCTGTTTGTGTTATCCTACGCAAGCTTTCCAGATAATCTTCCTCGCTCATTTTATACATGGTGCTGATACGATAGTGAGTAAAGGTGCCGATTTCGCAGTGTCTAATAAAGCTGCGTTCCTCTAGCGGTTGCGGGAGACGAATGTTGAAGTCAGTAGCCTTGCGTAGTCGGGGAAGTTCAGTATGTTTCTTTTTAACGTAAGTTAAGTTGGATTTTACTTTCCCCCGACTATCAATCGCCGATGGGTCATCTTCGCTTACCTTGGCCGTGAAGTGGTTGCGGTCAAGATAAGCAAGCAGTGATTTCTTATCTACAATAATCCGTCCTGCGATACGACCCAAATTGAATTCTCCACTGGCCGCCAGTGTAGTTAGCATTTTTTCTGTAATATCTAGGTGTTCCGCAACTACATCCCCTGGTAAAAATTCTTGGTTGTAGTCTAGGTAGCCACCTGTCTCTTGTAAAAAGGCTTCATGTTGTTCTAACATTTGCTCTTTTCTAGCTTCTTTATCCAGTTCAGTCATCTTAATACATTCCTTTCGTATTTATACTTAATTTGCCTTTGTTTTCCTTCTCACTCAGTTACCTTTCCTTTTTGTGCTGCTTAACTATATTTTACGGTATTAATGGTGCAAATAGCAAGAGGTTTGAGTGATAATGTGACTGAGGTCACACTATTTTATGCGTTTTTAGAATAAAAAAGCAAAATAAGTATCGAAGGGTTATTTTAGGACAATTTGTGGGAGTACACGATTTAGATATGGTTTCACGATATCGTCAGGCTTATAATAAATATCTAAATCTTCTTGTGTTATAAGGCCTGTATTGAGCAGTGCCTGCTTGAATTCTGCATCAGATGCGTAATCCATCCGACTGATTGAATATTTGCAACCGTTCTTGCCCATAAAAACGGCTAAATTGTAGTTGCCTTTACTTTCTACCGAAAGAATCCTTTTTTCATTAACAATATAGCCTTTGACTTGTATCTTTTTACCCTTCAAGGCTAGTTCGTAAATTCCATCCCACGGCTGTCCACTAAGAATAATTTGATACATCACATTTAGGCGGTCAGACGCTACGTGCTTGACATAAATGCTTTCTTCACCCTGCTGAAATAACATCCAGCGGTCTAGTAAAGCAGCAAACAACTGTCTTTTTGAAGAATCACTAATATTTAAAAAATCACTAATCGGGCGGGCAGGCTCTTCCTGATTATTGATTTTTAAGAATTTGTGTATATCAAATGTCTTCCCTTCAAGTACTTTTACTTCTGCTCCTCTCTTACCCCCTGCGACTACCTTAAGCATGCCGTTTCCTCCTTGAATTGAAATCAATCTTATCCGTCCGTGGATAATCAATGAAAAACGCTAAAAACATATTTTGTCACCAAAGAGCTTGTGTTAGTAGTCCTGTTGTTATCTGGTTAAATTATACAGTGCTTTTTTGTTTTTGTCAATAAAAGTTTGTATTATTCGTTTTTTGATAAAATACTGTATATAGGTCAGCATTATTCTAAAATAGACAAAAAAAGGCCTTATACCCATGAGAGCATAAGGCCTTTGACTCAGAAAAAATTATGGAGTTTTTCCACTCATTCCAAATATCGGCGAAATGGTCTAAAACTTTAGTGCTGTTATTGCATTTCAACTAAACCAAAAGATGTTTTTAAAGTCCCAAATTCTGACTTGATATCATCGGCAGCAGGTTTGATTTCATCCTTTTCCCCTGTTTCCAAGGCCTCTACGTAGCGTTCCAGAGCTGCCTTGTACGTATTGAGATTTAAAATCAGCTCTGCCTTATGTTCTTCTTGGGAAGTTGGCTCATTTATTTTGCTTACAGCTTCAATAGTGCTTTGGACTTTGGAAATTGATTTTTCTACCAATACAATCTCTTCTGCAACAGGATAATTGCCCTTCACTATCTCCAAGTGATGAGCAAGATAGGTTTCCCCATCGCTTAATAATGGCATAATAAGTCCGTTAACAGCATTAGTATATTCCAATGACGACATTGGCACATTTTTCTCACTGGTGTCGTCCAAATTTGCTTCTACCCAATAACAACCTGACAAAAATAAGGCGGTTAGAAATAACAACAAAATTAAACTAGCTTTGAGCTTCATGGTCATCACCGTCCTTTGTATATAGAACTTTGAGTTTATGGAGTTCAGCAGCCGATACCCCTCTGACTCTGGCTTTTTTTATCTGATAGACTTTCTTTAAGTTAATGATTTTTTGTACGGAGACCCCAAACAACTCCGCAATTTGAGACAACAATAATCCTCGGCCTAAATAAAGTTCTTCAAACAGCTTTTTAGGTAGTTTTTCTTCTAGCGTAGGCCGTTGGTGTTGGTAAATACCATATTGGTAACGCAGTTTCGCTATCGTATTAGGAGAACAGTTAAAGCGAGAAGCAATTTCTTGGTCAGATAATTCCTGGTCAATATATAAATGGCCCAAAACCTGCGGTTCCAACCTGTCTTTCAGAAATGCTTTTTTTAGCTTATACCGTTTCATTAAAGTTCTCAGCTGACTTGTTGTAAGTCTTAGGTTTTGGGCAGCCTTTGCCATAGATGATGTTTTTGCTAAGGCATCTTGTATCTGTTTCTTGCTTGGAACCATAGTTTGGTGAGCGGTAAATAATTCTGGATAGTTCTTTTTATAAGCTGAATATACTTGGTGTATCCTCTGCCGAGAAACCCCAAACTGGCTGCCGATTTGACGCATATTAAGTTTTTGTTTATATAGTAAATCAACTAGTTTTTCTGGTGTTAGCTTGTCTTTTAAGCACATTCTGGTTATCACCCCTTTCCCCTACGACAAAACTTATCTGCGCATTACAGATAATTGATTATTAAAATAACCTTTGTGTGGGCTTTTTTTTCTTTTATGTGAATGTGGTTTCTTGACAAACTCCACTTCAATATCATCTTCTGCTGCTTTTAATAAAAAAAAATTATCACCCGTAAGTAAGGTAATTCGATTAGCTGTTTTATCTTTAAGCCTTCTTGCTATTTTCTTAGATAAATTATCCTTCTTTTTAGCGGAATAACCTGGTCTCAAATACTGTGGGTCGGGGGAACTGCTGTCAAAACGAATTCTTTTTGTCCCCACTCTTATTCCTTGAAACAAATCACCACGTTTGCTTAATTCATACAGTCTGTCGCCAATCTTTCGCGCACACATCCCTGTAGAGTTATTTTTTTTCTTTAGATTATCCAATTCCTCTAAAACTGTGGTGTGGATGATGATTTCTCCATCGTGAATCTTGTCCAACAGCGACATATCCCGAATTAAAGCACTGGTATCTACAACATAGATATCCAGATAACCACCTCCTTTAATTAACAAAAGAGTAGCATAAAAAAAAAGGAAACGTCAAATTTAATTCACAAAAATTTTAAAATACATTTCCAATGGGGGAAATTTTTAGTATAATTAGACTGAACCCTTGTAGTTTTCTGTCTTTTTGTAGATTTTTGCTTGAAAAGGAAGTGGTTTATGAAACAAGATAGTAGTTGTTATTTTACTTTTTTGCAATTGCTGTGCTATAAAAAAATAAAAGACTGTTTGCCGACAGCCTTTTGTTTGTGATTTTTCCACCAGCCATTGCCGTGGATGGTGGGGATTTTTAAGTTAGTCTCGCGTCTACAAAAAAAACAACTTTTTTCTCTGCCTTAAAAAATTGCCGTTTTTTAAGGTCTGGCTTTTTGTTGCCTTTTTGATTGGTAACAACATTATAGCATAACCCCTAAATATTGACAATAGTTTTTTTGGAAAAAGTTCAATAAAAATCGGCGTTTTTAGGACTTATCCACAAGCGGATTTTTCGTATAGGAGGTGGCAAATTTGCATCTTACAGACTTTTTTAACATGTTATATCCCGATTTCGACAATAGGGATAATTTGGTTGATATACGTCCATTTTATATACATTCTGGTTATCCTCAGTCTCGTAGATACTGTAAAACAATTTCTGAAATAATTGAGCATGTTACATTTGCAGAGTCGAAGCGCGTATACAATGTTTATTTTCAATGTGCGGAACTGTCTCCACAAGCTGAGATTGACCGCAAATCTAAAGAAGCATACTGCGTGAGATATAACTTTCTTTATAGCGACATTGACGCTGACGAAAAAGACGAAAACGGCAGGGTTATTAAAACATACAGCAAAGAGGAGCTAATAGAACGCATTAAGCAGTGCCCCCTCTCTCCTTCCATAATTGTTGATAGTGGTCGGGGGTATCACGCTTATTGGTTGTTGCAGGAACCAATTACAAACCAAAGTTTAATGCAAAGGTTCTTAAATAGACTACAGGAACTTTTGGCAGGTGATTCCCGTGCAAAGTTACTGACACAATTGTTGCGTCCACCGACCACTACAAATCGCAAAAAGGACGAAAACAAACAAATTATTAGCCGCCCTGTTCGTCTGGTTCAGGTAGCCAAAACTCGCTATTCGCTCGCAGAACTAGTGGAGACGTTAGGTGTTGACCCCAACGAACCTGCTGCCGAACCGACCCTAAAAACAAAGAAACAACACGCCCTAGAGCAAAAATCCAGCTACCGAAATCCACATACCACGCTTAGCTTTGATTTTACTAAGCCTCTGCCACCTTTAAATATTGAGGTCGAGTCATGCCAAGATTTAATTGACATAATCAAAAGACAAAATATTTTTTCCGTAACCAATCAGCCACACCACGAACTGAGTAAACCCTTCCTCTGCCTTTTTCATCATGATAAAAACCCCAGTGCCAACATCTACTTGGATAAACGGGGTTATTACATGTATAAATGTTTTGGTTGCGACAGACATATGGATATTATTCAAATCTACCGCAACCTTGCCCCAGGTGGTAACAAGTCATTTCTTGATGCCATATTAGACCTCGCTCAAATCTTCGGCATCAAGACCCATATTGCGGAGTGGGTAAGTGAGCAACGAAAAAAGTATCATTACAACGCGATGTTCTTAGAAGAGTTTGAGCGATATGGTTACGACACATTATACCCAAACTTTTACAAGCTTATACGTTCCCGTTTAAAATATATTTCAGTTATTTCACAGTACGGGCTGTCTAAACTGGTAAATGAAGACTTTGTGTATGAAGGCCAAAACCTTTTCTTTTTCAGCTATGAATATCTCGCAAAAAAATATAGCTTAAGCATCACTACTCTTAAAACTTATGTGACGTTTTACGCGATTCTCGGTTTAATCAAGAAGGTTGATGTTAAGGAACTACCACCGCATATTGCCAAACGTGCTTATGACATGAGTGATTATCACCAGAAAACAAACAATGCTCCCAGAGAGTTAATCAATTTCTATATCCTTCCCAACTTTTTTGACGTAATTGATACCGCTGAGGAAAGAGCGAAAAAACTTTTAGAAAATAATTTTAGGTTTAAAACCTGCCTTAATAAAACCTTTTTAATTCTACACTTTGGACAAGCCTTTGCTGATGAAATTTTTCCCGATGACCGCACCCTGACAGAAAAAAGTCAAGCTATTGCCAAACGACTGGAACAAACCCTCCTTAAACTCATCAAGGAGCAGGGTTACGCCACCAAACAACAGGTCATATCAAAAACGAAATTGTCGGGTCGGATTTATGCTAACGTCGCCCGTAAAAAAAGAGAACTGGAACGCAACCTCGCTAATTTTCTTGCTGACAACAAGTTGATTGAAAAAACAGCTAATAAAAATGACAAAGAACGTTTAGGGCTAAGGTCATATATAAAAATTATTGTTCCTATTGAAGATTAAAAGTGGCGTACGTTTTTCATAAAAAAAACCCGCAAACCCCGATGTTTATTGCCTTTATGGGCTATGGGCGTTTGGCGTACTGATAACACTACTCTCTCCCCTAATTTATGTTATCAGTACGAAAATCCCCCACTCCTCAAAAAGGCAGATGGTATAAGGGTTTTTGGCACTTCGAACATCAAAAATGTACGCCAAAAAAATAATACAGTAAAACAGTATTTATGCAGTATATAAGTTATGGAAGCTATTGACAAATGCAATAAAAGCTGTTAATGTGAAAATAACAGGACGAAAAACCAAAGGAGAATTAAAATGATATTACTATACGGAGGAGTAATAGGTTTACTGATAAATGTAATCGGTACTGCAATTTATGAAAAAAATAAATATGTCAGCGTGGTTTTATTCTTTGTTAGTTTCAGCTGCTATTTAGGTGCGGTTGTTCATTTTATAAAATACAATCTTGCTTTTGAGATTAATATTCTTATTGCTCTTCTCTTTGTTTTTGGTATTAGTGGCATTGCTGCTAAATACATTAAAGAGGCAATAGACCATACACTCAAAGCTAAAAATACAAAAATTATTTACTAGGAGGAAATGTATGTTTATCCGTCTTAGTGACCGTTTAGGCATTGATGACCAACTAAAAACAGAGATAACTAATCATTTGGCATTTTTCTTAAAACAAATCCAGCAAACTGTTGATATTGATAATGTCACCCCCGAAGATTTAACTTCGTGGTGGCTGAATAACATTCATAAACCCACTTGGGTAGAAGAAAAAATCAATACTGAAATAGAGTTTGTCGCAGGTGTTCATGATTTCTTTGAACGCTACAGACAAGCTGTGGACCAGTTTGAAGCAGTTGCTGAATTTAAACCCAAAGCCAAAAAAAGTCCTTTTAAATTACTGCTTGAAGGTTTGGAAATTGCAAAAAACAAACAGCCTCTTGATACTGCTGGATTATCAAAAGAGGAAATCCTCCATCATATTGATAAGTTGTTCTACATCAATAACGAAAATGACTCATTAGTTGAAATCCCCTTTTAAACATGAACGCCCCGCTTTAAAAGCAGGGCGTTTGTGTTTTTTATTATTCGTTATCGGCTCCCACCTTTTCTTCTCCTTCTTCTTTTGCGGGAGGTGGGGGCGGAAGCTGAATGGGGCCCAAAGTTTCTTCGTATTGTTTTACGGCATTTAACAAATTGATTGCCAGCTGTTTAGCACACAACGGAGACATTACCACGCTGCCAACAGACACAACGGGAGCTTCGTCAAACAAGCCATAACGCCCAAAGATGAGTTGAAAATCGTGAGCATTGGGGCGAACTTGTGCTAAATTAGCATATATTTCAGACTGTGGGGTAGGTTCTAAAATACCTGATTGTGCATACTTTATTGTCTCTGACAAGGTATCACGTCCTTTTCCTTTAATGGTCTTAACATAACAGAAAGAATATTAAAAAAGCAATAAATAAGAAAAGCACCTTTTTCGGGTGCTTAACTTATTTTGGTTAAAATGCTTTTTGCTTTTTCCCGTGCTTGTTGCAGGCGAACTTCTTTGGGTGTGAATATCATATCGAATTTTCGCTTATCAACTAACCCTTTGTGTAATAATTTTTTGAGCGTCAATAAGTGGTTTTCGATAAATCCTTCCCAGTGTTTATTATAAACATATTGTTCGCTGTAATAGAAGTAAACTTTCTTTTGCAGTGATACGGCAAAGTCCATTGTTCTATCCACCATTTCCCAGAACTTACCGATTAACATTTCGTCGTGTAGTTCTGGATTTTCTTTGGCTAAATCCCGCAACGTAAAGCGTTCGCTTGCTACGGTGACTGCGCCGTCTTCGTCGCCGTCAATGCAGGAGCGTATTCGTGCATTTTTTAGACCAAATAAAGCATATTCTTTGGTAGTGAGACCTTCCCATTTAGGTCCAGTGTTTTTTTCTGCACTGATACCGTAACGGGTGGCCAACTTTTTCGTAGCTTGGAGAAACTCACAGTTTTCAACAAGCATCACTAAACTAATTGGTCCGCCTCCTTCACCGCAAGCAAAACAGTAAAAAAGGTTTTTGTCACCATCTTCAGTTATTTTACAGTTACCAAGGTTTTGGTCGTCGTGGTACGGGTTAGGGCAGTAGAGTGTATATGAGTTGCTTCCGCAGGGGAATAATTCAATGCCCCAATCCTCTGCCACTTGCGATATGCTAATAGCATCAATTTTTGAAATGTCGTACTCGTACTGGGACATTGTAATTGTCCTCCTTCCTCTTCTTTTTTCAAATCCAACGCTTATATCACTACCCTAAAATAAGAAATAGTAAAAAATCAACAAAAAATGCACGCTAATAGGTTGTATCCCTAAAGCGTGCATTCTTGTGTTTAGCTTTTCTGGTGTAGGCTCCCTTTCCCTTTTTGGGTTTAATAACTTGCGGAGACCTGTTGGTTTCAAAGACGCGCCGAGACTTCCGCAGCAGTTCTGCGGTGTCGTGTTCTTTTAACTTAATAATAACCTTTTTCATCTTTCTCTCCTCCTTTGTAGTATGTAGGTCTGCAGGGTGTCACCCTCCCCTGACAGACCATAAACCAAATAACAAACCTGCAAGGTTACCACCCTTGAACAGGTGAAATCAAGCTTATTGAGGCTACCACCCCTCAATAAGCCCCTGAGCAGAAAATCGCTGGCTCATGTTCTACCGCAAATCCCCCATATGACCGCGATTCAGCAGAAAATATTTTATGGGAAATATTCCTGCTGCATGAGCTCTCATAAGCCGTGGTAGGGGGTCTTATGTGCTTTTTTCTGCGTTGGCTATAGTTTACTAATTATTAAATAAAAAAATCAAGTTTAACTTGAAAAACTTTCTTATTTTCCCTTAAGTTGTAACGAGAGATATTTTTATAGATTGGGGGGTTAATTCTGAATACAAATGATATAAAAATAGACCTGTTGTATGCAGAACTGGATTGTGTGCAGACAGAACTATATGAAATCGGGCAACGCTTTGAAGAGACTTCACTTGTTACTGAGCGTAAAGGTGCCGTTGTCTTTAAATACATTCGCTGCGGGAAGCAGTATTGCCAC
>LSQX01180441.1_pt5 | contig 10515 bp, 8 predicted proteins | sample 654561 | NCBI WGS metagenome assembly LSQX01 (sample SAMN04489861, study PRJNA283612) | anaerobic digester metagenome | isolation source: 4 biogas reactors fed with cattle manure at either 37C or 55C with and... | place: Denmark: Kongens Lyngby | collected 2014
TCACGCTCTCATGAATTCCTCCCGGAATCACGCAAGCTCATTTAGTATGCAAGCCTTATCTGCTGCGTTGCCGCCGTGGCGGGCAACACGACGGTTTCTGCAACGGAATCGAAGCTCGTGTAAGGTTTTCCGTCGACGGTCACCGACTTCATCGGCCTGCCTTCCGGATGGCGGATGCGGATCACGACGTGTTTGGGCGGAGTCCGCGTCGGCGATTCAATCGACGCCTCGATATATCCATCCCGGACGTGTGAAACGATCTTGTAGCCAACCGGACCGAATCGCGTCGGCTGATTCCGGACCTCGATGATCTTGCCGTCCTCCGTCCAGCGATTGGTAATCATCGGCGCAAGCCAGAGGTCGTCGCCGCGTTCCATCGCGAACATCATCGCCGACTGGCAAAGGAACCAGCCGGTCTCATGAGTCTTGTTCCAGGTTCCGCCGCGTTGAAAATGCTCCCACAGTGAGAGATTCTCCTTGTTGAGCAGCGTGCCGAGTGCGTTGAAATAGGAGCGCAGGAACGGTTTGACATCGTCGCGCATGGCATGGATTTCGGCGCTTCGCACATAGTATGGCTGAACTTTACCAAAGCCGCCAAGATTGAAAACGTCCTGCCGGTTTTGCTCCTCTGGATAGTCGTGCCAGCCGGATCGCAGAAACTGGTGGTCTTCGAGATAATCCATCATCCAGCCGGCGTCGTCAGAGAGCGGATCCACGAGTCGGTTGGCGACCAAATGGTGCGATCCGGTCTCCACGCTGTCGCACCAACATCGGCCCGAGTCCAGGCCGGGCGGCACCATTTCCTCGATGTTCCCAAAGACATCGAGCACTGCTGGATGGTTCGGCGCCCACGTGCCATTGCTCAGCGCCACGACGGGGCAACGGGCTTGCGACCAACGGTATGCACGGACCAGGTCCTCGCGGTACCGTTGGGCCTCGGCCGCAATCGCCGCCGCCTCGGGATGTTCGATTGACTGCAATGCCTGCCCTATCATTTCCATCCCGTGGCAGTATTGCGTGTCATTGTAAAAACTGTAGGCATAGCGGGCCCAATCGCCGTTCACGCCGGGCGGCATCAATCCATACTCGGGTACGCCCGCGCCGCCGGCCTTAGTCTTCGTCCGCTCTTGGGCGATCCATTTGCAGGCTTTGACCAACCGCGGCGCTATCGATTGCAGCCATTCGCGATCGTTGCAGCGTGCATAGTGCTCGGCGAGCACCCACAAGTTCACGCCCGTCCCGCTGAGCGTGTAACCGGTGGTGAGGAACCCTCGATCGTTGTATCGTTTGGCAAGGAAGTAACCGAACCCCCGCCGGGCAAAATCGGCGTGCCCGCACATGTCCATGCCGCGAATCACCGCCGGCGCTTCCAGGTCGATCGGACCATAGGCCATCGATGCGATCCACGGCAACACATAGCGACCGCGATCCTCGTTGCGTGCAGCCAAGAGGCAGTGAACCTGCGAAGCGCGAATCGTATTGGCCAGCAACGGATCGGGGATGTCGATCTGCATGGCCTCGGCGAACTGGTCTTTCCAGTATCGCTCGAAGTTCTCGGTCCACCGGTTCGGGCTGCTCAGAACGGCGTATTCGGTCCGTTCTACCGGCCAGGCAGGCAGATAGACGACCAGCCGGGCCGACTTGCCCGCCGCGAGCTTACCCGTCATGTCTACGGTGCAGGCATGCGCCCGAAGGTTCAACGGGGCCGACCCGCCGCCATCGAAATAGGCCAGCAATCGATCGCCGACAGCAGCGACCACGCCGTCCTTGACCTGCCGAATGCTGTCTGGACCGTTTTTTCCGCCGTCCTTCGACGAGAACTTCAGTTGGAGGGAAACCTCGGCTTCCGCGTGCCGGGCATTGTCGATCGTGTATTCCGCCACGCAGACCACCCGGGGACGATACCAGCCGGGGCTGTCCTGGGGCGATTTCTCGTCAAGAGGAGCCACGTAAGTGCATTGTTGATACTTTACGCCGTTTTCCGCAACCGCGGTGATCGGCTTTGGCAACCATCCACCGTCAAGGTGCAGGCTCAACTTGCCCTTGCCTCCTCCGAAGGAAGGGGCGAGCAGACAGTCGGGTTCCCTGGCATACCATTTCACCTTGGCGCAATAGTTGCCGTCGGGCGTGTCGTAGGGCTCGAAATGAATCGCGCCGCCGCGATCCACGATGTATTTGCGATTGTCGCAGGCCAATCCGACAAACATCGGGCCGTCATCCTGGATCGCGTGGTGCGTCTTGGCCATTGCCCGGGCAAGCGTCTGGTCGGGTTGCGCCCGAACCTGCTCGAGCGTGGTCTTTTTGCCGGCGATTGTCTGTAGATATTGCGACAATGTCCTTTTCGGCGGATCGCTCGTCACGAACAACCCGGTGCTGGGAACATAGACGCATCCGTGGTTCACGATGTCTTCCACCGCCACGCTCACGGTTTCCTCTGGAAGCTCAAATCGCAGTACCGTGCGATCCGCCTTGTTCGCTTTCGGCCGGCTATAGCGAACCTTCAGCGCCACCGGCTCTGCAAGGTTCCAATGGTAAACGAGCGAGTCAGCCTTTTCCGCGGATGTCAGTTCACCGTTGGTGACGACAATCGACGCTTGTTTGCCGGCAACCGGGCGTTGCAGTTCGGCGCTCACGCCGGTCGCCGCCCACGTCGAGCGGCTGAATGCGGAAACCCCTTTCACAACAAATGGTTGTTGGGATTCCGGAAACACCCAACGCACTCGATACGTGCCCTTGGGTTGATCTTGGCTGGCGATCTTCCAGCGCCAAACGCCAGGCGATCGCTCCAGTTTGGCTTCCAGCGGCCTCCAATCGCCATTCCACGGGCACGAAGAATTGTCGATCCATAAATCGAATTTGCCGCGCCCCTGAAACCCGACCCAATACTGCAACTGAACGGCGTTCGCCGGCGGCTGGGACGCCCCTTCGGCCCAATGTAGTTCCAGACAACGCAAGAGCCGCATTTCGCGACACTGTCAGCCGAACGCGCTTCGCCCGTCAGCCGCAAGCGGCACGGTGTAGCTGCCGTCGGGTCCGGGCTTCAGCTCTTTGGTCAAGAAGATGTCGTCCGCCGGCATCTCTTCATCCCGTTTGGCGACGGTGCCCTTGATGCGATTCGGATCGGAGGTCACCACGCGGGCAAATCGGGCGATATCGACCGGAGGGTGGATGACGTGGTTATTGGCCTGGGGATCTGGAACAAGCCTCGCCTCGGCCCAGTTGGCGCCGTCGCAGCCGATGCCGTCGCCGGCGTCCGTGGCCACGAGCCGCAATTCAATGCCCCGGGCCACCGAGACTCTGACCGCCTGCGTTGGCTCGCCGGCTTGGGCCTGGCCGCTCAAGGCCAGCACGCCGCAAATTGCCATGAAGCCTTGAGACAATGAAAACGGCGGCTCGGTTGTGTTGCCCGCTTGCCAGGCCGCCGGCCAGAAGTGGCACAAAACGCTGACCAGAACGGCCAGTCGCCACGAGTTGTGATGCCCGAAATGCATGTCGCTGTTCTCCCGGCATGATGGCACGTACAACGCCACGGGCCGATGACACTCGGAGTGGACTGGAGTCATACTGGGCGGCGGTGGCATGCGGGCTGCTTGACGGCAATCGTCGCTGGCGCGCTTGGCGGCTGCCATGCAGTCAAGCAAGGCGCCGGGGCAACCGAACCCTACGTGTTGATCTGGTAACCCTTGCGGCTTTCGCGTGCGAGGAACGAGTTCGCCTGGGCGTCGCCGACGATCTCCCGCTTGGCCGGATTCCAGTTGAGTTCTCGCCCGAGGCGCATGGCAATGTTCGCGAGGTGGCATATTTCCAGCATCCGGTTATGGGACCAGACGTCGGAAATCGGCTGCTTGCGGGTCTTCATGCTCTCGATGAAGTTGGCGCTGTGATTCTCGCTGATCTTCCCGCCGTAAACCTCTTCAAGCGCCCCTTCCGGCAGCGGATTGTCCTTGAGGGCCTCGACCGGCGCTCCCGAGATTCGGCTGCGGTTGACGAAGAATCGCCCCTGTGTGCCCTCGAAAAGAATGCCGTTATCGCCTTCGCTGGCAATAATCATTTCGACGTCGTTGGGCATCGCCGCGCGGATCGTGAACCGGGTTGCGACGTTGTACCGATCGTCGACCGTCGGATATCCGTCCTTGTACTCGCACCCGAGCGTGAAGTCGAGCGGCGTCACCTTGGCAGGGCCCGTGTCGCTGGCGCCGAGTGCCCAACAGGCAATATCGACGTGGTGGGCGCCCCAGTCCGTGAGTTTGCCGCCCGAGTATTCGTGCCAGTTGCGGAAGGAGTAGTGCGCGTTGCTGTAGAGCGGCACGCCCCCGCCGTAGCCCGTTCGCATCTCGGGCAGCGCCCGATAGGGAACTTTCGGCGCCGGTCCGAGCCAGAGTTCCCAATCGAGTTCTTCGGGAACGGGCGCAACGGGGATGACCGGCGAAGCCGGCATGCCGCCGATCGCGCACGTGACCTTCTTGACGGCGCCGATCCGCCCGTGCCTGACCAGGGCGATTGCCTGAAGGAAGCGATGGCCCGATTCGGTGCGCTGCATGGTGCCGACCTGGAAGACACGCCCCGTTTCCTTGACGGCCTTCTCGATCAACTTCCCTTCATCAATGGTCAGCGTGAGCGGTTTTTCGCAGTAGACGTCTTTCCCGGCGACCATCGCTTCGATGGCAATCTTCGTATGCCAGTGGTCGGGCGTGGCGATCATCACCGCGTCAATGTCCTGGCGATCGAGGACTGCCCGATAGTCCTTGTAGGCATCGGGTTTCTTGCCTTGCTTCTGTTCCGTCTGTTCGACATTGGTCCCGAGCACTTTCGAATCGACGTCGGCCAGCGCCGCGAAGTCAGCATAACGAAACGTCTTCTGAGTGATGGCCCAGCCTTGATTTCGCAAGCCAATTGTCGCGAAGACGGGCCGGTCATTAGGCGACTGGTAGCCCGGGGCCCGGCTGGCCGACCTGAGCATCGCGCACGCGGTCCCCGCAGCGGCCACACCCTGTAGAAATCGACGACGTGTTGTTTGGCGAGTTTCTGACATGGATTGAAATCCTTCTTGGTCGGTTTTCTCATTTGACCTCTACCCGGCTACGCCGCCCGGCGTCTAAACGGACGATTGTAATCGGCCGGCCGGCATCGCTCAAGGAACTGCGCCGTTGTTGCCCATGCCGTGTGGCAAGGCTGGGCGGTCGGCCAGATGGGCATTGGCCGCCGGAAGAATTCGAGATCGTTCGCCGAAATTCCCGACCCGGACGGCCTGGTTAGTCGACCGGGAACGGTTTTTCCAGATCTCCAGCTCAGTTACAATTCAGCCGTGTGTGGATTTCCTTTCCGCTCCGATGCAACTTGCTGTTTGGAGAATCAACGCGATGCAGACGGCACTGAATTCTGGGACGTTTTCGCACCAGCGTCCGCACAATCCGCGTTTGCCGGCGGTGCGACTGGCAGCGGTGCGACTGGCAGCGGTGCGACTGGCAGCGGTCCGGCTGGCGGTGGTGGCGGCCTCGGCACTGGTCATCGGGCTGGCCCTTGCCGCCAGGCCGACCGCCGCCGCGCAGGGCGACGGCAGCGGCGAGGTGACGATTTCGGGCGAGTTGAAGCAGTGGCACAAGGTGACGCTGACGCTGGACGGGCCGTGGACTCGCGAATCGGACGACAACCCCAACCCATTCACCGACCGCCGCCTGACGGTGACGTTCCGCCACGAGTCCGGTTCGCCTCGGTACGTGGTGCCGGGCAACTTTGCGGCCGATGGCGATGCGGCCAACAGTTCGGCTGACGCCGGCACGAAATGGCGAGCGCACTTGTCGCCGGACAAGGCAGGCCGGTGGAGCTATCGCGTCTCGTTCGTCCAGGGGGAACAGGCGGCCCTCGATCCGTCGGTCGCCGGCAAACCGATGGCCGTGCATGACGGCAAGACCGGTTCGTTCGCGATCGCGCCAACGGATAAGACGGGGCGCGATTTTCGCAGTCAAGGCCGACTGGAGTACGCCGGTAAACACCATCTGCGATTTGCGGGCAGCGGCCGTTACTTTCTGAAAGCCGGCCCCGACGCGCCGGAGACGCTGCTGGCCTACGCCGATTTCGACGGCACACACCCCGGCAAGGCGCGCAAGCCACGTCCCGGCGAGGCGGCGCCGGGCATGGACCTGCATCGCTACGAGCCCCACCTGCGCGACTGGCGACCGGGCGATCCGACCTGGAAGGACGGCAAGGGGAAAGGCCTGATCGGGGTCTTGAATTACCTGGCCGCCAAGGGCTGCAACGCGTTTTCCTTCTTGCCCTACAACGCCGGCGGCGACGGCGACAATGTCTGGCCTTTCGCGTCGCGGGAGGACAAGCTGCACTACGACTGTTCGAAGCTCGACCAGTGGCAGATCGTTTTCGACCACGCGCAGCGACTCGGACTGTACCTGCATTTCAAACTCCAGGAGACCGAGATCGACGACAACCGCAGCGGGCACGCCAAGGAGGAAGGCCAAGGCCGGGTTGCCGCCTCGCTGGATGGCGGTGATTTGGGCGTCGAACGGAGACTGTATTGCCGCGAGTTGATCGCCCGCTTCGGCTACGAGCTGGCGCTGAACTGGAACCTGGGCGAGGAGAACACGCAAACACCCGCGCAGCAGCGGGCCATGGCCCGGTACCTCCACGACACGGACCCGTACCACCATCTGATCGTGGTCCACACCTTTCCCACCTGGCAGGACCGCGTGTACCCGGAACTGCTGGGCGACCGATCGGTTCTGACCGGCGCATCGTTGCAAAACGGTTGGAACAACGCCCATCAGCGGACGCTGAAATGGGTTAGTGAATCAAGAAAGGCGGGCCGGCCGTGGGTCGTGGCCAACGACGAGCAGAATCCCGCCTCGCTCGGCGTCCCGCCCGATCCGGGTTATGCGGGATTTTCGGGACGGGCAGAGGGTGAAGGGCCGGCCTACGATCTGCACGATATTCGCAAGGCGACGCTGTGGGGCACAATCATGGCGGGCGGCGCGGGCGTTGAGTACTATTTCGGCTACAAGCTGCCACAGAACGATCTATCGTGCGAGGACTTCCGCAGCCGTGACAGGTCATGGGACTATTGCCGCATCGCGCTGGACTTCTTCCGCGAGCACGAGATTCCATTTTGGGAGATGACCAATGCCGACGCCCTGGTCGGCAACGCCGAAAACGACAACAGCCGATACTGCCTGGCCAAACCCGGCAGTGTATATCTGGTCTACTTGCCGACGGGCGGGCCGGCCGAGATCGACATGAGCGGCGCGCCGGGGAGGTTCACGGTGAAGTGGTTCGATCCGCGGGGCGGCGGACCGCTACAGCGAGGCTCGGTGAGCGAGGTTCCGGGCGGAGGCAAGGCGGCCCTGGGGACTCCCCCGACGGATGCGAGCGACGACTGGCTGATCGTTATCACTCGTTGAAGAGTTGTCAGACTTCAGTCCAAGACAGAAACTCGAGTTCGACCCTTTGGGAGACGGGGGACTATGAGAATACGTTGTTGGTTCACTGCTTTCCGGATGCTTGGAGCGATCGTCTTCGTTGCGTCGCTAACGCCGTTCTTGGATACCGTCGAGGCGGCGGAAGGCAGTTCCGGCCCGCGCGAATCGGTCTGGCCCGTACCGCACTGGCCGCGGGCCGAGCCGGCGGAAGTGGGGATGGACGCGGCCAAACTGGCCCGCGCCCGCGATTATGCCTTGACCGGCGGTGGTTCCGGTTACATCACGCGGCACGGGCGGCTGGTGATGGCCTGGGGCGATCCTTTGACGCGATACGATTTGAAATCGACGACGAAATCGTTCGGCTCGATCGCGCTCGGGCTCGCCATCCGGGATGGCAAGCTGCGGCTGGAGGACAAGGCCCGGCGGCATCACCCGGCGCTGGGCGTTCCGCCGGAAGAGAACGCGCAGACCGGCTGGCTGGACGAGATCACGATCCTGCATCTTGCATCGCAGACGGCCGGGTTTGAGAAGCCGGGCGGCTACACGAGGCTGCTGTTCCGGCCGGGCACGCAGTGGGACTATAGCGACTGCGGGCCGAACTGGCTGGCCGAGTGCATTACGTTGGCCTACCGGCGGGATTTGGACGAGTGGATGTTCGAGTGCGTTTTCACGCCGCTGGGCATCCGGCGCAGCGACCTGACCTGGCGGAAAAACTCGTACCGGCCCGCGACGATCGAAGGCGTGGCGCGGCGGGAGTTCGGGGCGGGCATCCACGCCAATGTCGATGCGATGGCCAGAATCGGTTACCTGATGCTGCGCGAAGGGCAATGGAACGGTCGAGAGATTCTGACGCGGGAATATGCCAGACTGGCCCCGCGAACGCCGGCCGGGCACGAGAAACTGCCCGTCCGCCTGCCCGAGACCTATGGCAACGCCGCACGGCACTATGGCCTGTTGTGGTGGAACAACGCGGACGGCACGCTCGATGGCGTGCCGGCAGACGCCTTTTGGTCGTGGGGGCTGTACGACAGCTTGATCGTCGTGATCCCCTCGCTGGACATCGTCGTGGCTCGGGCCGGCAAGTCGTGGAAGCGCGCAGACGGCGCGGATCATTATGATGTCCTGAAGCCCTTTTTCACGCCGATCGTGCAATCGATCGAGTGAATAGCTCAGGTTTGAAGGCGCGCGGCAGGAAGAGGTACCTCGATGTGGGGCAGCCACCTTGGCAAATTCATAGGCGTTCGCGAACATCAGCCGCAGGGGGATGGAATCGATGACAGCGATGGATGCTCTGACGCCACGGTGTAACGAATGTCTTCACACATGATCCGGCTGCGGGCCCCTTGGCAACGCGTGCAAATCGGCGAGGGCCAGATTTGGCGCCGCCGGTTTGGGCAGCCGACCGGCCTTGAAGCGGGCGACCGGCTGGTGCTGGTCGTTGAAGGGTTGGCCGCGGCGGCCGAGGTCTCGCTCAACGGGCGCTGGCTGGGAAACGCTGGCCCAGCGGCGGGCTGGCGGCAGTTCGACGTGACCGGTCTTCTGGTGGCGCGGAATGAGCTGACGTTGCGGACTTCCGAAGTCATCGAGCCCCGCGGCGAGGGCGGGCCGCCGTGCGGAGTCTGGCTGAGGATCGATTCGGCGGATCGGTCCGCGGAGGCGTGACGGCCGGGAGGCTCATGTCTTTTTGAGCACGATCCAATCGCCCAGGGAGGGGAACAACTGCGCGATCGCGAACAGCAACCGAGCCTTGGCAGGCATGACGATCTCGGGCTTGCGGCGCTCGCACGCGCGGAGAATGGCGCGGGCGAGTTTCTGGGGGGCAATCGCGCCCACCTTGACGCCGGCCCCCGGCCGCCGCGCGCGGTCCGGCACGCCTTCCAGACCCTCGAGCGGATAGAGGCGGTCGTCTTGACGCGCGATGGGTCCGGGACAAACGAGCAACACGTGCAGCCCCTGCGGTCCGAGTTCGAGGCGCAACTGCTGCGAGTAGGCCGCCACGGCATGTTTCGTCGCCGGGTAGGCGCCCACCCAACGCGATGCCGATTTCGACGCCAGCGAACCGATGTTGACCAAATGCCCCCGAGCGGGCAGCAAATGGGGCACGGCCGCGCGGGTGCATCGCACCGTGGCGAGCAGATTCAATTCCATCAGGTCGCGGAACTGCTCGGGCGTCGTGTCGAGGACCTTGCCGCGCATCGACCGGCCGGCGTTGTTGACCAGGACGTCGAGCCGGCCGAAATGGCCGATGGCCCTCTTGAACAGGTCGTCGACTTCCGACTGGCAGGTCAGATCGGCCGCCAGCCCGATCGCTTCGTGTCCCGCGCTGTTCAGCTCGCCGCTGGCGCGTTCGACATCGGACGACTCCAGGCCGACGATCACCAGCTTCGCGCCAGCTTGGGCAAAACCGCCCGCAATCACTCGCCCCAAGCCGCTCGAGCTGCCGGTGACCATCGCCACCTTGTCGCGGAAGTAGTTCAAGGCTATTTTGTCTCTTCGCTGAGCATGAAGCCTTTCAGGAACCAGCCGCTGTCCTCGCTGACGCCGAAGCTGCCGGCCGTGCCCAGGTGCCGGCGGACGACTTCGAACTCGGGCAGCTTGCTGCCATCGATCTCCTGCTGGCGCAGAACGCCTTTCTTACCCGCCCCGAACAGCGTATTCAACGTGCGACCGAGCATCGTCTCGCTTTCCGGCATCTTGCCTGCACGGATCAATTCGTAGGTCCCCCGGTACTCCTGATCGGTTCGCGAAAAGACCCATGCGCACCGCTGGCTGCCGAAATTCTGCACTTTTTCTCCAATCACCTGGAAGTCGACGGTTGCCCCGAGCGTTTCCCGCTCTTCTCGGTCCTGGAGGATTTTCACGAGAAAGTCGAGGTGCGACGAGACATACAGTTGGCCGTTGGCGACCGTGATGGCCGCCGCCGCTGCCGCTGCCGGACGAGAGGCCGGAGCCGGAATGGCTCCCTCCGCCGCCGTGCTCGTAGTCCGACGTGCCGGTTTCGTGGATGCTGGCGCTGCCCGTCTCCGTCCAGGCGCCGCCGGAGCAGCTCGCCAGCGTCGCGTACTGGTAGGACGTGCCTTCGCTCCCC
>LSQX01400218.1_pt1 | contig 10515 bp, 8 predicted proteins | sample 654561 | NCBI WGS metagenome assembly LSQX01 (sample SAMN04489861, study PRJNA283612) | anaerobic digester metagenome | isolation source: 4 biogas reactors fed with cattle manure at either 37C or 55C with and... | place: Denmark: Kongens Lyngby | collected 2014
TATATACTCCAATTGCCAACTTCTCCTTATCTGGCTGGGTCTTCCTAGTTGTCATGATTATCGGTGGAGTTCTTGGAAATAAGTTTGCAAAAGCTTACTATAAGAAATAAATAAGTTAAGAAAATAAGAAATCAAAGAAAGGGCTGGGCTATTTAATAATAGCCTAGTCCTATTCCCAATAATAAGGTTACTGATGCATAGATCTAAGGAGGAAAATTTTCATGGAAAAATTATTAATTGTTGGTGGCGTAGCTGGTGGAGCTTCTGTAGCGGCCAGAGTAAGAAGACAAGATGAGTTCGTAGAAATTGTGATGTTCGAGCGGGGACCAAATGTATCCTTCTCTAACTGTGCTCTTCCTTTTCACCTTTCAGGAATGATTGAAGATAGCGATAGCTTAGTTTTAATGGATCCTGAACAGTTTAGAAAACAATACAATATTGAAGCAAGAGTAAATACTGAAGTGATGAAAATCAATCGTGAGGACAAATCTGTTTTAGTGAAGAACCTATTAACAGGAGAAGAGTATACCGAGAAGTATGACCGTTTAGTGTTATCTCCAGGAGCAAATCCAATTTTACCTAAGAGTATTGAGGGTATTGATGGAGAAAATGTATTTACCGTAAGAAACGTGGTGGATATTAAGAAACTTCAAGGGTATTTAGTTGAAAATGATATTCAAGACGTGGCCGTCGTTGGCGCTGGATATATTGGATCTGAAGTAGCTGAAAACCTTAGACTTGCTGGACGAAATGTAAGCTTAATTGAAGCTCTTAACCAAGTGATGAATCCTCTAGACTATGATATGGCTCAAATTCTTCATAAGGAAATGATGGATAAGGGAATCAATCTTATTCTAAGTGATGGGGTTACTAAAATTACAGAAAGTGAAGTTTTCCTAGCTTCAGGAAAGTCTGTAAAAGCAAAAGCGGTGGTCATGTCCATTGGTGTAAGCCCTGAAACTACCTTAGCTCGAGAAGCTGGCATAGAAATCGGACGCACAGGAGCGATTAAGGTGGATCCTAACTACAAAACAAATGACGAAAACATATATGCTGTGGGAGACGCTATTGAAGTCTTTAGTGCAGTTACCCACAAACCTTGTCGATTAGCTTTAGCTGGCCCAGCACAAAAGCAAGCAAGAGCTGCCGCTGACCACATGTACAATATCACTCATGAGAATAAGGGGATTATCGGATCTTCCGTGGTACAAGTATTTGAAATGAATGCAGCCTCTACGGGATTAAACGAGAAAATGGCTAAAGCAGAGGGTTATAGCTATGACTTTGTTTATGTTATTCCTGGCGATAAAGTTGGGTTAATGCCTGATAGTAATCCTATGCATTTCAAGCTTCTTTTCGAAGTTCCTACAGGACGAATTTTAGGAGCACAAGCTGTTGGTAAGGGAACTGTAGACAAGAGAGTAGATGTCATTGCAACCTTAATCACTATGGGTGGTACACTAGAGGATCTTAAAGATTTAGAATTAACTTACGCTCCACTATTTGGTACGGCTAAAGACGTGGTTAACTTTGCTGCATTAGTAGGGTTAAACATACTTTACAAGAAATTTGAACAGGTTCCTGTGACTAAAGTTAGAGAACTAGTGGAAGAAAAAGCTTGTATCATTGACGTTAGAGAAAAACATGAATTTGAAAACGGCCATTTGATCAATGCTGTAAACATTCCTTTAAGTGAGTTAAGAGACAGACTAGATGAAGTTCCTAAAGATAAGCCTGTATATCTTCATTGTAGATCTAGCCAAAGAAGCTATAATGCTGTCATGGCTCTTCAAAACAGAGGATGGGATAATGTGTTTAATATTTCAGGATCTTATCTTGGAATTTGTTTATATGAATACTACACAGATGTGGTTACAGGCCGTGAAAAGATTGTTACAAAGTACAACTTTAACTAGGTCGGGCGTATGACAAAAAAACTGTCCCGATTTGACATCTTAGCCTTGGCTCTAGGATCCATTATTGGGTGGGGTAGTTTTACCCTGCCTGGATCCAAATTTCTTAATGAAAGCGGTATAATTTCTACGGCTATAGGATTTCTTCTTGGAGGTATTGCCATTACATTTATCCAAAAAGGATATCATGTGATGATGAGGTCTCACTTTGAAGATGGGGGAGAGTTCTCCTACACTTATACCACCATGGGAAAACCTCATGGATTTTTAGTGGGATGGTCATTAATATTGGCCTACTTAAGTATGGTTCCTCTTAATGCTACAGCATTTGTGTTGGTGCTTAAAAGAATCTTTGGAGAGGGGTTAAATTATATCTACCTTTACGAGATTGCGGGATATCCTGTATATTTGTCTGAAATCCTCATTGCCAGCGCCATCATTATTTTGTTTGCCTTTATTAATATCAAAGGCCTCAAGGTAAGTTCTAGAGTGCAAAATGTGATGATTATGATCATGATGGCCAATATTGTGGTGATCTTTACGTATATGATTTTTACCACGGATCTTACCCAAATGCAAAATACTTATTTCACCGGGTATACCTTGAATTTCTCACAGATAGCTAAAGTCTTTGCCGTAATCCCGTTCTTATTTGTAGGATTTGATGTAATACCTCAAATGGCTACCGATTTAGGATTTGAACAAGGAAAAGCTACAAAGATTGCCATCATTGCGATTTTCGCAGGGGTAGTCTTCTATAATCTAAATAACATAATCACGGGAATGGTGTATGCGCCTGGTGAGGCAAAAGAGCTTGAATGGGCTTTAGGAACTGCGGTGCTTAATCATATGGGCACCATTGGGTTTGGTTTATTGGCTCTATCTCTAGCTGGAGCTGTGGCTGGCGGAATCAATGGGTTTACCATGGCTGGATCCAAGCTAGCTGGAGCCATGGCTACATATGGCTTTTTACCTGAAAAACTTTCTTTAGTGAATAAACAAGGAGTTTTTCATCATGGGGTTAAGTTCATAGCGGCTGTCAGCCTCCTGGCTCCTTGGTTTGGACGAGCAGTGATTATCTACATCGTAGATATGTCCTCTCTTCTAGCAGCCATTACTTACTTTTATGTTTGCTATATTGCGGCTAAATCAGTTAAGGGCATGGAGAAAATTCAAGCCACAATTGGTGCTGCAGTAAGTCTTAGCTTTATTGCTCTTTTAGTTATTCCAGGATCTCCTGGTAGATTAAGTGGAGGAGCTTTAATTGCATTAGCTGTATGGACAGTATTAGGATTAATTTATTATACTCAGCATCGAAGCGCGAAAGATGGACCAGATATTGAAGTTTCTTAGAATTAATGGATAAATTTAGACAATAGAAAAACCTCTGATAGAAATGATGACATTTCTTTTCAGAGGTTTTTTGATTCTATGTGATTTTAGATTAACTTTGAACTAAAAGCTTTAACCACTAAGGGCTCATTTTCTTAAGATGGAATGAGTAGAAGTAAAAGAAATCATCTATTCTCGACTTGGTTAAATAAATTTTTCCATGACGAGTATTATCCAATCTCTTTCAGGGTGCACTGTACTTTTCACTTCTTGAATATAATTAAATCCTAAACTCTTCCAGAAGTTAAATCCTGATGCATTATTGTTTAAAACACCAAGACGAATTCGTTTATATCCGGTCTTTTTCATCTGGGCCTCCAAAATCTGAAATGACTTTTTCCCATGGCCTAAGCCCTGCAGTGGCTTATGGATTAAGAAGAGTCCAACATATGCGGCATCTTCATCAGGATACTTTTCGACATAATCGATAATCCCAATAATGTCTTTATGAAACTTGATGACTTTATAATGTTTAAATCGAGGAGCCGTATTTGGAGGAATTTCTTCTCTATTTTCATGAATGGTCTTAATCGTTGCTGGGGCTCCACCAGATAAAGTAAAATAGGGTTGATTACTTTCATAAACTTTAAAAATAGAATCTATTTCTAAAGGATTGTAATCATTTAGGGTATACTCTACAACTTTTTCCATGCTATTCTCCTTTTAATCATCTCGTGGTCTAAAGGCTAAAGAATTGTCACATCTAAATCTACGGTGATTTTAATTTTAGCCGTTTTGAATCGCTCTCTGAGTTTTTCTTCTAACTGCATTTTAATCAGGGATCTAGAAATCTCTGTGGTATTTTTACTATCGACGACAATCTCTAGAATAATCAGTTCATCTTCGGAATAGCCCGTATATTGAAGATCATGAAAAGATAGAACATTTGGGATAGAAAGGGCGATTTCACCAATGATTTCTTTTACTTTAAGGTAGTGTTCATCATCATAATTTACAGGGTCAATATGGATAACCAGATTAATCCCCAAATCATTTTCTACTTTTCGCTCAATTTGATCAATGAGATTATGGAGGGGCACTAACTCCATATTATAAGGAACTTCAGCATCAATAGTAGCCATGGTTTTCGTGGGACCATAATTATGAATTTGAAGGTCATGCACATCGATAATAGTATCATAAGACAAAAGTTGAGCTTTAATTTTTTTAGCTAAGTCCTGATCAGGCTTTTCTCCAAGGAGAGGACTAGCAGTGGTGATGGATAAACTAATTCCGGAGTAGATAATGTACAGCGCCACTGCAACTCCAGCAATACCGTCTATAGGCAAGCTAGAAAGTGGGCTTAGAATCAGTCCTAGGATGACTACAATGGACGTAAAAACATCGCTAATGGCATCTTGAGCTGTGGCTATCAAAGCGGTGGAATTCATCTTACGCCCTAGCTTTTGATTAAACTTATAGATAAAAAGTTTAAAAAATAAAGATAAGAACAAAATTAGGATGATGAGTGGGGTAGCTGAAACCGTATTAGGATTAAGCACTCTTTTAAATGAGGAGATAACAAATTGATAACCCACGATAATGATTAGCACCGATACACTTAATCCGGTTAAGTATTCTACTCGACCATGGCCATAAGGGTGTTCGTAGTCCGGCTCTTTTGCCGCAATTTTAAAGCCAATAATCGTAATAATCGATGAAGCTGTGTCCCCTAAATGATTAAAGGCATCAGCGATTAAAGAAATACTACCGGTAAAAAGTCCCAGTAATCCCTTTAAAATAAAAAGAAAAGAATTAATCGCAATTCCTAGAATCCCTGAGATTTTTGCCAATCTTTCCCGTTCTTTGTTTTGCTGTAAATCTTCATCTTTGATAATCTTTTTAACAATTCTATTGATCATTAAAGCATCCCTCATTTCTAGTATTCATGCGGTTTAAAGACTAATTATAACACATGAGTCTAAGGATTAGGCTAAATGGAGTTGCTCCATCATGGTATAATAAAAAGAAAAGGAGAGAGGGTTTTTATGATTAAAAAAGAAATAAAATGGTCAGTGGTTATATTAGTTACTATAGGATTTGTTCTTTTTCTCTCCTTAGCCCTGCCAAGAGTATCAGCATATACCACTAAAACCATAGGAGGTTTTGATTCCCCAGACACATCTTTTTTATACTCAGCTGAGGATATGTATACTATGGCTAATAATTATAGTGATTCAGGAAGAAGCACCTATGTGTTTTTAAGATGGACGTTTGATGTGATATGGCCTTTGGTTTATACGGCATTTTTAGTCGTCTGGACGGTGAAGCTGAGTGTTTATGTCAAAGGTAAGAACTGGATCCAGTCTCTTTACTTTTTACCGATTTTGGCCATGGCTTTAGATTTCTTGGAGAATATGGGGGCTAGTATCGTAATGTTTAGATATCCTGCAACTTCTGGGATTATTGCCCATTTAACACCCATAGCCACCTTATTAAAATGGACTACATTATCCGTATCATTTGTGTTGGTTCTTCTACTTAGTCTTGTAATTCTCTATCAAAAAGTAATGAAGAAAACCTAATTCATATGAAATGTGCAAGGGACTTAAACTCGTGATAGAATAGAACCATATTTAAAAATTAATGGAGGAATATATAACATGAATGAAAGAGAATTAGCTGAAGGATTACTTCAGTTTTTACATGATGGAAAAACGGCGTATAATGCCGTGGATTTTATGAGAAAAGATTTATTATCCCTAGGGTATCAGGAACTTAAAGGCGAAGAGTCTTGGGTATTAAATGAAGGGGTCAGAGCTTTTTACACTAAAAATGATTCCTCTCTTTTTGTCATCCAAGTGGGAAAAGATGCCCTGGAGAAAGGGTTCAAAATGGCAGGAGCTCATACAGATTCTCCTACCTTTAGGGTGAAACCCAATGCTGAAATGGTGGAAGAAGGATTCTTAAAATTAAATGTTGAAACCTATGGTGGACCCATACTTTCTTCTTGGTTTGACAGGCCTCTATCCCTGGCTGGAAGAGTGATGATAAAGGGAGAAAGCTTACTAAAACCCAAAACATTAATGGTAGATTTAGAAAAGCCTATACTCTATATTCCATCTTTAGCTATCCACATGAATCGTAAAGTTAATGAAGGAGTAGAGGTAAATAAGCAAAAGCATGTGCTACCCATCATGGGATTAGTAGACGAAGACTTTAAAAAAGAAGGTTTTATCAAAGCTTTAGTGGCAAAGTCTCTTAAAATAAATGAAGAAGAAATTCTTGATTACGATCTCTTCGCATACGAAGTAGAAAAAGGATGTTTTGTTGGTCTTAATGAAGAACTAATTTCATCTAAAAGACAGGACAATCTATCCATGGTTCATGGGATTTTAGAAGCTCAAAAATTAGCTAAAGATTTTAGTGGAATTAATATTGGTGCTTTCTTTGATAATGAAGAATGTGGCAGTGCCTCTAAGCAAGGAGCCGATTCTACCCTACTACGTGATTTAATGGAGCGAGTATATTATAGCCTAGGAGGAGACCGAGGAGGTTTTCTAAAGAGTTTAGAGACATCTTTTATGATTTCTGCTGATCTTGCCCACAGTATTCATCCAAATTATAAGGATATGCATGACCCAACAAGTCATCCAGTAATCAATAAGGGACCTGTGATGAAGATTTCAGCCAATCAAAGATATACCTCAGATGCAGACTCCATGAGCGTGTTTAAAGCAATATGTCTAGAAGCTGATGTTCCCTTCCAATACTTTGTCAATCGAAGTGACCTGCAAGGAGGAAGCACCATAGGACCCATTGGGTCAACTCATCTTCCAATCAGAACCATTGATATTGGTAATGCTATCTTAGGCATGCACTCCGCTCGAGAACTAGGTGGGGTGAAAGATCATCATTATCTGGTAAGGGCTCTAGAAGTTTATTTTAACCTTAAAGCCTAAATGGAAGTGTTGTCGTTTTGTCATTAGTCTTAAATTAGAATAGTTTAAAATAATATTAATATGTTTAAGTAGTAGGAGTTGAGGTGAGATAATGAAAAGTATGATTAAGAGTATGATAATTGTGATGCTTATGACTACACCAGTGGTGCTGTCTGGTTGTGCGTTTTTTGGTCTGGTTCCCGGGGTGGACGAATACGTAGAAACAGCACAAGAAGGTGTTGCAGATAATGAAGAACTTATAGCTTACGTAGAAGAACTTAAACCTGTAATCTCCATATTTTATGGTGAAGGAAGAAGTTTAGAGGATATAAAAGTTCAAGGAAATGAAATTCATGTCAAAGTGAATTTAGGTGAAGATACCTCTCCTTACGAATCGGCTAAAGACTTAATGGTTTATGAAACCACCAGAATTTCTCATACCATTATGACCTATAGAGATTATGAGGTAATAGATGATCTGTACAAGATTGTCATCGGATTTACAGATGAAAAAGAAGTGGTCTTATATAAAGATCAAGCAGTAGAGAATGAAGGAGTATCAGATTTCACGCCTGAAACCATTCTAAATGCTGTAAAGAGATAATGAATATCATTATAGAGATTGAATATTAAAAATGAAGCCCATGTCATAAAGTTGACATGGGCTTCATTTTTTAATGGGATTTATCCAAGCGATTTTAATTAAACTACAAGTATAATTGCTTAGATATTTTTGTTGTAAAGTTCTTTAGCTTCTTTAGCCTTTCGGTGAGTTTGGCCATAGGATTCATAGAGTTTAACTTTTTGCTCGAGTCGAACTCTAGCATCCCGACCTGGATGCGTCCTAATATACTCGGAACATTCTTCAGAGCAAAAGCCTTCCAGAGATTCTTCACAAGCCTGGCAAGAAATATGTTGAAGATGACAATCATCATTAGTGCAATTGATATATCGATCACTTAAAGTTCCGCAATGAATACATTTAGAAACAATGATATCTTCGATTTGATTGATGGGCACGGAAATTCGGTCATCAAAGACATAGCACTTCCCGTCCCAAAGATCACCTTTAACGTCTTCATCTTGACCATAGGTGACAATCCCCCCTTCAAGATGAAATACATTTGTGAATCCTTTGTTTAAAAGCACTCCTGTAAGTTTTTCGCAACGAATCCCTCCAGTGCAATAAGCCATGATGGGCTTATCTTTTTGATCTCCTAGATTTTCATCTATCCACTCTGGAAATTCTTTAAAATTGGTGATGTCAGGTCTTAGAGCGCCTCTGAAATGGCCGATGTCATATTCGTAACCATTTCGTCCATCTAAAACGATGACATCGTCTTTCTCGAGCATCTGACGCCATTGTTTAGGATTAAGGTACTCTCCCACAATTTGATTAGGATCTACATCATCATTTTCCTCCAAAGTGATAATGCTATCTCTGACTTTGCAATAGAGTTTTCTAAAAGCATTATTTTCCTCTTCATGGATTTTGAAAACCATCTTTTCAAATCGAAGGTCTTTCTTCATGGCTTCCATGTACGCTATGGTATCTTTCTTTTTTCCGGACAAGGTCCCGTTAATTCCTTCTTTAGCAATAAGAACTCTTCCTTTAAGATTAAGGGCGTTCATGAACGCTTTATGGTCTTTAGCAAATTCTTCTGGTTCATCTATAGGGGTAAATAAATAATACAGTAAGACATTATAATTCTTTAGTTTCATATTTTTCCTCCTGAAAATTGGTTTAATTTAATATACTAGAAAAATTAGGTTTTGTAAATTGAAATAGGATACAATCAAATATTAATTATAAGAATAGCTCCCAAGCATAGCTTTAATAGTTACACTTAGGAGCTCAATTCATATATTTATGCTAAGAAAGGGCTTAGTATGCATCTGCTATTAATCTACCTTACCGACATCAGATAAAGAGACGTTCTTATTATGACTTAAAGCCCAAGAAATGCCCCATTCGTTTTGGAATAGAAGGATATTTCGGTCTTTTAAGTCTGTTACCAGACGAGTGTCTGAAGTAATATTAAGCTCATCTAATTTCGTATCAGATTCTTCAATCCAACGAACAAATCTAAAGGGAAGGTTATCTATTTTAAGATCTACCCCATATTCATTCTTTAATCTAAATTCCAACACATCCATCTGCAAGGTTCCCACCACTCCTACAATGATTTCTTCCATACCAATGTGAAGTTCCTTGTAAACTTGGATGGCTCCTTCTTGAGCTAGTTGAGTAATACCTTTAACGAATTGCTTACGTTTAATCGTATCAAATGGCCTTACTCGAGCAAAGTGCTCAGGAGCAAAAGAAGGTATTCCTTCAAATTTAAACTTGTGATCAGGATCAGTTAAGGTGTCACCAATGGCGTAGATCCCTGGATCAAATACACCAATAATATCTCCAGCGTAAGCTTCTTCAACAACTTCTCGGTCTTGAGCTAAAAATTGTTGGGGCTGAGCTAATTTAAGCTTAGTATTTCCTTGCATATGGAAAACTTCCATGCCTTTTGTAAATTTTCCTGAGGTGATGCGAATAAAGGCAATTCGGTCTCGATGATGTGGGTTCATATTCGCTTGAATTTTAAAGACAAAAGCAGAAAAGTTGGGACTAAAGACTTCGATTTCTTCATCCTCTATAGTGTGTCTTGGTAGAGGAGGAGAAGTTAGGTTTAAAAAAGATTTTAAGAAAGGTTCCACACCAAAGTTCGTTAAAGCAGAGGCGAAAAACACTGGACTCAATTTCCCCTGAGAAACTTCTTTTAAGTCAAACTCGTCTCCAGCCATATCTAGTAACTCAATTTCTTCTTTAAGTTGATCATGATATGATTCCCCAATTAAATCCACAAAAACTTGATCATCTACAGATCCCGTCACAGAGTTTACGGTGGATTGGCCATGATTTCCTGTGCTAAACACCTGAATGCTCTTCTCTTTACGGTCATAAACTCCTTTGAAGTCTTTACCTGAGCCAATGGGCCAGTTCATGGGATAAGTTTTTATGCCCAGTTCATTTTCAATGTCTTCCATCAGATCAAAAGGATCTTTTGCTTCTCTATCCATCTTATTGATGATGGTAAAGATAGGAATATTTCGAAGAGAACACACATTAAAAAGTTTTCTAGTTTGATTCTCAACACCTTTAGCGGCATCCACCACCATGACGGCTGAGTCTGCTGCCATAAGGGTTCGATAAGTATCCTCTGAGAAGTCCTGATGGCCAGGAGTATCCAGAATATTGATACAGTAGCCATCGTAATTAAATTGCATAACGGATGAAGTGACTGAAATTCCTCTTTGCTTTTCAATCTCCATCC
>LSQX01149186.1_pt1 | contig 10514 bp, 7 predicted proteins | sample 654561 | NCBI WGS metagenome assembly LSQX01 (sample SAMN04489861, study PRJNA283612) | anaerobic digester metagenome | isolation source: 4 biogas reactors fed with cattle manure at either 37C or 55C with and... | place: Denmark: Kongens Lyngby | collected 2014
TCCGAGTACTCTGCCTGGCTCGTGGGCTCGGAGATGTGTATAAGAAACAGGGCTTTCGCGGCATAATCCCTTATGTTTTTTAAGGTGCAAAAAATATCGTTTTAAAGAATCTCAAATTAGTTAACTACCGAGGCATTTTACACACTATTTTGGACTTGACTCCAGCACCACGAAAACTAAAAAAGAAAAGATATAGCATATTATGGGAAATGTTTAGGAATCGTGTTATAATTATTAGTGGTTAAATTATTCAGAATATATTGACAAATATATTAATATAATGGAAAATCATTTTATTGGTTGAACAAATGCAAAACCTACAGCATGGGAAATGATAGATTCAATTTAGTCCCACCAACAAGATTATCTCCAAAACCATGGTATACTTATTAACCTTAAAGGATATTTAAAAACATTATGGTATACGTATATCGATAATTCATTACATCAGCCAGGGTTAGAGAACAACTTTAACTGGCTGTGGAGACATTGGCATGAACATTTCAGCTGTTTTTGAAGGACTTAAAAAGAGAAAACGTGGTCTCGCAATTATGGTTGCTGCCATATTTATTCTATACATGATACTGGGAGCTCTACCAAATATAGGTCTCTTCAAAAATGATACAGGCTCTGTAGAATCCGCTGCCCAGAGTTCTATAAATCAAGATGTGCAGCAGTTGATACAGAGCAGTACAGAAAAATTATTGAATGGTAACATTCAAGGCGCCCTAGACGATATAAACACAGCCATTCAATTAGCAGACAATATTGGCCAATTATACTTGCTAAGGGGAAACATACATGTAACCGTCAACAATTATGACCTGGCCATACAGGATTATACCCATGCCCTTTCATTGGATCCCACCTTGACTGAAATATATGAATTAAGAGGACATCTCTATTATGAGAACAAGGATTATGACCATGCACTAAAGGATTATAATAAAGCCTTACAACATGATCCCAATAACAGCGAGGTCCTGCTTATTAGGTTTAACATTCATTTAGGTCAGGAGAACTATGATTATGCACTCAATGACATCTACAATCTTATTGAACTCGAACCTGATAACGGTACTTTTTACTCCCTGGCGGGAGATGTTCATTCAATTAGGGGAGAATATGGTCAAGCCATTGATTGTTATAAATCCGCCCTTGACTACTTGTCGGATATAACAGATAGGGAGAATGTTTATATGGCCTTGGGCAACTGCTCTTTTGAATTGAAGCTATATGAAAGTGCAATTGAAAATTACTCAGAATATTTGGAGACATCCCATGATAATGGGGAGGTTTACTTCAACAGGGGAGTATGCCATATTCAATTGGAAAGCTATGAGGAGGCTGTAAACTACTTCTCTATGGCAATGGACCTATCTTTTCAGCCTGAATTATCAGCATTTCAAAGAGGACTGTCCTATTATATGTTGAAACAATATGAAGAATCCATTTCAGACCTGGAGTTATATATAGATGCTTATCCTGATAATACCGATCCGTGGATTTATTTGGCATTGTCATATTTTAATACAAAAAACTATAATGATGCCATAACTTATTTTGAAAAATGCATCAATGCCGATATAATGTTGGGTGAAAGTTACTATCATTTGGCAACCATTTATTTGGATAGGAAACAATTTGACAAAGCGATAGAACATTATACCTCGTCTGTAGATTTAAATTATCTAAAGGACTACTCCCTGTTTAACAGGGGGGTAGCTTACCTGAATTTAGAGAAGATTGATAAGGCTAAAAAAGACTTTCAGCAGGTTGTTAACATAACGGAGAATTCAGATCTTAAGAAATCTGCAAAGGATGCGATTGATAAGCTATCATAAATTCGAATAGATTGCGATTAACCCTACAATTCTGAACATAAGCCCCTCCATTCTTATGGAGGGGCTTATGTTTAGTTGTCTATTCTTTAGTTTACTGCATTAAATCAAATTATCTGCAGATCCATTATTTATTCCCTTTATTTGTGTATGGATACCAGGATTACATCGTATTGTTTCAATTTGGTATCATCGCCCAGTTCGTCACCGGACAACAGATCCCTTTTCCCTGCGAAGCATTTGGGAAGCGGCTGCTCATCTTTCACAAAATTTATAATAAAGTACAACCTCTCTTTTTCTGACTCCCTATAGGTAACTTCCAACTTGGTAGGCTCGTTTATAATGGAAGAAACATCGGCTTCCGCCGTTACCTGATCCAGGACCTTATCCAAGGCACTTTCCTCTAAATCCGTACCTATATAGTATACCCTGCCCTTGCCAAATTTATTTCTGGTTACTACGGGGGTGCCTGCATAGAAATCGCTGGAGTAATTAGCCAAACTCTCGGCCCCTTCCAGGTGCATCAAATCGCAGAGCATCCGACAGGTATACTCAATTCCGTCGGTAAAGACCACAGTGTTATGCTGTTCCGGGGCCAAGGCATCTATCTCCTCTACCCAGATGCCAGCCATTTTGCGAAGAGGACCTGGATAACCCCCTAGGTAAACGTTGTCGGATTGATCCACAATACCACTCATAAAGCTGGTGACCAGGGTTCCGCCGTTTTTCACATATTCCTCCAGGGCTTCCCCGACTCCTTCCTTTACCATATAGAGGACAGGCGCCACAACCACATCATATTTACTGAAATCCCCATCTATAGGAATCATATCCACAGGGATGTTCTTTTCGTAGAAGTAGCGATAATAATTATGGATTTGGTCTACATACTTAAGGTCCTTATGAGGGCCGCTGGTGTATTCCAATGCCCAGTAGTTATCCCAGTCAAAGATTATTCCGACTTTAGACGGATTGTCTGAACCTAAAATACAATCCAGCTCTTTTAACTCCTCACCCAGCTGGGCTACTTCCCTGAAGACCCGGGTGTTTTCGTGGCCAACATGGGCTATGACCGCACCGTGGAACTTTTCACAGGCACCGACTGAGCGACGAAGCTGGAAGAATTGGATGGTATCCGCCCCATGAGCAACGGTCTGGTAGCTTTGGGCCCTCATTTGCCCCGGTCTCTTAAGGGAGTTATAGGGCTGCCAGTTTTGTTGACTGGGTGTTTGTTCCATAAGCATGAAGGGCCGGCCCTTAAGACCCCTCATCAGGTCATGCCGCATAGCCGTCATGCTCCATGGGGTATCATAGGCAGGATAATTGTCCCATGATACTATGTCCATTTCCTTTGCCCACTTAAAATAATCAAGCCCCTTATAGGTACCCATCAGATTGTTGGTGATAGGGGTATCGGGATCATATTTGCGGATAGCATCCCGTTCCATCTTAAAGTTCTCCAGCAGGCTATCGGAGTTAAAACGGCGGTAATCAATGGATATTCCGGCAAATGCAGTCTTATCCTCCCCGATTCCTTCGCTCAGGGCATTTGGCAATACTATCTCATCCCAATCGTAGATGGTATGACCCCAGAATTCCATGTTCCATGCCTTGTTTAAGGCCTCAATGGTCTTATACTTCTTTCTTAACCAAACTCGAAATGCTTTTTCACAGTTTTCACAATAGCATTCCCCACCATATTCATTGTTTACATGCCAGCAAACGATATTCTTATTATTGCCATAGCGTTTTGCAAGCTCTTCAGCCAGGGCCTTTGCATATTTTTGATAGACCAGGCTATTGGGACAGGCATTATGACGCTGCCCAAACTTATGCTTGCGGCCGTAGTAATCCGTACGAGCCACTTCCGGATAACGCTTTACCATCCAGGCAGGCAGCGCCGCCGTTGATGTGGCCATGACGATATCGTACCCTTCCTTGCTTAGCATCTCGATAATATCGTCAAGCTCGTCAAAATAATAGGTTTCCTCTGATGGTTGAATCTTTGCCCAGGAAAAGATATTGATGCTTGCGCTGTTTATGTGTGCTTTCCTAAAGATACGCATATCCTCTTCCCAGATTTCCCTGGGCCATTGGTTAGGGTTATAATCCCCGCCGTAAAGGATTCTTTTAAACATCTTCCCCGTTTTCTTACCCATAATAGGCCTCCCTTAAGTTATTTATTCTATATATAGCAGCTGTCTTTACTGATACGTATATAATATTTTAAGGAATGCCCCTTGTCAAACCGGAGATTATAACCCGATCAACCGTACTCTTTAGCTGTTTCTCCTTAGGCCGTAACGCAAAAGTCTCATACCATTCAATATGACAACTAATATACTGGCTTCATGAACCAACATTCCAACTGACATACTCACCCATTCGCTAAATAGCACACCTGCTAGAAGAACTAATACAACACCCAGGGCGATGGCTATGTTTTGCTTCATATTTCTAGCCGTGGCCTTAGTTAATCCAAGGGCATGGGGTAGGCGGCTGAAATCTGAGTTCATCAAAACAACATCCGATGTTTCAATAGCCACGTCTGTACCGCCTCCCATGGCTATACCGATATTGGCCAGTGCCAGTGAAGGACTGTCGTTGACACCGTCTCCAATGAAGGCAACTATCTGCCCTTCTTCAATCAGCTGCTTTACATAGGCTGATTTATCTTCCGGCAGCATGTTCCCATGGGCCTCTGTAAGACCCAATTCCCGGCTGACCACATCAACGGTTCCCTGGTTATCGCCTGAAAGCATAACCAGATTCCTGACTCCCAGTCTTTTTAGCCTTTGCAGGTCCTCCTTAACACCCGGACGTATCTGATCGCGAACCCCCATCAATACTTTAAGTTCTCCGTCAACTGAAGTTAATACAAGGGAGTTGCCGCCCTTTACCAAACGCTCTATATCGGCCCGGGCTTCTTCATTCAGCTCAACATTTTCCTGCTCCATCAGAGCGACATTTCCCACAGCTATTCTGTGCCCGTTGACCTTGGCTATAATACCGCCACCTTTTATCACTTCTGTGTTTTCAACCGGTGAGAATGCGGTTTCCCCGATCTCCTCCAGTACCGCTTTCGCTAAAGGATGATCCGATTCACGCTCAACACTTGCCAGATATCCCATGGCCTCCTGGATATTGTCTCCATAATAGACCGATTCTGAGACCGATGGATTCCCTACAGTCAACGTCCCAGTTTTATCGAATACCATGGTATCCAACCTGCTAAAATCCCTAATTACTTCGCTACCCTTTAGCAGTACTCCATTTCGTGCCCCGTTTCCAATGCCCGCCACATTGGATACCGGAACACCGATTACCAGAGCTCCGGGACAGCCCAGGACCAGAATGGTTATTGCCAACTCAACATTTCGGGAGAACAGCCATACTATAAAGGCCAGAACAAGAACCGCCGGTGTATAGTACTTGGAAAAGCGATCTATAAAGCGTTCTGCCTCGGATTTTGAATCCTGCGCTTCCTCTACCAGCTCAATGATCTTACCAAAGGTTGTGTCCTCACCCACGCGATCGGCCACAATCTGAATGGTACCGTTATCCAGAATCGTACCTGCGTATACATTGGAACCCTCTTCCTTGACAACGGGTATGGACTCTCCTGTGATGCTCGCCTCATTGATACTGCCCTCACCGGATATGACCTTACCATCCACAGGTACCTTGGCACCGGTCTTAACCAGAAGAATATCTCCTACATCCACTTCGTCCACTTCAACCTCTGTAAATTCTCCATCTTCCATCTGCTTTAACGCGCTTTCCGGGGCCATCTCCGTTAACTCCTTTATGGCTGACCGGGTCTTATTCAGGGTACGCTGCTCTAAATAGGCACCGAAGAGGAATAGGAAGGTAACAATGGCAGATTCCTCAAAGTTCCGAATGAAAAACGCTCCGAGAACTGCGATTGTAACTAAGACATCAATGCTCACCACCCTTACCATTAAAGCCTGATATGCCTGGATGATAATAGGGGTTACGCCTAAGACTGATGCCGCAATTAATGACCAGGTAAACACCGTCATATTATTCATGGTCCATTTACTCAAAAATCCAATCGCTATCAAAATACCACTGATTAACGTAATACTGTTTTTATTCCTCAATATATGCCGTTGCATCTTATCACTTCCTTTTCAAGGCCCAGGTTGAACAACCAGGCTTCACTGCTCACAAATCATTGCTATCATGTCGACACTTGATATGCCTCATCCAACTCGGAAAGCATATTGTATACAGCCTCATAGGTTTCACAGACATCGCTGGGTACGGTATAGTTCCCCGTAATTTCGCGCAATTGCCTGAACTCATTATCCAATTCGGGTTTTTCCGGTCCCGCTTTCATGATCTTTTCATTGATCTCATCAAATATCTTTCGCACACTGTGAAATTCCGGGTGGCTTCCACCATGAACCCGTGCCACCACCGGTACATACATTTCCAACTTCTCCATATTATCTTCCTTAACTCTATTAAATGTTGTCATACTATATTTCTCCTTTTCTCTTATTTTGTTTATCGACCACAGGCCGGTTTTGTATATCAATCAAGTTAAACTTACAAAGATCAAATTATCAGCATTCTTGCTCATTTACGGAGCAAGGGGTTTTTAACTTCCCTCTTATTTCTATTTATTTTGCATGTTTATCATAGCATTCCCTTGAGATAAAAAAAATGACCTGGGTCAAATTACAAAAACATTTTGTATCCAGATCATAGGTATACGTGTATAGATATTTGCCTAAAAAACTTGTATGTTTTTTAAGCAAATCAATTATCTTAAGTAGTCGTGATAGTCAGACAGTTTAACAAAGGTGTATCCCTCATCGAGCAAATGTGTAATTCCTTCAATAATACCTTCCGCAATTCTTTTCTCAGGTCGATTCATATGAAAGAGTATTATGGATCCTGGGTTAGCACTGGAACATGCCCTGACGATTTGCTGCTTGTTATAGGTTGCACCGGCATCTCCTAATACATTATAGTTTACGACCTTATAGTTCAACTCACCGGCAATCCCAACAGCAACTTCATCATAGTAGGCCGTACCCGAACGAAAATATCTGGGCTTTTGCCCTGTTATACGGTATATCTTTTCATCATTATACAGTATTTCTTCTACAACTTCTTTAATACCTTGTGTACCACTAATACCATAGGCCGATTTACCGGCTACCGAAAGAGGCTTATGCCTGTGTCCATGATTGGCAATCTCAAAAAGAGGGTTGTCGGCCAAATCCAGGAATACATCCAAATGCCTATCAATCCATCGGCTGTTTATAAATAGGGTGGCAGGAACCTCTTTATCGATTAAAAATTCTATAATTTCCTCATCATAGCCATCATTTTTTCCACCGCATGCATCAAAGGTAAGTGCTATTACCTTATCATCTGTGTCTATTTCGGTAATAACCCCCTTAACTTTTTCTCCCCAGGAATTGGGAATAGCATCGGCATACTTCCCTTCAAAATATGTAATATACTCCTCCATATCTCCATCTGTATTATTTTCATGAGTCGTATCTTTCTCTTCTGAAATATTGCCTTCTCCTCTAGTGTTGCCTTCCTCAACAATGCCTGTTGCTGGTTGAATAAGGGTAGTTTTCGGTTTTTGCGGCCTATCTACAGATTCGGATTCCAGTTTTGCTGCCTCGGGTATATCCTTTGTCGACGCAGAATCTTCACTCCCAAAATTATCCCCTGTACAGGCTCCCAGCAATAGAAGGCATAGGGATATTAAAATAAGAATCCTAATTTTTTTGTTTATTTTTGATTTCATAAAGACCCCTGTATTTTTCATTATGAGTATTTGGTGTACAATATTGCTACCGTTTAGTGCCATCCATACCTGCCTGTCTTATCATAACTGCCATCCTACCTGACAACAGAACTAAGGTGCTCTTAACTATAATCAATTCATGATAAGATTATCATGGCCCGGAATCACCAAGTCAAAGCTTTCCTTTATATTCATTATGGTCTGTGCCGCTATTTCCTTCATCTTTGGATCCGGTTGAAATTCTGTTTTATTATCCTCATAGTGGTACTTGGTCATAACAGCATCGCCCGCTATAAGAATCCTTTTTCCCTTATGTTGAAAAGCAATACCATGAAGGTTGTCCGTATGCCCCGGCAGGGGGAGGGCATATACTCCCGGTAAAAACTCGCCTTCAACAGGGATAAGTCTGGAATCGTCGATACCCTCAGTACTCCTCAATGCTTTAGCAACTTCTTTTGACGTGCACCATTTGGCATTTTCAAAATACCTAAAACCCTCTATATGATCCCCGTGATGGTGAGTACAGAAAAGATGCGTAATATCATGGGGCTTAAGCCCTGTCCTTCTGTTTATATCAAAATAGTAATCCTCAGGCGATACTCTCAAAGTTGGATCAACAATTAGAGCATATTCCCTACCGTCTTTATCACAACCTCTTATTAAAACAGAAGTACAGGTGGACGGATCTCCCCTTGGTGGGTCCTGGGGACTTTCATTAAAATATCTGTTCCATTTTAAATGCCCTATAACAAGGATATCATAGTCTATTATTGATCCATTAATATGGGGAAATATATTCATTTTATCCCTCCTATACTATTAATACAATTTATCCACAATTGGAATATACTATTTTCCTATAATACACAGATCTTTTTCCATAATACGGTGGTTTGAATTAATTCATTATAATTTGATATATGCTTAAGACGTCGCTCCAACCACGGAGATTTATACATATCTTTTATGCAAGAAATCCAAGTCTATCCGCCCGGATTTATCCTCTGCTATTTCAATGTTTTGTAGTACCTCATCAGGTGTACGCATCCCAACTAGGGCTACATCGACAAGTTTATTTGATAGCACGAATTGGATTAATGTCCGGGTATAGTCAAAGGTATCATCCGGTCGTATCATATGCATCCATTTCTGAAAAATGCCTGAAGTGGTGGTCCTCATGGTTGCGATCCCCATTTTCCTTTTTTCCGCTTCGAATAAGCTGCCAAAGGGCCTACTGGGTTCATAGGGGTGTTGGAATATAAAGTTATAGCATAGTTGAATGGCATCAAAGCGTTGGGTGTTAATAAGGTCATAGACCGCAGCATTATTGTCTTCAGTGGTAAAGCCTATATATTTGATAACACCATCCTTTTTTAACTGCTCTAAGGCTTGTAGGGCACCATTCTCCCCCAGAATTCGGTTTCTGGCTTCTTCAGTGTATGAATTGCCATGTAGTTGCAGGAGGTCAATATAATCTCTGCGAAGCCTCTTCAGGCTTCCCTCAACCGAATACATGACATAATCATAGTCGGATAAGCCCAGGGAGCCATCATCAAAGGGAAAGCACTTGGTCGCCAAAAAAATCTTCTTAGGGTCTACCCTGGATAATACATCCCCAAAGATCCTTTCTGAAAGACCGTTTCCATAGCCGGGGGCTGTATCATAATAAGTAATACCCTTTTCTACAGCCAGTTCAAGCGCCGCATACACGCTCTTTCTTGCTTCTTCACTCACAGGATCGTATTCTGCCAGATAGTTTTTTAATCCGGCGGCGGCACCACCAAACCCAATCCTGCTTACAAGGGCTCCAGTTTTACCAAACTGCGTATATTCCATGATATCTCACCTTCTATAACATAATCTAAGGCGTTGTGCTAGTCAGATATATTGGCAATGGCTATTGATCACTAGCTACTTCTTTACATTGGAGGATGGTTTATTCCGACAGCTTCCAAACTACATCGGGAAGCTACCTTAGAGGTCCCGTCTTCGTGGGATTATTAGCGGCACTTCTCTTAGAGGTCTTTCTTTTTGACCATTGGAATCTGACTCCACAAATCCATCCTCCTTAGCAGTTGTACTGATATGTCAGGTTGCATACACAAATAGCTAACATAAACATCGGTTGTAAGGGTAAATCTATAACCCATAGATCATTATGAAGTAAAGTCTATGGGTTATAGTTTAGATGGTTGATCCTCTATTAAGAATCTCTGTTTCATTTTTTGAAAGGCCAGTGTCGGCTGGCCTATTTCACTCGGAAATATATGCTGGCAAATTCATCAAGTCGTTTAATTTCTATCCTTACAGTCAGCATTCCATTTTCTTTGGAGATTTCCTGAACGGTAATATCACCATCTAAGCGTAGAATCTTATAATCCTCCAAGGAATCCCCCTCTAATCTGCAATCTACATAAAAATCGTATACTGGAAGCAATTGCCTTATGGGTCTTCTGGGCTTTGAAGTATGATTTGTTAAGGACAGGACTAACTGTTTATTATCATCCTTATTTTCGGTCAAGGCTATATGCACACTATCCGGCGCATTGGTTTCAATGGATAATTCGTCGCTTTTTGCCCACATAATGGAGTTGTATACCAGATCCATAAAATCCTCATGCCCGTTGGTATAGCACAGCTTATCCATCTGATTGGCAAAGTACACCACCCTACCCTTTCCGTATGTCCCAGCGATGATGGTAGGGAAGGGGGTTCTCATATCCTTTATCCAGGCCTTTGGTGGGGGCTGATTTGGGATTTTGGGTACATAGGTACAGACCACCTGGTAGCCTTCCTTCCCTGTGGGAGTGCACTGCAATGTATACCCATCATTCATCAGCAAAGATGTATCTCTAAATCCGGAAGTTATGGTATGC
>LSQX01387136.1_pt1 | contig 10514 bp, 5 predicted proteins | sample 654561 | NCBI WGS metagenome assembly LSQX01 (sample SAMN04489861, study PRJNA283612) | anaerobic digester metagenome | isolation source: 4 biogas reactors fed with cattle manure at either 37C or 55C with and... | place: Denmark: Kongens Lyngby | collected 2014
CCTTCTCATGGAAGTGATTATTTTTGGCGCTTTTTTGTGCGCGGTTCCGCGTACGATTTTCTCATCTGTACGCTATTGCTCGAAATATTTGTGATGCGCGATGTGGGGATTGGCCCAACGCGCGCTGGTGCGCTGGATGTCGTTGGCAAATGACTCTGTATGTTTCAACGCCGATTTGGCAGGAGGAAGACTCATGAGAATCAAGTGTTGGATTGGGGTGCTGGCCGCTGCGTGGTTGTGTGGTGCCTTGGCTTGTGATGTGTCTGTCGATGCGGCACTCGAGGGCGCCGACCCTTCGAACACAGATCCGAACCACACCAATAACAATGCGCCGCATGGCAGCGATGGTGTGGGCAGCGACTCCCAGGGCAACGGACCGCATGGGAGCGATCCGCTTGGGAGCGATCCGCTTGGCAGCGACCCGCACGGTAGCGACCCGGTGGACAGCGACTCCAGTGTTCCCGACGGCAGCCCCCAATTGGTGTACGCCTTAAACGCCGGCGGCAGCGAAGTGGTCGCGGATGGCATCACCTACCACGCCGACGCTTTTTTTGACGGCGGTACGCCCCACACGGTGGCGACCAACATCAGCGGCGCGTTTCACCAGGACTTGTTTCAAAGCGAGCGCTACGGCACCTTTCGCTACGAAATTCCCGTCACCGACGCCACCTACGACGTGAACCTGCATTTCGCCGAGCTCTACCAAAGCGCGGCCAACGCCCGCTTGTTTCACGTCGATGTGGAGGGCGAGAGCCTGCTGTACAACAAAGACCTGTTCGCCGATGTCGGGGCCTTTACCGCGTACACGGTGTCGCTGAGCGACATCGCGGTGAGCGACGGCCGCCTGACCATCGACCTGGAGAGCGTCGCCGACAACGCCACCATTTGCGGTTTCGATATCTGGAGCCGCACCGGTGGTAAGTTTGTGGCGCCTGCGCCGCCCGAGCCGCCAGAGCCCGGCACCGCCACCGACGAGGACTCCGGCATGGATTGCGTCGTGGGCAGTCCGCGCAACGCCAATGGTGGGACGAGCAGCGTCTTGCCCGATCCCTTTACCGCGTGGAGCGGTGATGCCATCACCACCAAGGAGGGATGGCGCTGTCGCCGCCGCGAGATCCTCACTGAGCTGGAAAACAAAATTTTGGGTCCCAAGGCGCCGCCGCCCGAAAGCGTGACGGGTAGCATCACGAACTCCACCTACGAGGTCACGGTGACCAACGAGGGCGCCACCACGTCCTTTTCGGGCAGTGTGAGCTTGCCGAGGACCGGCAGCGCGCCCTATCCGGCCATTATTATGCTGAGCGCTTCTGCCAGCCTAAATGCCGAGGTGCTCTCTAGCGAAGGCATCGCGACCATCAGCTACAATCCGTACGACATCGCTTCTGAGGCTGCGAGAGACTTCACCACGGGCAAGTACTACACCGTGAACCCGAGCTACCGAAACAAAACCGGCGCCTTGATGGCGTGGGCCTGGGGCGTCAGCCGCATCATTGACATGCTCGAGCGCAACCCCAACATCATCGATCCCACCAAAATTGCCGTGCACGGTTGTTCTCGCTTTGGCAAGGGCGCGTTTGTCGCCGGCGCCTTTGACGAGCGCATCGCCCTGGGGCTGCCCTTTGAGCCCGGAACCGGCGGACCAGCGCCCCTGCGAGCGTTGCTCACCTTGGACGTGGAGGGTCAACCCCTCAGCAATGCCAATGGCGAGGCGAGTTGGTTCGCCCAAGTGTCTTCGCAATTCGACGAAAACACCGTGGCGGTGGACATGAACGACGTGGCTGTTCTGTATGCGCCGCGCGGGTTGTTGCTGATGGACAACGCTCACGTTGATTGGTTGTCGTACAAGGCAAATTACCTGGGCATGGCTGCGGCGCGCAAAGTGTACGTGGCCATGGGGCGCGGCGATGCCCTCTGGTACGCGGGCAACACCAGCAATGGCAGCCATTGCGTAACGCGGACCGAGTATGCGGAGCCCTTGCGCGCCATGATTAAAAAGTTTTTAAAAGGCGATGCGACGCCCACCACCGGTGGTTTGAACGCGCACAGCAATCACGGCAATATCAACGTCGATGCTTGGACCCAAGGCTGGAAAACCATCACATTGCAATAAACAGCGCCCACGCTGAGTTACCGAACGCCGTTGTCGCAGCGGGGCCGCTGCAAGGCGGAAATTACGGGAGAATCACGATGAAAGAAGTGGCATGCAAACGCGCTGAGAAAACTTGCGCTAGATGGCTCTTGGCGTGTTGCCTTTTTCTGCCACTGGCCTGTGGCGAATCCAGCAGTGCGAAGGACGAAGCGCCGCATGGAGCCACCGACGGCACAGATGCGTTGGACACGGGCAATCGCGATGGCGTCCCTTCCGATGGCAGCAGTTCCACAGATGATGGCGAGCATCCATTTGTCGACACCGTTGTTGTCGATACATCCTCAGGCGCGCCCATCGACACGCTGTCCGGCAGCGATTCCCACACGCTTATGGACACGGTGAACGACACCGACGCACCGCCTGATGGTCGGGACATTTTGTTGCCGGCTGCTGGGGCATGGTTGGGGCTCAACAGCGATCACCAGCTCGGAGACCCACAGGATGTGTTGCCGGTTCGCGAGGCCATGTACGGACGGATGGCCGATATCTATCACGCGTACCACCGCTGGACTTCTGTTTTCCCCAAGGCGTTCGATGTGCAAGCCGCAGAGGCGGGCCGTCATCTCTTGCTCAATTGGAAGGGCGCACACGCCGATGGTACTGTGATTTGGGGAGACATTGCTGCGGGCAAAGAAGACGAACAAATCGCCGTAACCGCTGCCCGCATTGCGGCGTTTGGCCGGCCTTTGTTTTTGACCTTTCACCACGAACCCGAGGATGAGGTGCGCGACGGCAAGGGCACCGCCGCGGAGTTTGCTGCGGCGTTCCGACACGTTCACGATCACTTTGCGGCCTTGGGGGTCACCAATGTGGTTTGGGTGTGGAATGTGATGGGGTTTAACGGCCACCAAGATCTCTACGAAGGCGGCCTCTATCCTGGAGATGCCTACGTCGACTGGATTGCTTACGACCCATACAATTGGTTCGGCTGTCGCGAAACTGCCAAGTGGCGGAGCTTCGAGGAGATGACCGAGTGGTTTTACGAATGGACGGGCCAACACCACCCCGAAAAACCGCTTATGCTGGCTGAGTTTGGCTCCGAAGAGCACGGCGCAGAGACCCCGTCAAAGGCGGATTGGTTGCGCGAAATTCCCGTTGTGTTGGCCACGACGAGGACCCGCATCCGCGCCGTCGTTTACTTCGATACCGGGCCGCCACACACCTGTACTTGGTCGCTCGATTCATCGCCGGAGTCCATTGCGGCCTTTCGCGACATCGCCGCGGACCCCTTCTTAAATCCACCGCGTTGATATGTCGCCGCTCTACCACGGGCGTCTTGGCAATGGCTGCTGCAACGGTTTTGTTTGCGACGAAAAGATACCAATGCGCCGCTCGAATGAATCGTTTCGACGCGGCGAGATACAACCAGGGAGGTGTTTTGTGAAAATGCAAGGATGGCGTTTGTGGCTGGTTTTCGCGTTGTTGTGGGGCGTTTGGGCCTGTGATTCCGGAGATGATGGCGAATCGCCGTGGGGCGATAACGCGGACGCCAACGCCAACAACGGCGACAACAATTATGTACCAGATACACACGACAACAATGCGCACAGCAGCGATTGGTTTGGCAGTGATTCGCATGGCAGCAATCCACACGGCAGCGATGCGCACGGTAGCGATGTGCAGGGAAGCGACCCGCCAGATAGCGAATCCGTACCGCCTGGTGAGGACACCGGCGATGATGGCACCGACACGATTGTGGACACCGATACGATAGTGGTGAGTACCGATCCCAACACACCGCCATCGTGCGTGCTCACACAACCGCACGTGAACGCCTATTTTCAGCAGGGCTCTTCGGTGGCGATACGCGCCTATGCCACCGACATTGGCGGCTCTTTCGCCGATGGTACGGTCACCAAGGTGGAGTTTTTCTACGCGCCGGTGGCACAGCCCGCAAACACCACCAAGCTGGGCGAGCAGACCACGCACTCTGCGCATACGTACATGCAGATGTGGGAAAATGTGCCGGCAGGCGAGTACCGCATTACGGCGAAGGCCACGGACAACGCCGGTGCGGCGTTTACATCGGCGGGCGTGCTGATCACCGTGGGAGCACAAGCGGTGACCCAGCGCGGTATGAGCGCCTGCAAGGGCAAGTACTTGGGCAACATCATTCCCTACTCTGTGCGCTCCGATTTCAACAATTACTGGAATGGGGTTACAGCCGAAAACTCGTGCAAGTGGGGTTCGGTGGAAGGCACGCGCAACCAGATGAATTGGACACAAGCGGACCTCGCCTACAACCACGCCAAAAACAACCACCTGATGTTTCGCTATCACGCGCTGGCCTGGGGCAGCCAATACCCGTCATGGATTACCAGCCTGTCGCCCCAAGATTTTCAAGCGGAGATGGAGGAGTACATGGTCGCCATCGCCAATCGCTATCCCTATATCGACCAAATCGACGTGCTCAACGAGAACCTCTACCAAAACACCTACAACGGCCAAGAACACGCGGCGGGCACGCCCTACTTTCGAGCGGGCTTGGGCGGCCCCGGGGAGACGGGTTACGATTGGGCGATTTGGCTCTTCTCCAAGGCGCGCGCGCATTTTCCAAACGCCAAGTTGGTCCTCAATGATTATGAATTGGAGAACAACCCGCCGGGCATCGACGAAATGCTGGGCCTGGTGAAGGTGTTGCGCGACAGGGGCCTCATCGATGGCTTCGGCACCCAAGCGCACTGCTTTAACGTCGATGGGTTGGTGAACACGCCCAACACGCTGAAAACCAACCTGGACCGCATGGCGAGGGGCGGCGTGCCGGTCTACGCCACCGAGCTGGATTTAAACGGCGGCAACAACCCGTCTGAAACGACGCAATACAACAGCTACCGCAATTTGTTTCCGATGTATTGGGAGCATCCCGCTGTGGGCGGCGTGACCCTGTGGGGCTATGTGGAAGGGGCCACCTGGAAAGAGGGCACCGGAATCCTCAACGCCAATGGCAGCAAGCGCGCCGCCATGACCTGGCTCGAAGAGTACATCGCCGGGCGCCCCAACGCGGGCTACCCATACTGCTCTGGCATATAAATTCCGACAGTTTATTTGACGTGAATGTCCGGTTCGGGCGGGTCCACCATGCCGCTGCCGATGTGGAATCCGACGTGGGGCGGCTGGTTGTAAGAGGACTGCTGCCAGCTCACCTGCATGCGATAGGTGGGGTCGTGCATCAGGGTGTAGATGCGCCGCGCGGTTACGGTGGTGGTGGTGTACACCCGCAGCGCGCTGTTGTTGTCTTCCCGCAGGATCAGCTCTTCGCGCCAGTCGCCAAAGAGATCGGCGCTGAGGACGGGGGTGCTCTTGGTGCCGTTGTTGCTGTCGCAGCCCTGGGCCGTCAGCAAGCGCCTACTGCCTGAGGGGTGGTATTTGTCGATGCGGTTGCGATCGAGGAGCTCGCGGCTCTCGTCTCCGTCCCAGTAAATCAAAAAGTTTTGAGAGGGCGGCTTGTTGCCCACGAGATCGCCGGTTTGGGCATCTCGCAGTCCGTCGCCAGTGGCGCTCCAAAATTCGGCGCCGGGATTGCCGTCGTAGATGTCATCGGCCACGCCACGGCCGTTGTCATCTCCGCCTGTGGACTGCGTGTAGATGCTGCAGGTGTACCCGTCGTGAACGGAATAGCCCCCTGTGCCTTCGTAGACCGTGAAGACGCTGATGCCCTTGCCGACGATTAGTTCGCCGACGTGATGTGCATCGCCGTGTCCCCTGCCGGTCGTGCAACCAAAGGTGCCGTCGCTGCGAATGGTCAGCGCGCCGGTGTTGATCTCCTGTCCGCCGTCGCCGTTCATGTCTGCGGGCATGGCCGAGTGGTTGCCTTGGCCTGCCGCTCGAGAATTGCCGGGCTTGTCGGAATCGAAAATCCAGACAGTGCTCAACTGGCCGTCGCGGAAATTGAGGGCGCTCATGGTGAGCCGTGTGTAGTAGCCGCGCTGCATGAGGATGCTGGGGCGGCCGCTGGGACCGTTTGGGGTATCGGTGATGATGGCCGCGCCGCCGTTGAAGCGGTCTACGCGGTTGCCGTAATTGTCGCCCCAACTGTTGACGCTTCCCCGCAACACCGGAAATTCAACGGTGGCGAGCTCTACCCCGGTTTCGCCGCTGAAGACGGTTAAGTATTCGGGCCCGCTCAGGATATAGCCATTGTTGTTGCGGTAAATGGCGCTGTGATCATCGCGGGCAGCGGGGCCGAGGCGCAGATAGTTTCCGGTGCTGTCTCGTGTGCCGGGGGCTGTCTTGACGGCGACTTCGGCCTTGCCGTCGCCATCGAAGTCGTAAACCGCGAACTGCGTGTAGTGCGCGCCAGAGCGGATGTTGGGTCCCAAGTCAATGCGCCAGAGCCGGGTGCCATCCAACTTGATGCCGTCGAGATAGGTGTTGGAGGTGATCCCGTCATGGGCGTTGTCCTTGGCGTTGTGGGGCTGCCATTTGAGGACAATGTCGTATTGGCCGTCGCCATCCAAGTCGCCGGGGCTGGCGTCGTTGGCCTCGTAGTCATCGCCGGGTTTTTGCAAGGGGATCCGCAGGTATTCTGTGGCCCAGGGCTGCACGGGGTTGGAGCGTTCGCACTCCGTTCCGTTGTCGACGAGGCTGACGCTGTATTGCGCCGTGCCCGGGGCACCCGCGTCGAAGTAGTTGGTGCTGTCGGTGATCTCTGCGACGAGCGTGTCATTGCGGTAGAGCTTGTAGCTGACGGTGTGCGGCGCGCTGCGGTTGTACTCGTAGCCCATCATGCGCCAACTGACGAAATTGCCATTGTTTTGGCGCACGGCGACGAGGCCGCGATCGAGGTTTTCCATTTGAAAGTGCCCCTTCGGCGACGCCTGGCATGGGCCCTCGGGAGCGCCTGTGTCGTCGGCAGTGCTTTGCGGGTCGGTGCTTTGCAGGTCGGTGCTTTGCGGGTCGGTGCTTTGCGGGTCGGTGCTTTGCGGGTCGGTGCTTTGCGGGTCGGTGCCGTAGGGCGTGTCACTGCTTAGTGGGTCGGTGCTTTGCAGGTCGGTGCCGTAGGGCGTGTCGCTGCCGCCTGGCGGCACATAAAAGGGGTTGTTGGTATCTGTATTCGCAGCGCTGTCGTGCGGCGCTGCATCTTCGTCAGAAGTGGAGCACGCCGAAAGTCCGCAGAGTACGGAGACCATTAGCAGCCAAAGACAAAGGTTTTTGTTCATGGGAGCCTCCCTTTCAACAGTGGATATAAAAAGAGTACGAAAAACAGTGTGAACGGAATCGACAATTCTGCTCAGTTTGTAGGCCAAAATGTGTTCGTCGCCATGATGAGGGCGATTGCACGACGCGTGTTTTGCGCGGGGCCGTGCAAGAATTTCTCGTGTGAACTTTGTGGATGAACTATTATGCTGTTAACAAAATTTAAGCGGAAAGGATTTGCTTTATGAGACTTTCAATGTGGTTTTGGCTGTTGGCGGTCGCGTTGTTTTTTGGGGGGTGGGCTTGCAGTGGCACGAGTGACGGCGACGCTCCGCCATCCAACGCGACGGACGGACCCGGGAGCAGCGATCCACAAAGCAGTGATCCTTCGGACACCAACCTGCCGAGCAGAGATCCATCGAGCAGCGATCCGCAAAGCAGTGATCCGAAGGGCAGCGACCCGCAGAGCACCGATGACACACCGCCCGGATCGGATAGCGGCACCCCGACCGATACCACGGGCGCAGACACCGATAACAATGGGACTGATGAAACCGTTTCGTTTCGCAAAGACTACCAACCCAAATCGGCGCCACCCGTTCTCACGGGCGGGACGACACCGCCGGCGTTAACCGGCAGCCCGGTGACGGTGATCGTTCACAGCGATCAGGTGCGCCGCCGCATTCCGCCCACGATAACCGGCAACAACATCGCGGTGTGGGTGAGCAGCTCGTTTCGCGATGCACCGGCGTTTATGGAGCGGCTCAAGGCGGTGAGCGTGGGGCTGCTGCGCTTCCCCGGCGGCAGCACATCCGACGAGTACCACTTCGACGGCAACTTTCCCGACCCGGTGAAGCACCGAGAAAACCTCATGGCGAATTGGGCGATGAGCTCGGCCGAGTACATCACGCTCATCAAAGAACTCGGCAGCATTCCCTTGGTCGCGGTGAACCACGGCTATGCGATGTACGGCACCTTGGCCGAGGCCACGGCGCTGGCGGCGGATTGGGTCGAGTACTTCAACGCGCCCAACGACGGCAGCAACCCCAACGGCGGCATCGACTGGGCGGCGCGGCGCGCTGCAGACGGTCACCCAGAGCCCGTGGGCGTCCAGTACTGGGAAATCGGCAACGAGGTCTACGGCACGTGGGAGACCGGCCACTCCTTCGACGGCACCACCTATGCGCAAAACGCCATCGCCTTTGCCGCGGCTATGCGCGCGGTGGACCCCAGCATTCACATCGGCGTCGCCGCATCCCCGGTGGACGACGAGCGCATCGACAGCAGCGTCGACCCGCGGAAGACGTATCGCGACTGGACCGTCGAAGTGCTCTCCACGCCGGGGCTGGCCGATGCCATCGACTTTCTCGACGTGCACAATTACTTCAAATGGGTGAGCTCTCCCAGCTCCATCACCGCGGACAAAGTGCTCGACCTGACGTCTCAAGTGGCCGAGTACCGCGCCGACTTCGATCGACTGCTCAGCGAACACACGCATCGCGGGCGGGATGTCGGCCTGCTGCTGGGCGAGTTCAACACCACGCACCCGGACAACCCGCACACCGTGTCCCTGGTGAGCGGCCTGTTCATTCCCAAGGTGCTCGGCGAATTGCTCACCCACGACTTCGACGCGGCCTGTTTGTGGAACATCGCCAACGGTTGGGACGAAGACGCGGAGGGCGATCACGGTTTTCTCTCTCGCAACAATGATAATCCCGGTGTCGCCGATCACACGCCGCATCCCTCGTATTACGCCTACCATTTTTACGGGCGAAACTTTGGCAGCGAGCTGGTGCAGAGCGCCTCTTCCGACGGGCAAGTGTTCGCCTATGCCAGCCGTTTTGCGGGCGGCGAGAACGGCCTGGTGTTGATCAACCAAAGCGACGCGCCGCGCCAAGTGACCGTGGCGTTAGAGGCCCGCGCTGCAGCCGGTGCCGTAAACGCCTGGATCCTCACGGGCGACAGCTTGACGTCGCGCAAGGTGTCCCTCAACGGCATCACCACCACCGAGGTTGCCGGTGGCCCCATCCTCTCCGATGTGCCCGCTTATACGTGGGAGGCGCCCACCGACGGGCCACTGGTCATCGACCTGCCGAAGTTTTCCGTGGGCAGCTTGGTCATTTACTAACCGCGATTTTTGGCAGTACGCCGTTGTCGTTTGCCGGTTTGCGAACAGCGTTGGATGCGCTGTTGTTGCCGGGGCGGCGATGGGCTATTGGCAGCCACCGGCGGGGCAGGGGGCCGGCACAAAGGTGGAGTGTCCGTTGTCCATGCGCGAATAGAGGGAGGCTTCTTGGTTCTTGGGGATTTCGTCGCTGCAGATGCTGCCGCAGGTGGCGTTGAAGGGCTCGCTGTTGTTGTCGGTCTTTTTGAACATGCGGAAGTCGCCGCGCTCATAGGCCATGAAGGAGTTGTGGTAGAAGGTGCCGCTGCTGTCGACCGCGTAGAGGTAGTCGGCGGTGTATCCGCTGGCGTGGGTGACGCGCAAGAAGGTGTTGTTGACGGTGAACCATTCGCCGTTGGCGAGCATGACGCTGCCGCCGCCTTGGTTGACGGTGAAGCGAAATTCGTCGGGGTCGACGTCTTTGCGATAGTGGTGCACGCCGCCTGCGCTGCGGTTGTCCTGGAACCAGCCTTGGTTGGGGCCGTCGAGGAGGCGCGGGTCTTGCTGTTTGGCGGATGCGGGGATGTTGACCATGTCGACCATGGCGTAGTTGGGACCGGCGGCTGCGGCCAACTCGGCGCCGCTCTTCAGGCCTGTGATTGTGGGCTTTTCCACGCTGTCTGCCGCTTGGCGCTCTATGCGGCCGATGAAGCCCCCGCTCATGAAGCTGGTCTCGGAGATGAGGGACCCCTGGGTGTCGTCGAGGAAAATGTAGGCGTATTTTCGCAGGTCGCCCGAGGTGGGGACAAAGACAAAGGCGATGTTGTTGCTGGTGAACCACTGGCCGTTGGTGTTGCCGACTTTTGCCGTGCCGTCCTCCCACACCCGCACGTCGAAGTTGCCGATGGCGATGGAGCCCGCAGGCCCCCACTTCTCGTTGCTGCCTGTGACCCAGCGGGGGTCGCGGTAGGAGTTGACCGGCTCTTCGCCCATCTGCGGTGCTTTCAGATCGCAGGGGTGCACCATGCCCGGCGGGAAGTCGCTCTCGGCGGAGATGGCCAAGCGCAGCGCGGGCCCGGTGCCCTCGATGGAGCGGATGAGGCGCCCGGTGATGTTGTCGGCGGT
>LSQX01001794.1_pt1 | contig 10513 bp, 9 predicted proteins | sample 654561 | NCBI WGS metagenome assembly LSQX01 (sample SAMN04489861, study PRJNA283612) | anaerobic digester metagenome | isolation source: 4 biogas reactors fed with cattle manure at either 37C or 55C with and... | place: Denmark: Kongens Lyngby | collected 2014
AGGGAAGGCTTTGTTGGCGAGCATGTGGATATGCATAGCGGAGGTAAGCACATGGGGATATAAGAGGGGTAAGAAACCATCATTTTCAAAACCGCAGGCTTCGCGGTAGGCTTGTATTTTATCCGGCGTTTCTGTGGCGCCTTTCCAATGCGCTTCGGTTTTGGGTAATTCGTCGAGTCCGGCATATTTGGCTCTTCCCGGTGCAAAGAGATTTTTGTATGCACTGAATAAGGAAGGTTTTTCTTTGAAGTCCAAAATAGCAGCCATGAATTGTTCTCCTGTAAGTTAAAGCGTCTATATGATGCAGAAAAAGGGCTCTATTCTTTAGCCCTGTCCGGGTTTGGTTTTCTGCTTTTTAAGCCTTCTTTTCTGTCAAATCGTTATTGTTTTTTTGGAGCCCCGTCTTTTTCCTGCGTCCCCTCGTCATCCGTTCCTTCTTCATTCTCCTTGTCCTCTTCCTCGTTTTCTTCGATTACTGAAAAGAGGAAGGCGCGATGATCGATGCTGTCGTATCCATCCAAAGCGCCCCAGTGAATGGCATAGGCTCCCGGTTCCAGGGGCATGGTCGGACACAACTCCATCAACAACCGCTCCGGTTCATCTAAGGGCGTAGAAATAAGGGGTATGGATTCATCGGCAACCCAAACATCTTCCGTGTAGGAAAGTTTTTTGTTTTTATTGTCTTTGGCTTTGACCGAGGTCGATTGTGCCGCCGTTGCTTTAACTTTTCGAAGCCGGCAGAAACGAGCGTCATAAACAGGCATACGATGCGCTATAAGGCGGGGCGGATTGAGTTCAGGATTGCTTTTCGGATCGGCATAGGGAATAACGATGCCGGGCTCAACCGGTGTGCCAAAAGCAATCCCTTCATTTTCGACAAGGTAGCGATTGGCACGGGGTCTTTCTGTCGCCTCATAGTGGTAGCGGTAGAAGGTGTACACGCCTTCGGCAGGGGGCAGCGGCCAAAGCTGGATGGGGTCCATATTGAAAACGCCTAAAGAAGGCGCGGTTATGCTGCGGTGGACGGGTGCATATCCCGTTTTCGAAATTTCCAACTCTAATTCTCCGGGCAGACTGCGAAAGGAGTAAGCGCCGTTGGCATTGGAAAAGCCTTCATGAGCAGTGCCGACTACCCGTATCACGACACCCGGCAACTCTGCGCCGCTCACATCGGTAGTGATTCCCTTGATTCGCGAGGTCTGTCCGCATCCGAAAAGAATAATACACAGCGTTACACAAAGTAAGGCGTCGGTATAGGGTCTTGCAAAAAGGGATTGAGTCTTTGGTCGTTTCATGAGCTAACTGTCCGTCGTGTTCCGAAAGCACCATTATTGCGCATTCAGTGATCGCATAAACAGGGCATTCTCCCGAGAACTTTCAATGGTATCTTGTTCTGATTCGTCTTGTTCAACGATAAACCACTTCGCACCGGCATCCCGCGCGGACGCCAGTATTGGTTCCCAGTATATCACGCCCTTTCCTAATTCCGTAAAAGCGGGGGGAACCACACTTTTGAAATCTTTTACATGTACTAAGGGAACACGGCCCGTGAGTTTCTTTAACAGTTCCAAAAGGGCTGCCTTAGCCACAACAGCCCATCCGAGATCCAATTCACATTTTAGATTTTCCGGAGCGCTGTTGTCGAAAATCAGTTCAAAAATAGTTGTATCGTCTAAGCTTTCAAATTCATGGGCATGGTTATGATAGCAAAGGGTAGTGTTTTCCCGGGCTATCACGGCGCCTGCTTTGTCCATGGCATCAATGGCCTTGAGCCAGGCGTCTTTATCGGCGCAGCTTTCTGCGCCCAGCCAAGGCACCACAATATAGGAAACGCCGAGGATGGAGGCCGCCTTAAGTACTTGATCTAATTGCCCGGTTAATTCTTCATAGGGTACATGCATGCTTATGGGCGTCAGACCGGCACCATCCAACAATACCTTTAATTGCAGCGGTGCGAGCCCGTACATACCCGCAAGCTCGACATGGGTATAGCCGGCGTCCCTGACACGTGTCAATCCTTGTCCGGGGTTTTGTTGGAGTTGATCCCGAACCGAATAAAGTTGTAATCCAAAGGGATAAGTAGTCATTTCAGTACTCCCAAAAAATGCTCATCCTGTTTCAGTGAGGTAAGGCAATTCAATCTGCCCAAGTTCTGTGGTAAGCTGCAAACCCTGCCACGACAAAGAGGGCATGAAAAGATAAACAAGGATACAGTATCATATCTTGAAATAAGGGTCGGAGTCTATTCATACCCATAGGCTTGTCCACTGTGGAACGACCGAGTAATTGATCATGGCAGATACCATCAAAAAAATCCCCTTCCTCTTTTTGGCCTTAAGCTTGGTTATCCTTTGCACGGGGCATCTTCATGCCCTTCCTCTTCCCGTCAAGGCGGAAGTGTCGGAAAATAATGTGGCGGTTTTTGTGGACGGTTCCTTATTCACGGTCTACAAATTTGGCGATAAAAAACAAAAATATCCGTACTTTTTTCCCGTGAATGGACCATCCAGCGGATTGTCGATAACCACCGAAAGCAGTGAGCCTTATCCGCATCACCATTCGTTGTTTTTCGGCTGTGACAAAGTCAATGGCGGCAATTACTGGCAAGATAGTTTGGCAGCCGGCCGTATACGGTCAACAGCACTGCGCGTAATAGAGGCGGAAGGAACACAGGTTGTTTTTGAAAACGAATGTGAGTGGGCGAAAGGGCGACAGGATCCCGTGCTTCGCGATACACGCAGAATTACCGTATCCGCTCCCGACCCAACCCTGCGCATCATTGACTTTGAGATTACATTGATGCCCCTTGTCGAGGTGACTGTTGAGAAAACCAACCATTCGCTTTTTGCTGCACGCATGAAACCGGAGATAAGCGTAGAAGCGGGAGGAACCTTAATAAACACATACGGAGATCAAAAGGAGACGGGCACCTTTGGCAAGGCGGCGCCTTGGTGTGATTTTTACGGTATCAACGGAAAGGTCACAGAAGGGCTCGCCATTTTACAACATCCCGATAATCCTCTTTATCCGGCTCCGTGGTTTACAAGAGATTATGGTTTCTTTTCACCAACACCCATGTACTGGCCGCCTGAAGATAAAGCCCTCGTATTCGCAGAGGGCGAATCAATCAGCCTGAAATATCGGGTTGTGGTGCATGAGGGCAACACTGGCGACGCTAATATTGCCGCCCTTTTCGAAGCCTATAGCGCTGAAAAAACCAAGCATTGAGTACGGATATTATTCCGTGATTAGCAATGGCTTTCTTGATAACGTGCAAGGGCGCAGCCGGCACTGCCGATGACACCCGAATCGGAACCCAGCCCGGCCGGCACAATTTCACAGCGTTTCGCCGGCACTTCAAAGGCGTTGGCGAGCACTGTTTCCCGCACCGTATCAAAGAGCATGTCGCCGGCATTAATCATGCCGCCGCAAAGGACTATGCGTTCCGGATTCAGCGCGTTCACCATACTTGCAGCGCCCAGCCCCAGCCATACCGCCGTTTCATGAAATACTTCTAAAGCAAATCGGTCACCGGCCACAGCAGCCTCATAGATAATTTTTCCGGTTAAGTTCTTGGGATTACCGCCACAGCGTTCTTTTAAAGTGGTGGCTGTGCTGTCCCAACCTTCAACGGCGCTGCGGATCATACCGGTCACAGAGGCATAGGTCTCCAAACAACCCCGCGCTCCACAACCGCATAGACGCCCGTCCCGTTGCACGGTGAGATGTCCCAATTCCGCTGCCGTGCCGTCGATGCCGCGCAGTAAGCGGCCGAATACCACAATGCCGCCGCCCACACCCGTACCGAGTGTAAAGACCACAACGCTTTCTGCGCCTTGACCTGCGCCCAGCCAGTATTCTCCGTAACAAGCGACGTTTGCATCGTTATCAACATAGCAGGGTACCTGCAGACGCTTGCTCATCTCGTCGGCAAGGGGAACATTCTTCCAGCCCTTGAGATTGGGCGGATCGAAGACCACGCCCGTTTGCCAATTCATCGGACCGGGCGCGCCAAAACCTGCCGCCAAGACTTGAGAGGGGTCTATTTGTTGTTCACGCAAAAGATCGAAGACACTTTCAGCCATGAGATCCATCACCGCTTTCGGTCCTTCTGATGCGCCTGTCGGCCGTGAGGCCTTGGCAATAATAGAACGTTCTTCGGAAACCAAAGCGGTCTTGATATCTGTGCCGCCCAAATCTACACCGATGATTACCTTAGTCATGCGTTTTTTCTCCCATGGCTTTCACAAATAACTGTGCCTTTTCGATGCGTTCCAACGCGCAGTCACGGCCCAATAACTCCGCTAATTCGTATAAGCCGGGGCCCACGGTCTTGCCCGTAAGGACGAGGCGCGTCGTATTCACCAGTATACCAATCTTGATATTCTGCTCAGCAGCCAGTGCATCATAGGCATCTTTTAAGGATGCTTTTTTCCAGTCGGCTACGCTTTCCATACAAGCCTGCAGCATTTCCAAAACAGACAACGCATCGGAGGTCTCAAAATATTTACGGACACCTTTGGCATCATAACCATTGATATTATGAAAGAAGAAATCAGTAAAGGGAACAATTTGGTTGAGCGTGGGGATTTTTTCCTGGCAGATGCCGGCAATGGCAACCATACGTTCCCGCGGATAGGCGTCAACGTCAATACCGGAGTCGCGCAGCAGAGGTAATACGCGGTCACAAAGTTCTTCCTGGCTGAGCATACGTATATGCTGGCCGTTGAGCCAATCCAATTTTTTGCGGTCGAAACGTGCCGGCGATTTGGTCAGGCGTTTGAGTGAAAAGAGCCGTTTTAAATCGTCAAGGGAAAAGAACTCACGTCCTTCTTCTTCTGAAGTCCACCCTAACAAGGCAATATAATTGATCATTGTTTCAGGCAGATATCCATCAGCGCGCCAGTCTAATACATTGGCGCCGTGCAGTCGTTTGCTAAACTTTTTGCCATGTTCATCATGGACAAGGGGCGTGTGCGCAAATTTCGGCAGAGGATAGCCCAAGGCGTTAAACAGCATGACGTGACGCCCTGCATTGGTCAGATGATCGTCGCCTCGTATGACATGGGTAATCTTCATTAGACCATCATCTACCACCACAGCCAGATGAAAGATAGCGTCGCCATTGGGCTTCACAATAATAAAATCATCGTACTCTTTGTTATTAAAACGGACGGGACCTTGGACAATATCGTCGACCACCGTTTCCCCTTCGGGAACACGGAAGCGTATGGAGAAGGGCATATCACCTTTGGCGGCGATTTCTTCCGCTGTCAGGCTGCGGCATTTCCCGGAGTAGCGCGGAGGCCGTTTTTCAAGGGCGGCGAGTTCCCGCTGCGCGTCCAATTCTTCTTTCGTACAAAAACATTTATAGGCTTTGCCTTCTTCAAGGAGCCGCGCCGCTTCTCTCCTATAGAATTCGCTGCGGCTGGATTGGCGATAGGGACCATAATCGCCTCGTTCTATTTCATCGCCAAATCGCGGCCCTTCATCCCAATCAATCCCCAGCCACTTGAAGCCTTCGCACATGGCATGCACAAATTGTTCGTCGGAACGCTCCGCATCGGTATCTTCTAAGCGCAAGACAAAAACGCCGCCGTGACTGCGTGCAAAAAGCCAGTTGTATAAGGCGGTCTTCGCCGTGCCTATATGAAGAAAGCCCGAGGGGGACGGGGCTATACGGCAACGAATTTTATTCTCCATGAAAATTCCTTCGTAGTTGAATTTATTTTATCGTTTGTTGCGTGCCGAGACAAATAGCCTCTCCCGGCTTTTATACGTGCTTCTGTACCGAGCTTATTCTTCGTAGTGGCGCAGTTTTTCGCCAATATAAATTTGGCGGGGGCGCTGGATGCGCAAATCAGGATCCGAACGCATTTCCAGCCAGTGAGCAATCCAGCCCGGCATGCGCCCAATAGCAAACAAAACAGTGAACATTTCTTTGGGGATACCCAGCGACCGGTACAAAATACCGCTGTAGAAGTCTACATTGGGATAGAGTTTGCGCTCAATAAAGAAATCATCCTGCAGCGCGACTTCTTCAAGTTCTTTCGCTACATCAAGGAGGGGGTCGTGGACACCCAGTTCAATCAGTACGTCATCGACCGCTTTTTTTAATATTTTTGAACGGGGATCAAAGTTTTTGTAGACCCGATGTCCGAAGCCCATTAATTTGAAAGGATTATCACGGCGTTTCGCCATCTCCACATATTTCCCAACATTGCGGCCGTCGTCGGCAATGGTCTGAAGCATGCTTAATACTGCCTCATTGGCACCGCCATGAAGCCGACCCCACAAGGCATTGATTCCCGCAGAAACGGAGGCATAAATGTTGGACATACTGCTGGCAACCATGCGTACGGTCGATGTGCTGCAGTTTTGTTCGTGATCCATATGTAATATGAGAAGCATGTCCAAGGCGTTTTCCATGGCCTTCGGTACAACGTACTCTTCTGCGGGGCTGGCGAACATCATGCGCAAAAAGTTGGCGGCATAACTATGATCGGTTTTCGGATAAATGTAGGGAAGTCCCACCGATTTGCGGTAGGAAAAGGCAGCGATCGTTTTCACCTGACCGATTAAACGTTGAATGTGAAAATCCACATCACTCTCATCTTCCGCGTCGTGCGGATAAAAGGAGGACATAGACGATACCATGGCCCCCAAAATATTCATGGGATGTGCCAAGGCACTGAAATTATCAAAGAAATTAACCTGGCTTGCATGGATGAAGCTATTTAAGGTCAACTGTTTGCGCCAATCAAGGAATTCGCTTTCCGTGGGTAGACGCCCATAAATCATAAGATAGGCGGCAGCTGAATAACGAACCTGTCCAGCTAATTCCTCAATGGGATAGCCGCGATAGCGTAAAATTCCTTTGTCGCCGTCAATGAAGGTGATGGCACTGCGGCATGACCCGGTATTGGCATAGCCGGGATCGTAGGTAATGGCGCCGGTCAACGCCCGTAATTTGCGTATGTCGAGGGCGACTTCACCTTCTGTACCCATAAATACGGGCAGTTCATATTCTTTGCCGTTTAAGCTTAACGTTGCATTATCCATTTACAGTCTCCTGTTTAAGTGTCAGATTTATATAAAACCGTGCTTGGCCTTTATTGTTGGTGTGTCATGCTCCATAAATTCATATGGGAAGGCGTCCGGCACGCTAGTTGTGCTGACTTCGTGGTTTTTCCCGTCCTCCACAGCTCAGCTTTTACAAAACGCGGTACCGGAGTTTTGTTGAAGATGCTCTCAAGTATACCAAAGCTGCCGATTTGAAATGTAATAAACGCCCCCGCAGGTTCAAACTCGAATTGAAACCCCTTCCTGAAAAAAGACTTCGGCCGGAGTTCTGTAATGAAGTGTTTCCCTTGGTCTATTATTTAAATCTTTAACAGCCCCTTGCAATTGCTCTTCAGAAATTCTACCAAAACCAGTCTTTTGGGGAAGGTATAGTCTTAAAAGCTGCTAGATAAATGGTTTCATAAGACACTTGTATTGAGGAGACACCTGCATATTTCAGACGAAGGCGGCCACTTATTTGTTCGAGAGACAATACTCATAACTGACACAGCGTAATGCGCGGAGGATCTACGGGGTACTTACCGGAGGAATGGAGGAACTTTCGAAAAAGGGGGAGGGGGGAGCTGTGATGATTTTGCCGTCAAAACGGTCTCTGGTACCGATTTTGCACGACCATAATCATTTTTGAGACGGGGGGAAGCACAGATTTAATCCAATCCCTTTCAGACAACAGGAAGATCGGTGGACGAGAAGGGTTACCGGTTCAGCCGGTTGACCGTTCCCACTTGGCAAGCTGATTGAGAAACAGATCTCTTCCCCACAGATCCAGAGACGGCTGTTCGTTGACCCGGATGAAGCGGCGGACATCATTAACGGCCTGTTTCCAATTGATGGACGTAATCTTTTTTTTGAGTTCGCTCACCACCCAGTTTTTGTGTGCCGCGACATCCCCTCCCTGCCATGGGCCGAGTTGGTTGATGGCGGACGTCAAGAACGCGTAGTTGACCCCGATTCCCTGGCTGGTGTACCAGATGAAGTCGTACCAGTCACGGCCTTTCACATACTCCCGGCAAAGCAGCGCGTGAAGCTTTCCGGCAAACAGGCTGGGCTGGTCTTGTACCGCCACGGCGGAGACGAAAGGAAAGTCTAGATAGAGCAATTCTGCACCGCTTCCGGTAGGCGGATTGGTGTCAATTTCTAATTTGATGCGGATTTTCGCAAGGGGGCCGGCTTGATTGGCGTGGCGAAGCTCAATCACCTTGCCCAAAGAGCTGTCTTTCAGAAAGGCTTTTTTGACGGTTGTGTTTGCCTTGCTTCGATCTGTGATTTCAATCTCGTAGCCATAGGCCGCCAGTTCGGCCTCTAGACGTTGCAGATGCGCTGTCATCTGGAAGTCCGGATCGGCTTCTCGCAGGATGAAGTCCATGTCCTCGGAAAAGCGATTCAGACCGTAGAAGATGCGCAAGCACGTGCCGCCCTGAAACAAGGCGTGCTTGAAGAAATCGCCCCGTCCCAATGCCGCCAGGGCAACCTCCTGGGTAATCTCGCGAAGGGCGTGCTGCTCTTCAAGCTCCGTCTGGCAGTTATACGAGCGCAAGCGTTGTCGGACAATCTGCAGGCTCATGGGGACAAAGCCTCCTTCCAGGCACTAAGAAAGCGCCTCACCCGATGATTCGAGTAGTTGTCGACCAGCATCTCCAGTTGATCCGTAGTGACACGGGTCAGTTCATCCGTTTCGATGCGCAAATTCGCTGCCGCTTTATCCGGCGCTGTCCAGTCTGGTCGATGGACATAGACGTAGTCCGCCAATGCCTTCACCGGCGACGCCATGAACCATGTATTGCCGTCCGGATCCACACAGCGCTCAACGCCGGCGTAGAAGCTGCGCTGCGGAACCCGTTTGTAGCTGAAGAGCCCCAGCGGCGTAGTGAATTCCTTTGCACGTCCAGCGCTGACACAGGTGTAGGCGTAGACCGCCTCGGGAATCCATCCGTGATAACTCAGCGCTGTTTCCAGGCTGATGTAACTCGGCCCATAGACTCGTTGGGCAAGCCCGTAGACGCTGACGGGTTTCTTCTGATACCGCGGCGCCAGGCAGTAGAGACCACGCCGAATATCCAAGATTTCCCCCTTCGCCAGCGCCCGCTTAACCAGTCCGTGACGGCTGAAATCTGAGCCGTCTATCGCTACAGCCACTTCTGGCTGGGTGAAAACGCCCGTGGGCATGTTGAAGAAATATTCTGTAACGCGGTTCATCTTCGCAAATCCTTACCGAAAATAGTCAACCCATGACTGTTTGTGTTTAAATTATACCAGACAGTACAAAATTTGTCAATTACTGTCACTTTATGACTACTTTTGACATGTAATTGCTGCTGTAGATGAATATCGAGGCTATTTCAATGGCTTGTACGAAGAATCGATTTTGTGTGGGTTCCTGACTTTGGTTTACTTCTGCGAAGATTTCGACGTCTATTTCTTTTATTTGCACCTGAATCTCCGCACAAATCCTGTTTAGGGCTGACTGGGTATAATCTTCAAGTATCTTCGATAAATCGAGTACTGCTTGTTTCACATAAGGTACTTTCGCCTTTCTTTCCCATGCGGCCTGTTTGAAAGCATTGGTGAAATGTAGGTTGTTCCAGCGCTTGCCTTCGAAAATCCTGCCTTCGTTCAACAGCCACGAAGGCGCCGGTGATAGTTCTAAGCAGCTTGAGAAGACCTTGGTTGTTGATGGTGTTAAAAGCATTTTCTAAATCGGTTTCGTTCCTAAGCGAAGCCACAACAGCGCCATTCAGTCCATCGACGACCTTTAACGGTAGCATAATCGATCTATGCAGTGACTAAGACCAAGTTCCATGAGCCGGACTATTTTATAGACAGCCCTAAACCATCAGCCTTGTTCTTGGAAACAATAAACATCGCCGATCCCGATAATTTCACCTTGTCGGACTGGCTCGGACTCGAACAATAAATTCCGCAAATCCAAGGGTATGACGGTTATTTCGCCGCAGTTTCTTTTGCTTCGGCAGAACCCGAACTGTGCAATACCGATGGTAATACGATTCCCATATCCGAGCGCTTTTCAGGTGAAACACTTTTTTTCAAAGCCCACTTCCCCTTATACAGAACGGAAAACTTCCATGTTAAATTTGACGGCCTGCAGCAGGTGTATACGTGTTGATACAAATACACGATTTCTTCGCCTTAACGCCGGAGATAGCGCCCAGCGAGTACCTACCGGGCACGGTCGGCGGATTTCAACTTTGGATCCGCCCCGCTTGATAAAATAGTATCAGAAGGTGTAGTATTTTTCGGTTCACCCACGACTTTCGGTAATATCTCTATATTTTGTCGAGGACACAATTCCGGCATTGCTTTTGAAATTGGCACCACACGGCAACGACCAGGGACGAAGCTTAAGGAAGAATGTAAAGGTATCGAAAGTCACTATTCTGAATTATACTGTCACTGTCTCTTATACACATCT
>LSQX01109529.1_pt1 | contig 10513 bp, 6 predicted proteins | sample 654561 | NCBI WGS metagenome assembly LSQX01 (sample SAMN04489861, study PRJNA283612) | anaerobic digester metagenome | isolation source: 4 biogas reactors fed with cattle manure at either 37C or 55C with and... | place: Denmark: Kongens Lyngby | collected 2014
TTGCCGCCGTAGCCCGAGCCGTAGGACTTGATCGCAAGCTCCTCGGGGAAGTGCATGATCAGGCGGCGCTCGGGGTCGAGTTCGCCGATGGAGTGCAGGCCGCGCACGAAGGGCTTGCCCTGGGCGCCCTCGCGCTCGATGCGCTCCAGCGCCGGGGTGCCCATGCGGGTCATCAGGCGCATGTTCGCGACCACGTACGGGGAATCGGTGATCTCGACCCCGCAGCGCGCCAGCGGCGAATCGATGGGGCCCATGCAGTACGGAACCACGTACAGGGTCCGCCCTTCCATGCAGCCGTCGAACAGCGCATCGATCCTGGCGTGCGCCTCGGCCGGCGCCATCCAGTTGTTGTTCGGGCCGGAGTCCTCGCGCCGCTCGTGGCAGACGTAGGTCAGGTGCTCGACGCGGGCGACGTCATCCGGATGCGATCGGTGCAGCACGCAGCCGGGATGGGTCTCCTGGTTCAGGGGCAGCAGTGTGCCGTCGGCCAGCATGGCCTCCTGGAGCGCGGCGGCTTCGGCATCGCTGCCGTCGCACCACACCACGCGGTCCGGGCGGGTCAGGGCGGCGACTTCGTCCACCCACTGTTTCAGGGACGCAAGCCGGGTGCCGGGCGCGGCGTTCGCGCCCTGCTGGGGAACTGCATTCATTGGTCGCGCCTCCGGAGTGCGCCGATCAGCCTGGATACGCGATTCTAGCCAGCGCGCGTGCCCGCCCTTGCTGCATTGCACCAAGAACTGCGGCGTCGCGAGGCCTCAGCCGGGCACGAGCGTGTGTTCGAGGTGTTCGACGTAGGCGTCGAATTCCTCCTGCGGCATGCGTGCCTGGTGCAACTGCAGGTTGAGCTGCAGGAAGCCGACGTAGGCGGCGTAGGTCAGCCGCGCGCGGTGCCTCGCCTCGCTGCGGCCGAGGCCGGCCTGCCGGAACGAGGCGGTGAGGTAGTCCAGCCGCCGCTGGGAGACGCGGTCGATCACCGGCTGCACCGCTGGATGGTCGGGCGCCTTCAGCAGCGCGCTGTAGACCACGTGGGAGCGGAACTCGCGCGCGACCATCTGGAACAGCGCGCGCAGCCGGTCGCGCGGATCGGGGACCGCCTCGAGCTTGCCGAACACGTCCTGTTCCTCGAAGGCTTCCCAACGCTCGAGCGCGGCCTGCAGCAGCGCGTCGCGCGAGGGGAAGTGCCAGTAGAAGCTGCCCTTGGTCACGCCAAGCCGGCGCGCCAGCGGCTCGACCGCCACGGCCGACACGCCCTGTTCGGCGATCAGGTCCAGCGCGGCCTCCGCCCAGTCATCGGCGCTGAGGCGGCCGCGCTCGCTCCTTGCTGCGTTTTTCTTCATCCCTCGAGTGTATCCATACGCTTGCGTCCGGGACAGTATCGCGCCTGGCCGCCGGCGTTTGACAGCGGCCACGGGCGACTCCATACTCTCCCGTATGGCCAGCGCGGCAGTCCGCGCATCGCGGATGCCCACTGGTCCCCCACCAGCCCAAGCGAGCACCCGGGCGCTCGCGGAGACCGTGCCATGAGTATCGTCGTCCCTTTCCTCGTCCTGCTGCTGGTCGGCGCCTTCGCCGCCTACCACCGGATGCGCCTGGCCACGTGGGCGGCCATGACCGCCGCGGCGCTGGCGGCCTGCTGGCTGCTGGGTGCGAACATCCCCGCAACCACGGTCGCCATCGTGATCGCCGCCCTGGTGGCGGTCCCGCTGCTGCTGCCGGTGCTCCGCAAGCCGCTGGTGACGGCGCCGCTGCTGAAGTTCTATCGCCGGATCCTTCCGCCGCTGTCGCAGACCGAGCGCATCGCGCTCGAAGCCGGTTCGGTCGGCTTCGAGGGCGAGCTGTTCTCCGGCGCGCCCGACTGGAACCTGCTGATGTCGCAGCCGAAGCCGGAGCTCACCGCCGAGGAACAGGCCTTCCTCGACGGTCCCGTCGAACAGCTGTGCCGCATGACCGACGACTGGGACATCACCCATGTCCGCGCCGACCTGCCGCCGGAGCTGTGGCGGTTCATGAAGGACAACCGCTTCTTCGGGATGATCATCCCGAAGGAATACGGCGGGCTGGGCTTCAGCGCGCTCGCCCACCACAAGGTGATCCAGAAGCTGGCTTCGGTCTCGAGCGTCGTCAGCTCCACCGTCGGCGTGCCCAACTCGCTCGGGCCCGGCGAGCTCCTGATGCACTACGGCACCAAGGCCCAGAAGGACTACTACCTCCCGCGCCTGGCCGACGGCCGCGAGGTTCCCTGCTTCGCCCTCACCGGCCCCTTCGCCGGCTCCGACGCCACCTCGATCCCGGACTACGGCATCGTCTGCACGGGCGAGTGGAACGGCGCCCGCGTCCTGGGCGTGAAGCTGACCTTCGACAAGCGCTACATCACCCTGGCGCCGGTGGCGTCGCTGATCGGCCTCGCGTTCCGGATGTACGACCCGGACGGCCTGCTCGGCGACACGCGCGACATCGGCATCACGCTGGCGCTGGTGCCGCGCGAGGCCGAGGGCCTGGACGTCGGCCGCCGCCACTTCCCGCTGAACTCGCCCTTCCAGAACGGGCCGGTCCGCGGACGCGAGGTGTTCGTCCCGCTCAGCCAGATCATCGGCGAGGAGAACGGCTTCGGCGAAGGCTGGCGCATGCTCAGCGAGTGCCTCTCGATCGGCCGCTCGATCACCCTGCCCTCCACCGCCAGCGGCGGTGCCAAGGCCGGCGCGGCGGCGACCGGTGCCTATGCCCGCATCCGCAAGCAGTTCGGGCTGTCGATCGGCCGCTTCGAGGGGGTCGAAGAGGCCCTGGCGCGGATCGGCGGCAAGGCCTACGCGATCAGCGCGCTGTCGCAGGCCACCGCGGCCGCGGTCGACCGCGGCGACGTGCCGGCGGTGCCGTCGGCGATCGCCAAGTACCACTGCACCGAAATGGGCCGGGAAGTCGCCAAGGACGTCATGGACGTGATCGGCGGCAAGGGCATCATCCTGGGCCCGCGCAACTTCGCCGGACGCGCCTGGCAGGCCTCGCCGATCGCGATCACGGTCGAGGGCGCCAACATCATGACCCGCAGCCTGCTGATCTTCGGCCAGGGCGCGATCCTCTGCCATCCCTGGGTGATGAAGGAGATGCGCGCCGCCCAGGACCCGGACCACCGCGCCGGCCTGGATGCCTTCGACCGCGCGCTGTTCGGGCACATCGGCTATGCCATCTCGAACGCGGTGCGTTCGGTGTGGTTCGCCGTGACCGGCTCGCGCTTCGGCAAGGCACCGGGCGACGACTACACCCGCCGCTTCTTCCGCCGCCTCAACCGCCACTCCGCCAACCTGGCGCTGATGGCCGACGTGTCGATGCTGATGCTGGGCGGCAAGCTCAAGTTCAAGGAGTCGCTTTCGGGGCGGCTGGGCGACGTGCTCAGCCACCTGTACATGACCAGCGCGATGCTCAAGCGCTTCCACGACGAGGGCGCGCCCGCGGCCGACCGCCCGCTGCTGGCCTGGGCGTACCACGACAGCATCCACAAGATCGAGACCGCGCTCTCGGCGGCCCTGCGCAACTTCCCGATCCGCCCGGTCGGCTGGCTGATGTGGATGCTGATCTTCCCCCTGGGCCGCCGCGCCGAGGCACCGGGCGACCGGCTCGGGCATCGCGTGGCCGCGCTGCTGATGGCGCCCAACGAGGCCCGCGACCGCCTGGCGTCCGGCGTCTTCCTGACGCCCTGCGCGAACAACCCCGCGGGACGCATCAACAGCTACCTGGCCGCGGCCGTCGCCGCCGAGCCGGTCGAGCGCAAGTTCCTCAAGGCGTTGAAGAACAAGGGCATCGAGAGCCTGGACTTCGCCGCCCAGCTCGACGAGGGCGTGCGCGAGGGCTGGATCACGGCCGACGAGCGCACCCAGCTCGAGGAGCTGCGCGCGATGACCCTGGACGCGATCACGGTCGACGACTTCGACACGCACGAACTGCGCGCCGCGACCTACTACGACCGCCACCACCCCGACGGAACCCGGGAAGCGGCCTGAGCCCGGGCGCCGTCAGCGCGGCGCCCGCCCGTCCTCCTGCCCGGCCGTCGCGACGACGCCCTGGTCCGCTCCACGGGCCGCGTGCCAGGCCGCCAGTACGGCGGCCTCGCGCTCCGGGGCGATGCCGGCCTTGGGACCCGCGCGCCGCTCCGGGGGGAGCGAACGCCACCAGGCCAGGGTGTCCGCCACGGTGTCCTCGAGGGGGCGCGTGCGCAGCCCGATCGCGTGCGCGCGCGCCGTGCTCACGTGTCCGAAGCCGGCGTAGTCTCCCTCGGCCGGGATCCATGCCGGCATGTCCTGCCAGGGCGACACCCCCTGCCGGGCCAGGAACTCCGCCGGCACCCAGGCCAGGGTGGAATCGTGGCCCGGCGGCTGCGGGCAGGGCGCGCGCACGCAGTGGATGGTGTTCATCCGACGCGCCACCGCCTGGCACGTGGAGAGCAGCCGGCCCATGGTGATCGAACCGGCCGGGGCGTCCGCGTTGTAGATACCCCCGTGGCCCTGCTCCAGCGACAGCAGCAGGAAGTCGGCCAGGTCGCGGACGTCGATGAACTGCGTGGGGTCGGCGGGCGTGCCCGGCGCCAGGATCTCGCCGCCGCGGTCGGCCCGCGCCGGCCAGTACGTGAAGCGGTCGGTGGTGTCGCCCGGGCCGACGATCAGGCCCGGCCGGACGATGGTGGTGCGCCCGGGCAGCTCGGCCTCGGCGGCGCGTTCGCACAGCGCCTTGAGTCCGCCATAGGTTTCGCCGGTGACCTCGGTGACCGTGGGGTCGGCAAGCGTGGCCAGGGGGGCGTCCTCGTCCTGGCCGGGGACGTCGTTCCTCGCGTAGACCGAGATCGTCGAGACCATCAGGTAGCGGCCGACGCGCGGCGCGAGCAGTCGCGCCGAACGCGTGACGTCGGCGGGGATGTAGGCCGAGGTGTCGAGCACCGCGTCCCAGCGCCGGTCGCCGCCGAGCGCGGACAGGTCGGTCTTGCGGTCGCCGCGCAGCTGTTCGATGTCGGCGAACGCTTCGCCGCTGAAGCGGTCGGGATTGCTCCGGCCGCGGTTGAACAGCGTCAGCCGGTGGCCGCGCGCGCGCGCGGCCGCGACGAAGTGCGGGCCGAGGAAGCCGGTCCCGCCCAGCACCAGGATCTCCATTCGCCGGTCCGCAGGGGCCGGGACGGCATCGCCGCGCGGGCCGGCGCCGGGCGCGCCCGGCTCGACGAGGCCGCGCGCGGATGCCGGGAGGGCCAGCGAGATCGCGCCCGCGAGGCAGGCCTTCAGCAGGTCACGTCGGTCCGGATGGCGCATTCGAAGGCTCCGCGGCGGGGTCCTCCGGGAGCGTGCGCTCGGCGCGCACGACGCGCCATGCGCCGTAGGTCATGCCCAGGGCCACGCCAAGGCCCGCCAGGAACACCGTCGTCGAGCCAAGCGCAGCCAGCGCCTTGTGCACCCAGACGAAGGTGAGGTCGCCACCGCGATAGACCGCGGTGTCGATCACTGCCTTGGCCTTGTAGCGCTCCTCGCGCTCCACCCGGGTGTAGAGGGTCTCGCGGGCGGGCTTGGCCAGCGAGAACTCGCTGGCGCGGGTGGCGATCTGCACCAGGGCGACCAGCATCGGCAGCGGCGAGGCGGACAGCGCGGCGAAGCCGAGCACGATCGCAAGCGCCGGCAGCAGCAGCAGCGGCGCGATGCCATAGCGCTGCAGCAGGAAGCGGGTCAGCAGCAGCTGGATCGCGATGGTGAGCCCGTTGATCGCCCAGTCGAGCAGCGAATAGAAGGCCGCCCGCTCCTCGGCGGTCGCGTAGGCCGCGCGGACGATCGCGGCCTGTTCGTTGTACAGGAGCGTCCCCACGCCGACGCCGAAGAACATCAGCACCGCCAGCGCGCGCAGCAGCGGCCGCTGCCAGACCAGGCGCAGCCCGGCGAGCACGGATCCGCCCATCGCGCGCCCCTCGGCGGCGCCTCCGCGGCCTCGCTCGCGGGCCAGCGCCCAGGGGCGCAGCCGCATGATGCACAGCAGGCAGACGGCGATGAATCCCGCCGAGACCAGCAGCAGGTTGGCCACTCCCACCGGCCCCACCAGGAAGCGCGTGATCGCCGGGCCCACGAGCGCGCCGATGGTGCCGCCGGCGCCGATGTACCCGTAGAACTGCTTGGCATTGGCGTTGTCGAACACGTCCGCCATGTAGCTCCAGAACACGGTGACGGCGAACAGGTTGAAGACGGCCACCCAGACGAAGAACACCGCCCCGCGGCCGGGGATCGAGGAATCGAAGGCCCACCAGAACCCGAGCAGGCAGGCGATGAAGACCAGGTACACCGCGGGCAGGAACACACGCCGCGGGAAGCGCGAGACCAGCGCCCCGTACAGCGGCTGCAGCACGACCATGGCGATGAAGGTCGCGGTGAACAGCAGCTGCAGCATGAACTCCCCGACCTCGATGCCGAAGCGCCCGCCGAGCTCGATCAACCCCCGCGGGAAGACCGCCGCGGCGTCGGAGGAGGCACCCATCGCGTCGCGCACCGGCCGCAGCACGTAGTAGCCGCAAAGCAGGCAGAAGAAGTACAGCATCGCCCACCACAGCGGCGGCGACGCGGCGAGCGCCGCCCGGAGGCGCGCGAGGCGCCATCCGGCTCCCGTTTGCCCACTGGACATCAGGTCGCCGCCCGCGCCGTTTCCAGCCCCGGCGGCAGCGGGCAGTGCAGGACGCCGCAGATCGTCCGCAGCAGCTCCGACTCGGCCACCGAGATCCGGCCGTCGTGGCTTGCCGCGGCGGTGACGGCTTCGACCATCAACTGCTTGGCCAGCGGCTCCAGCGCATCCAGCGCGGGCCAGACGCCGTCCAGGGCGAGCACCCCGTCGGCCGGCGGCGCGTAGGGCAGGTGGTCGCGCGGCAGCACCCGCTGCAGGCCGGCGAGATACGCGCGCCGGGCCGCGTCGGGATCGTGGGGATGGCCGGCCTGCGCCACCACCGCGAGCAGGATCGCGAACTCCCGGCGCACGTTGCCCGGCTTGCGCCGGCCGAAGCGCGCGTGCCGGCGCGGATCCAGCGACTCCCGCAGCTGCACCTCGAGCAGGCGCGCGATGCAGTATTCGAACAGGGAGACCCGGCCGTCGCAGTGGACCACCGCGTGCACGGTGTCCAGGAAGGCCTCGAGCTCGGGCCGCGGCCGGCGGCGCAGCACCGGGAAGGCGAGCGCGGCCAGCGGCAGGCGCTGCATCGGATGCAGCGTCGCCAGCTCACCGTCGTGCAGGGCCGATGCCGCGCGCGCGACCGCCTCGCCGAGGCGGGCCGAGATCGCGGTCTCCTGCATGCCCCGGATGGCGTCGTCGCCGTCGAGGAGCAACCCGAGCACCAGCGGCAGAACGGCCTCCCGCGAGCCCGCCAGCGTGCGCAAGGAAGCGGGCATGCCGTGGACGATCGCGTCGGCCCGCTGGTAGTCGTCGGACTCGGGGCTGCCCACCTGGGCCGAGACCATGGGCGGCGTGACGTCGAGGCTGGCCGTGCGCGCGGGCAGCAGGCCCGGGTGCGCGTCGAGCCCCAGCAGGCGGTCTTCGTCCAGGCCGGAGGGCGGCGACAGCGCCCAGGTCGACCTCAGCCGCTCCAGCTGCTCGCCGCGGAAGCCGGGTTCCAGCGCCTGGATCCGCTCCAGGATCGGCGGATGGGTGGCGAACAGGCCGCTGAATCCGACGCCGTCGCCGAACAGCATGTGGCTGGCCTCCTCGGCGTCTGCGCGGTCGCTCAGGCGCGCGCCGCCGGGAAGCCCGGCGATCTTCTTCAGCGCGCCGGCCAGGCCCGCCGTCTGGCGCGTGAACTGCACCGCGGAAGCATCGGCCAGGCGCTCGCGCGTGCGGCTGACGCTGGCCTTGATGATGCGTGCGAACAGCAGCCCGATGCTGCCGACAACCAGGGCCACGAGCGCCGCCACCATGACGGCCGTTGCGTCCCGGCTGCGCCCGCCGCCGAGGTACAGCACCTTGCGGCCGATCAGGCTGATCATCAGGATGCCGAACAGCACCCCCATCAGCCGGATGTTCAGGCGCATGTCGCCATTGAGCACATGGCTGAACTCGTGTGCGACGACCCCCTGCAGCTCGTCGCGGTTGAGGCGGTCGAGCGCCCCGCGCGTGACCGCGATGGCGGCGTCGCTCGTCGAATACCCGGCGGCGAAGGCGTTGATCGCGGACTCCCGTTCGAGCACGTAAAGGCCCGGCACCGGCACCCCCGAGGCGATCGAGATCTCCTCGACCACGTTGCGCAATCTCCGCAGCGCGGGATCGGTCGTGTCCTGCGGCACGAGCGTGCCGCCGAACTGCAGCGCGACCGCGTCGCCGCCGCCCCTGAGCGACGCGAGCCGGTACAGCGACCCCAGGCCGATGACCGCGATCGTGGCCAGAGTGGTGAACGCCAGCAGCCCGACGTTCGCGCCGGCCACCAGCAGCACCGCGAGGTCGATGGCCAGCACGATGCCGGCCACCGCCAGCGCGAACAGGACCACCAGGCGGGTGCTGCTCCTGCGCGCCTTCGCCTGCTGCTCGAAGAAGTTCATCGAGCGCTAGAACTGGACCCGTGGCGCCTCGCGGACCTCGGCCTTGTCGGCGGGGATTTCCAGCAGCGCCGCGGCATCGAAGCCGAACATGCCGGCCAGGATGTTGGACGGGAAGACTTCGCGCCTGGTGTTGTAGGCCATCACCGAGTCGTTGTAGGCCTGCCGCGCGAATGCCACCCGGTTCTCGGTGGAGGTCAGCTCCTCTGTGAGCTGCATCATGTTCTGGTTGGCCTTGAGGTCTGGATAGGCCTCGGCGACGGCCAGCAGGCGGCCGAGGGCGCCGTTGAGCAGGCCTTCGGACTGGGCGAGGCCGGCCATTGCCGCCGGATCGCCAGGGCTCCCCTTCGCCGCGGCCAGCCCGGACATCGCGGCGCCGCGCGCGGCGATCACCGCTTCCAGGGTATCGCGCTCATGCTTGAGGTAGCCCTTGGCCGTCTCGACCAGGTTCGGAATCAGGTCGAAGCGCCGCTGCAGCTGCACGTCGATCTGGGCGAAGGCATTCCTGAACGCGTTGCGGGCGGCGACCAGGCCGTTGTAGATGCCAACGCCCCAGCCCAGCGCGACCACGATCGCGCCGGCAAACACCAGCAGTATCAGCAAGCTGGACATCGAACCTCCCCTTGTTCATGCAAAGCGGGAAACGGGGGCATATGATCACCCGGGCACTCGCAGCATACGCAGGGGATACGTCCGATGAAAGACGCATCGCGCATCCGTCGCCGCCTCCTGACCGGCGCCGGCCTGCTTGCCTGCCTCACGCCCGTGGCGCTTGGCACGGCGGCGCAGTCAGGACTCCAACCGCTGCCCGCGCCCGCGGCCGGGCTGCCGGCCCCGATCGCGGCGCCGTCGGTGCACGACGTGGTGCCCCCGGACACGTCGCCGCTGCTGCCGCCGGGCCGCACCGCGATGCCGCTCGCCAGCGGCTTCGACGTCCCCCGCTTCGAGGCCATGGCCCAGGCCATCGTCGCCAACCAGCGCGTACCCGGCCTCGCGATGGCGATCGTCCACAAGGGCGAGGTGGTGAGCGCACGCGGCTATGGCATCACCGACGTCAGCGCCGCCGAGCCCGTGGACGCCCACACCGTGTTCCGGCTGGCGTCGCTGTCGAAGCCGTTCGCCGGCGCGGTCACCGGCCTCCTGGTCGCGGAGGGTGCGTTGCGCTGGGACAGCAACGTCGCCGACTACATGCCGGCGCTGCGGTTCTCGGACCCGGAGGCCGCCGGAAAGCTCACCGTCGCCGACGTGCTCAGCCACCGCGTCGGCCTGGGCCGCAACACCTTCGATCGCGACATCGAGGCCAACGCCGACTACCGCAGCCTGGTCCAGAGGCTGGCCTACGCGCCGATGACCTGCGACGTCGGCGACTGCTATGCCTACCAGAACGTCGCCTTCAGCCTGGTCGGCGACGTCGTCTTCGCCGCCACCGGGCAGTTCTACAGCGAGGCGGTCGCCGGCCGCATCTTCAAGCCGCTGGGCATGGACGACGCCAGCTACGGGCTCGAGGGCATCCAGGCCAGCCCCCGCTGGGCGAAGCCGCACGTGCGCGCGGGCGGCGGCTGGCGCTCCCTCGTGCCGAAGCCCACCTACTACCGGGTCGCGCCCGCCGCGGGCGTCAACGCCAGCATCAGCGACATGGCCAAGTGGCTGATCGCCCAGTCGGGACGCCGGCCCGACGTGCTGCCGACGCCGCTGCTGGCGACCCTGCACCAGCCGCTCGTGTCGACCCCGCGCGAGACCCGCACCTCGTCCTGGCGCCGGGAGCGGCTCAACGACGCCGGCTACGCGCTGGGCTGGCGCGTGTACGACTACTCGGGCCATCGCGTGGTCTTCCACGCGGGCGCCGTCCAGGGCTACCGGGGACTGATGGCACTCATGCCCGAGCGTGACCTTGGCGTGGTGCTGCTGTGGAACAGCGAGAGCAGCCTGCCGACCGGGCTGCTGCCGACGATCCTCGACAGTGCGCTCGGCCTGGAGCCGCGCCA
>LSQX01225862.1_pt1 | contig 10512 bp, 9 predicted proteins | sample 654561 | NCBI WGS metagenome assembly LSQX01 (sample SAMN04489861, study PRJNA283612) | anaerobic digester metagenome | isolation source: 4 biogas reactors fed with cattle manure at either 37C or 55C with and... | place: Denmark: Kongens Lyngby | collected 2014
CATATAATAAGCCAGTTCTGTATTTGAAAGTTCACTGATTTGAGATATAAAATCCGGAATAGACTGGCCATCAGCTAAAAGGCCAAGGCCTACCCCTAAATAAACACCACTGAAATAATTCTCCACCACATTCCTTCTCTCATCACCCAGGCTATTCCTTACTTTTTGTACAAAATTAATTATATCCTTATTGGCTTCTATTCCATATTCTTCGACCAGATCATTTGTTTCTTTACTGCTCCCAATACGGGTAAGACTCATAATAAACTCAACAACCTGATCAGCAAAAAGCTTAACATCAAAACAATAATCCGGCTCCATAATTAGCACCCCTTAAGATACTATTTAAATTGAGTGAAATATTATATTAATATTAACTTATAATTATATTATCACAGAATAAGCAAAAACAGAATATTATAAAGTGATAAAAAGAAAGAAAGGGGGATTATATAATGGGCAATTACTTAATTGACCTCTGCGGCGGTAATGAAGAACTTGCCTTTACGCTATTTCTAATCCTTATCCTTTTGATTCTGGGATTTATGAAAGGGTACTGATTTATCACAGTGTGATAAATACCCACCTCCCTGATTGTATGGTAAACTTTCATAAACCGGCAGGTTCTTCCGGCCGGTCTTTTTATATTCCTAAAATAACAACAGACTGAGAGCCATAACCAACATGCCTGCAATAAAACCATAAATCTCCTGATGATCCTTTCCGTATTTCCTGGAGGCAGGCAGTAATTCATCTATAGAGATATAGACCATTATCCCTGCCACTGAACCGAATAACAGGCCGAAAACAAGATCATTAAACAAGGCCCGGAAAATAAAATAACCTATCAAGGCTCCCAGAGGTTCTGACAGGCCGGAAAGGAAAGAATAATAAAAAGCCTTTTTCTTACTTCCCGTAGCGTAATATAATGGAACCGCAACAGATATTCCCTCCGGGATATTGTGGATGGCAATAGCTATTGCTATAGAAACCCCTAATGCCGGATCAGACAGAGCAGCAGCAAATGCTGCCAGTCCTTCCGGGAAATTGTGGACGGCAATAGCCAGTGCGGAAAACATACCCATTCTTTGAAGACTGTTTTTATTATCTAACTTATCTTCCCTGAGGCCCATTAATTTTGATTTTTCCCTCGGCTGGTGAGGGTTTTCTGCTTCGGGTACCAATTTATCAATAATCGAAATTACCAGAATACCCAGAAAAAAGGAAGCAGCAGCAACCCATCTTCCGGTACCTCCATGAAAATATGCCGTCAGGGACTCCTCTGCCTTTGGTAATATTTCCATAAAAGAAACATAAACCATGACGCCTGCTGAAAATCCCAGAGAAATAGAGAGAAATGATGTATTGGTCTTCTTTGTAAAAAAAGCCAGGAAGCTGCCTATTCCTGTAGCGAGGCCTGCAAGTAGTGTCAACATAAATGCTAATAAAAAATTATCTATTTTGACCACCCTTATCTATATAATTCTTAATAGTAACTATTATTTATATTAGTATTATAAAATATTATCATAGATTTTTCAATGAAAAAACTCCGGGCATATAGATAAACCCGGAGCTTTTTTTAAAAATATAAAACTAATCTGTAAAGCGGAAAGACTCTATTGCTTTATCTGCATAAGCACTGAATGTATCGAATTGATCATTAAGTGCCTGATAGGTAACAACATAGGCTTTCTTATTTTTTATGAACAGAATCTGCATGTTTTTTACTTCCAGACTGACTCCCTGGTTACTGAGATTCAGACCGTAAATTATTTTATAGGCATCTACCCCATTAACATTGAGCTTTATGGCATTTCCGTTATTATATGTATTAATGGGAGTCATAATATCAGAAACTAACTCCAGATTTTCTTCGCTCAATTCCAGGTAATCTTCCAGTGAAAAATTATATGCTGATATATCTTCAACAATTACATTAATGGAAGCCCTGGCATTCATATCAGAAAAAATAACCATTTTTTCTATTGACGGCATATTTTCTACAGGAGTATCCACTACCATCCAATTTGAAGGATAAGATATACTGAAGTATTCATTTGTATGCTGGCTCCAGGCAACGGACTCAGCTCCTTTTACAATACCGGCAAATCCGCAAAAAATTGCTAAAACCGTTAGAAAAGAAAATATACATCGTTTTCCCCGCAAATTATTAACCATCCACAACATCCCTTTCTTTTTTGATATAATTATATATTTATTTCCTTTTCCTTCTTTATCTTATTATTTTTTTCTAAAATAGTGATACATAAAAGAAACAGGCGGCACAATAAAGAAACTCCCGGATGAATGATAACCGGGAACACTGTATAAAAATGTTATATGGTGAGGCTAACAGGATTCGAACCTGTGGCCTACAGATTAGGAATCTGTCGCTCTATCCTGCTGAGCTATAGCCCCATGTTATGTTTTCCTTGCTTATTTATAATACTATAAAAATAAATATTTGTCAAAGAAAAAATATTATTTTTTTCTTGTAAGCTGACAGTTCAGAATATACCTCAATTCTTCCTTTGCCCTGTTTTCCGGTAATCTTTCCAGATATTTTTCTGCCCTTCCCAGAAACTTTTCAGCGATATTTCTGCTGTCCAGCAGAGTACCGCTTTCCAGAAGCAATTCCTTTATTTCAGAGATCTCCTTTTCACCTAAATACTCTTTTGACAGAAGATAAGATGCTCTTTCCTTATAATTATCTTTTTTCAACAAAAGGATAATGGGCAGTGTATAGATACCGGTAATCAAATCCTGATCCGCTTCTTTCCCTATCTTTATTTTATTACCCGTAAAATCAAGCAAATCATCCTGAATTTGAAAAGACATACCCAGCTCCAGGGCAAATTTATACAGATTATACAGGTCTCTGCCCCGGACTCCTGTTTCATAAGCACCAATATAGCTGCATAAGGCAAATAAAAGGGCAGTTTTGCGTCTTATTCTCTTCAGGTAGTCATTTACAGATAGATCTGTATTGTATTTTCCCTCAAACTGGTCAATCTCCCCAATACAGATCAAGCTGACAACCTTGTTGAGTTTCAGCAGGCTCTCTCTGGAAAGATAGTCAGCAAAAAGACTATAAGCTTTGGTCAACAGGAAATCCCCGACAAAGACGGCTGCATTTTTACCGAATTTCTCCTGTGCTGTCATCTTTCCCCTCCTCAACTCTGCTTCATCTATAATGTCATCATGAATCAGGGTTGCCATATGGAGAAACTCCACACCTGCTGCCATGGGAAGCAGTTTGTCTTTATCACCATCTCCAAACTCAGCTGAAAGGAGGAGAAGAAGCGGCCGGAGTCTTTTGCCTCCTCCATTTATCAGATCATTAACAGCTATATCCAGAATCATTCTCCCTGACCTTGAATATCCGAGCATAAAATCATTCAATTTTTTTATTATAGCTTGATATCTATCCACAGAAATCACTTCCGGGTTACAATATAAAAATCATCATTTAATAGTATAAGTTTATCTTGTAACCCCTCAGTCATTATTATACCTAAATCATCCTTAACTACTACTGCCTCCACACCATCAAGTTTGTCTATTAACTGTAAACCTTTATCTATGCCCAGAAGAAACAGACTTGTAGAAAGAGCATCTGCATCAATGGAATCATCAGTAATAATACTGGCACTGATAATACCGCTGTCAGCCGGATAGCCCGTAGCCGGGTCAATAATATGGTGGTACAAGATCCCGTCTTTTTCAAAATACCGCTCATAATTACCTGAAGTGACAATTGTTTTATCTTTTACTTCAAAACTGGCTATTGCACCGGGCATATCCCTTCTCGGGTCCTGAATTCCAATCTTCCAGGGAGTATTATCCGGTTTGCCTCCCATTACCAGAACATTACCCCCCAGGTTGATATAGGCACTCCTGATACCCTCTGCTTTCAACAGCTTCCGGATTTCATCAGCAGCATAACCCTTAACTATTGCCCCCAAATCCAGCTTCATTCCTTCTTTAAGCAATCTTACCTTGCTTCCTTCCTCATCTATTTCTATCCACCTGTAATTTACCCTGCCCCTTGCCACTTTTATTTCTTCACTTGAAGGCACCCTGGCCTGTTCTGTACCTATACCCCAGAGATCTACCAGTACACCCACACTGGGGTCAAATCTTCCTTCTGTGATTTCAGCATATTCCAGGGCTTTCCTGATAACCTGGATGGTATCATTACTGACAGAAACAAATTCCCCCTGACTATTATTTATTCTATAAATATCACTGCCTTCAATGGTCTTACTCATCCTGTTTTCAATATCCTGCAGGAGTTCAAAACACCTGTCAAGCAGCTCTTCTGCTTTATCTCCATATATCCTGATCTGGACTATAGTGTTCATTAAAAAGAAACTTCCTTCAGCCTGTGGACAGCCTGCCAGGTTGTTTTCCTGAAGCCTTATACGGAAAAAGGTAATACAGAGCATTAATATTACAAGAATTGAAAAGATAGTCCTGAAGTTTTTCGTCATTGGCAACACCCTTATCAACTAATATTGTCAGTATAAAAGAATAAGATCATAAAGTCAATTCAGCGGCCCTTTCATGTAATCAAAAATACTGCATATATATTTTATAGAATACAAAAGCAGATTCAAATCTACCGGGAGGTTATTTTTGATGAAAATAAATAATGTCCTTTTTGTGATGATCTGTTTAAGAATATTTTCAGGACTGACAGAATTGGGGGCTGCCTGCCTTATGTATTATTTCAAAAATGTCAATACTGCTATAAAAATAAATGCCATCCCCGGGCTTGTCGGCCCGCTGGTATTAATCCTGGTCAGTTCCCTCGGCCTGATTGAATTGAGCAGTAAAATAAATACGAAAAACCTGTTTCTCATAGCAGTTGGTGTATTCCTGATCCTGATTGGTTCAAGGAATTAGCGGGATTTTTACTTATCCCTTAAGCTGCCTATATAATTGATCATAAATCCCCTGGCACTATCCAGAACCCTCTTTACCACCGTAATCTCTACCATACGTAAAGCAATATCGGTCATAAGAAACAGTATGGCAAAAACAACAAATATCTTCCAGATCTCTTTTTCTCCCGTATATACCGGCTCCCTTGAGCTGAAAATATCAGCTGCTGAACTTAGCACCTTCCCTCCGGTCTCTTTTGTCATCATTCCGATTAGAGTAAAATCTGCTGAAAAGGCATTATATTCAGGTGAATATGATAATACCATTCCGGTAGAAAGGCTTTCTGTTCTGCCGTCTTCCGTCCAGCTTAAGACCACAGGACAGGCAGCCACTCCCTTTATACTGAAAACACCTTTATACCGGCCTGGTCCAGTCTGTTCCAGCTTTATTACTTTGCTTTCCCCATCCAGGCTGCTTATTCTGGCCTCTATATCCAAAAAATTATAATATTCCCCATTATCCTTTAAAGCATCTACCTGAATGATTCCCTGATTACCATCCCTGTATATATGGGGGAAGATATTGTCAGAATATGTGTTCCTGGCAAGCTGTCTGATAATGGTTAACCAGAAAGCGGGATAAGCGGGCCAGTCCAACCAGGAAACTGAAAATTCCTCACCAATATCCCCCGTAAAGGCAATTACCCTGCCCAGCCCATAATCCCAGCCGGCCAGAACCGGATAATTATCTTCTGTTGATAAATAAACATCTGCCAGCGTTTTTGCTGTAGTCACTATATATCCATTCAAATCAGGTATTGATGAAAGTATATTATCCGGCAGAAAGCCCGGTTTAATTACCGTTTTTACCGGAGTTTCTTTTTTTTCTACAGGATTCCTCACTATCCTTATAGTTTCTTCACTGAAAATCTGCGGCAGCCGGTCAGCATTTTTCGTATAATAAAATTTCCCCTGTCCCCATTCAGCCAGTTGTGACATCAGGATTATATCAGCGTTTTCACCCAGTGCTACTGTAGAAACAGTTATCCCTTCCCTTACTATCTCTTCCAGAAGGGCTTCATATCCTGCTACATTTGAATGGCCATCTGATAATATAATTACATGTTTTACAGCACTTTCATCCTCTTTCAATATTTCCATCGCTTTAGCCAGGGCCGAATATATATTTGTACCGCCGCCTGCCTTTAGACCGGCGAAACTATTTACTATTTCCTTCCTGTCCTCAACTGCCTGTAGTGGAAAAACAGGATAGGCCAGGATATCAAAAGCCAGTATACCCAGTTTTTCTTCTTTATCAAGTATATCCAGAACTGCCAGTACAGCCTCTTTAGCCAGATCCAGTCTGCTTGTTCCCCTGTCTTCATTTTCAGCCATGCTCTCTGATTTGTCCAGCACTATCATGATACTGGTCTCCAGAATGATATTTTTAGCTATCAGATTAGAATCCAGGGGAAGGATATTGTTTAGGTCTGTATTATTATACCCGCCGGCACCGTAAGCATTCCTTCCTCCAATTACCAGCAAACCGCCGCCCAGCTCAGATATATATGTATATAGATTATTAATCTGTTTATCTGATAGGAGTTCTGCCGTGATGTTATTCAAAATCACCATATCATAGATCTGGAGTTCATCAAGGGTAAAAGAATAACTTCCAGGTGATTCCACATCAAGGGCAATATCATCTGCACTTAAAGAATTGATAAAATGATTCAGGGACCTGTTATGATCACTGATCAGGAGTACCCGTTTGCCCTCTTTTACAATAATATATGTTTCCTGATAATTGTTTTCTGGATAGGTATCCATATCATTAATGATCTCTGCCCTGTATTTATGAAAGCCTCCTTCATCAAGCTTTTCCTCAAAACTGAATATATTATCACCCGGCAATAATGACAGTAGATTCTCCCTGTTCAGTTCACCATCACAATAAAGATTCAACCTGACTTCTGTTTCAAAATTTGCTGAAATATCCACATTTATCCTGAACAATTCCCCCGGCTCTATCCGCTCCGGCATACTCATCTCTTTTACAAGGATTTCAGGTATTCTCCCCTGTGTAAGGGGTAATACATCAATACTGATTTCCCTTTCCACAAAATCACCGATTACTTCCTCCACATTGCCTGTATTTTCATTGGCATCTGTCAGGAGAACCACCCTTTTGTTCCCTACAGGCGGCATTGAAGACAAGGCCAGCTTCAGGGCTTTTTCAAGATCAGTAAAACTGCCGTCAAGTAGAGAATTGAATTCCCGGAAACTGTTCTCGCTGGCAGGCATAAATTCAAAAAAGGCTTCTCCGGCAAAACTGATCAGAGCCAGTCTATCTCTGGCTGCTTTTTTCTCTATCAATTCCTGGATAAATCCTTCTTCTCTCATCTTCAGCTCATCTGTGATACTATCTGAGCGGTCCGCCAGAATGATAATATTCATCATGTCATCAAATTGTTTTATGACCGGCCTGGCTGAAGCCAGTACCAGGAGGACCACAACTATTATCCTCAATGAGAGGGCTGTTTTCTTCTCTATCCCCTTATGCCGTGCCCTCCCTTTATAATACAGATATATATAAACAGGGATGAAGAATAGGAATAACAAATAATATGGATTTTGAAAGCTAAATGGAAGATTCATGCCTTTCACCCCCGGATAAAGCAGGTTTATAGTAAAAATACCATTCCAGAAGCAGCAAAAACAATACCAGGATCAGGAGCTGTTGCCAGAAGGGGTATTTCTTCAGCCCTGTATATGTCTCATTACTCCCGGATGCAAGATCAGAGCTTTCCAGCAGTTTTGACTCCTCTATTGAGAGGAGATTGGCTGTAAAATAATCTTCAGTGCCATCTTCCCTGATAATCCTGTATATTCCTTTACGTACTGAATCAGTCAGGAAATATGCTTCCTGCCCCTCAATTACCGGTAATTCATTGCCTGCCGGGTCTATAACCTTCAAAGGCCTCTTTAAAATACAGGAAGGGAATCTATAGGAATCACCTGTTTTAATGTGTTTAAGTTCAGGACTGTATTGTTCTGTATTAAACCAGTTTATAAGGTTTAAAATAAAAATGGGAAAACTCACCTGCAGGGGCATATTTGAATCCTCAAGCCTGAAACCGATAAAAAGGCTCTGTTTATCCGGCCTTTTTTCTGCCACCATCACGGGCCCGGCGGCAGTTGAGAGGAGAACTTCTCTTGCCCCCTTCCCGGCATTATCATCTCTCAGGATCAGATAATCAGCTATTTTCAGGGCCCGGAAATCGGTAAAACGGAAGAGGGGGCTTTTTTTATCCAGTAAAGTGATTTCATCAATCTGCTCTATTGCCTCTACCTCTGCATTATCCCAGGGGGGAGCAACACCAAGGTAAAGGGTTTTTCCTGGATAGTCCTTCAAGGGCCTGATTTTATCAAAGATAATCAGGTCATAATCTGTCTCTTTAAAGTACGGCTCTTCCTGTAAAAATACCCTGGCAGCCGGAATAAGTCCAAGAATATTTTCCAGGAAATAATTTCCCCTGCTTACCAGCAGGATATCAAATTTATCCCGGAGTTCTCCCCCTATTACAGCAATAACACTATTATCAAGCTGATACGGATCATCAATATCAAGCCTGAACTCTACTAATGTAAGACCGTCAAAACTCAGTGTATAGGTTTTTGAGACTACTTCATGAGCTTCCAGAAAGATATTATCACTGTGTAATATCCCGCCTTTATTTATATTTGAAAAATTATCTGTTCCTGTAATAATTAGGGCTGCGGCTGTCTTTTCTTCAGAAAAATTCCCTATTTTGATAAAAAATTCGTATTCACCTGTTCTGCCGAGTTTCTTCCTGAAATCAAAATCAATAATCCCTATATTAGCTGTATCATTTCCCACCTTAATCAGTTCAAGGTTACCTGAATCTGTCTGAACCCCCTTTTCAGGAAAGACTCCGTCACTGATAAATACAATCTTTACCCGCTTATCATCTGCCGATAAATTCCTGGCCATATTCAATGCAGAAACCGGGTCAATTGTTATGTCCAGGGGCTCCAGACCTTTAATTATACTGACCAGCTTTTCATGATCAGTGGTAAAATCACATAAAAGTTCAGCACTCCCGGCTGTACCGATTAAGGCGATCTCTGTAGTGTCTCCGAGATCTTTGATCAGGTCCACAGCCCTGTCCCTGGCGAGAGAAAACCTGTCCCGGCCGGAATCGAGTACTTTCATACTGGCTGACTGGTCAATTATCAGGACCACTCTATCTGCCAGAACCCCTCTTCTTAATAAAACCGGTTCCAGTAAAGAAGTCACCAGTAATAATAAAATTAATAGCTGAATAAAGAACATTCTATCAGGTGAAAATTTGAGCCTGAATGAAAAGGAGTTTTTCTCTTTATAGAGGTCCTGCCAGAATAATAAAGAAGATACCCTGTTCTCTCTCTTTATACCCTTAAAGAAATATATCAATATCAAAAGTCCGGCAGTCAAATATAGATAGGAATAAGACAGATCAGAAAAAATCATTTACTTTATCTCCCTTCCAGGGCCAAGAAGCCGGCAGATAATCTCCTTTAAATCTCTTCCAGTATCTGTTCTTATGTAAGCCAGGGAAAATTTTTTTACAGAATCATCTATGTATTTGTAGTATTCTCCTATATTCTTTTGATAATTGTCCAGTAATTCCTCATCAATATAAATCTCTTTCTTTTCATTTGTCTCAACATCCAGTAAATTCAGGTTTTCTTCCAGCCGGGGATTAATATCCTCTTCAGCCAGTATATGAATAAGCAGAACTCTCCAGCCATGTATTTTCAGTATCTTAATTCCCTGAAAAAAATCCTCAGCACAGATGAAGTCCGAGAGCAGTACCAGTAAACCAGGTTTTTTATGGCTGTTTATGAAAGCAGAGATAGATTTGCAAATATCAGTTTTCCCGGCTGTCTCCACTCCTTCCAGAATACTGAAGAGAGTATGCGCCTGGTTTTTCCCTCCAAGTAATCTGCTGACCGAATTGAGTTTATCAGAAAAGAAAGCCACAGCTACCCTGTCCATTTGAATCAGGCCGATATATCCAAGGGCTGCTGCGATCTGTACTGCTTTTTCTAACTTGGAAGGGGAACCAATTGACATGGAGTCACTATTATCTATCATCAGGAAAATGCTGCTGCCTTTTTCTTCTATAAATTCCTTAAGATAGAGCTGTTCCAGTCTGGAATACAGATTCCAGTCTATATAACGGTAATCATCACCTATTTCATAGTGGCGGTAATCTTTAAAATCCATCCCGGAACCCCTTTGTTTACCTGCCCTCTCTCCCGTAAACTCAGAAATATAATTTAACTTAAGAATAATTCTCATTGTTTCCAGGAATTTTAAAAAATCGCTATCGAAAAACATAGGCCTCCCTCTTTTTCAGCTATTTTCCCTCTACCCTTTCCAGGACTTCCTTTAATATCATATCAACATCGATTCCCGAGGCCTCTCCCTCAAAATTAAGAATCAATCTATGGCGCAGTGAAGGCAAAACCAGTTCCTGAATATCCCTGTAACTTACGTTATATCTTTTATTAAGAAAGGCCCTTGCCTTTGCGGCCAGAATCAAGGTCTGGGCTC
>LSQX01252893.1_pt1 | contig 10512 bp, 4 predicted proteins | sample 654561 | NCBI WGS metagenome assembly LSQX01 (sample SAMN04489861, study PRJNA283612) | anaerobic digester metagenome | isolation source: 4 biogas reactors fed with cattle manure at either 37C or 55C with and... | place: Denmark: Kongens Lyngby | collected 2014
ACCCGGGGATCATCGAAAACGCCGGATTCGAAAGATATTCGGCACGGATCAACGCGGATGCCCAAGTAAAAGAGTGGCTGAAAGTGGGGATCAACGCGAGCGGTTACGTGAGCAGCGCGGAAATCGGGACGAACCTGCTCGACGGCAGCGTTTTCGCTTTCGCGGCTGCAAGCACCCCAGGTATGGTTATCCGTTCTCCGGACGGACGCTACGGGGCACCCAATAACGACGAGGATGACCCGCAAGCAAATAACGTGCTGGAACGGGTAAATTCTCAAAAAGGAGCAATCAAACGAAACCAAATGCAAACGAGGTTCTTCGCGGAGCTGACTCCCTTCGAAGGATTCACGCTGGAAGGTTCGTATAACTACACGTTCCGCGATCAACTTCGCGACCAACAACCGGTATTTATCGATCGTTGGAATTTCTTGACCAACACCATCGCGAGAAGCGGTACGGGACGGACCAACGTGTTAAATAGAAACGATAAACAGTATCGCTACTTCATGGACGCCACGGCTCGCTACGAGAACACGCTGGCAGATAATAAGCTGTCGTATAACATCATGGTGGGAGCCAGCCAGGAAATGTATAAAGAGTGGTGGTTCCAAGCGTCGAAGTTCGACTTGACCGACCCGAGCCTTAGCGTGTTAAGGGCAGCCACGGTGGATGCCGCGGCAGACGGCACGGCTACCGACTGGGCCATGCACTCCTATTTCGGGCGATTGAACCTGAACTGGATGGAAAAATACCTGTTCGAGGCGAACTTGCGATACGACGGTTCCTCCCGTTTCCGCAGCGGAAGCGACCGATGGGGTGTGTTCCCCTCTTTCTCGGCCGCGTGGAGAATGGATCAAGAAAGCTTCATGGAAGATTACCTGTGGCTGGATAACCTGAAACTTCGGGCTTCGTACGGTTCACTCGGCAACAACGCCATTGGCAACTACGACTACCAAGCGCTTTACGCCTCGTCGAACTATATCTTGAACAATGCACTTAACGTCGGTTTCGCTCAAAACGCGTTAGCAAATGCAATACTAACATGGGAAAGTACCTATATCACTAACGTGGGAGTGGACTTCGACATGTTGAGAGGAAGATTGTCCGGTACCATCGACCTGTTTAACAAGAAAACAAAAAACATTCTTATCGACCTTCCGGCCCCGCTGGTGGTGGGCAGTGCAACCATACCCAAACAAAACGCGGCGGAAGTTGTAAACAAGGGTATCGAATTGACCTTGGGATGGAACGACCGGATCGGTGAAGTAGGTTATCGTGTGAATGGTAACTTCAGCTTCGTGAATAACAAAGTAACGAAGTTTAAAGGCGATGAGAGAACGATTAGTGGAACGAACATGATTCAGGAAGGGCATCCGATCAACGTGCAGTACGTGCTCGCGGTGGACCGGATCATCCAAACGGATGCCGACTTGGCATTGGTGCAAGAGATGATTGACAACGCGCCGCTTGACGATAACGGGGTACAAAGAAATCCGTTTGCCACGTTTGGCAGGCCGCAAAAAGGAGATCTCCTTTACAAGGATTTAAACGGGGACGGCGTGGTCAATAACGACGACAAGTACACGGTGGGTCATGGTACCAACCCGCGTTTTAACTACGGGCTCACGTTAGGTGCCGACTGGAATGGCTTCGACCTGTCGATCCTTCTGCAAGGTACGGCCGGACATAAAGTATACTGGCTGGATAACTACTACCGCCCCACGGTAAACTACGGGAATAACATCAACAAGGAGATCGCCGAAGGACGCTGGTACGAAGGGAGAACCGACGCGACGTATCCTCGCCTGCTCCCACAAGCTAACACGATAAACTCGCAACAGAGTGACTTCTGGATTGCTAACAAATCGTACCTCCGTGTAAAGAACATCCAGCTAAGCTACACGATCCCAAGAGACCTGACGCAAAGTATAGGCATCGAAGCTATTCGCCTTTACGCGAACTTGGAAAATTATTTCACGTTTACAAGCTACAAGGGATTTGACCCGGAAATCAGTGGAGTAAATTATCCAATTATGAAACAATCAACTTTCGGTTTAAATATATCATTCTAAACAGATTCAATTATGAGAAAATTTATACAATATATATTCCTGTTCGTGGGAATCGTTTACCTAAACGGATGTTACGATTTGGATACCGCCCCCTACGACCAGATTAGCTCGTCGACCTTCTGGAAAACAGAAGAGCATGCTAAACAGGCGATGATGGGCGTGTATCGCCAATTGAAAAATGATGACGTGTTCGGAACGGCGTTCATGTTCGACAACCTGGGTGAGATCGGGATCGGGTACGACCCCGTATCATTACAAGCCGCGTTCTTGGGTACATATACCGACCGTACCGGGCAAGTGGTGAACAAGTGGAGGAGGACTTACGACGGTGTTCAAAAAGCAAATACCGTAATCCGAAATGTTTCGACGATGGATATCTCCGATGAGGTGAAAACACCCATCATCGGGGAAGCCAAGTTCCTGCGGGCTGTCTACTATTTCCATCTTCTCAGCTTTTACGGGGGAGTGCCCATCTATGATGAGAGCATCGACCTGAACGCTGACTTCAACAACCTGCTGGAGCCCAGAAGCTCTGAAGAGGCTGTAAGGGAGTTTATCCTGAGCGACTTAACCGATGCTATCCGTGACCTACCGGTACAGTGGTCGCAAGACAACTATGGACGTGCAACGAAAGGGGCGGCGTATGCCATGAGAGGGAAAGTACACCTGCACAACGAAGCTTGGACAAGTGCTATTTCCGACTTCGAAGAGATCGTTTACAACAGGAGCAACAACTACGGTTACGAACTCTACGATGAGTATGCCGACCTGTTTACCACGGAAGGACATAGCAGTTCTGAAATGATTTTTGCTATTCAAAACAAGGGCGGAGTAGGTATCGATAACGGTATGCCCTATGCTCACTACATGGGTACGCGGAGTACTTTCGGAAGCTGCTGGAACAACGGAATGCCATCGACAACGTTGGCCGATATGTATGAACTGAAGGATGGAAGACCATTCAACTGGGACGATTTTATCCCCGGGTTTAACGCGAATAACGCGGTGAAAGAGGATGCTTTCGTTGCCGCGCACACGAGCGGTGAACTCACTTCCGTTCCCGACACTGCCCTGCTAATATCGATCTACGAACAGAGAGACCCCCGCTTGACGGAAACAATAATCGTTCCCTACTCTACCTACGTGGGTTGGAACGCGAACCAAGCCAGGGAAATGTTGTTCGTGATAGCACCCGGAACGAATGAAAACTTCGGACAGATAAGAAACAACCGTGGATGGTACACCTACCTATGGCGTAAATTTGTTCCGGAAGGAAATATGGATGGCGAGTTGACCAACCGCGCGCATACGCCGTTTAATTTCCCGCTTATCCGCTATGCCGATGTTTTACTGATGTTGGCTGAAGCGTATAACGAAAATAATCAACTGGCGGACGCGGTGACCGAATTGAATAAAGTGCGGCAGCGTCCATCCACCAACATGCCGGCACTTAATAGTGGCCCCGAGTGGTTGAGCGTCGGATCGAAGGAAGATATGTTCGATCGCATCATGCACGAAAGAGCCGTGGAGCTCGCAGCAGAAGGACATCGCTTCTTCGACCTCAAGAGATGGGGGCTCGCGGAATCAATGCTTAGCGACGTGGTAGAGAAAACCATCACGGGCGGTAATCTCTATACCCGCAAATTTGAAGATCGAGATCTCTTATGGCCAATACCGGGCCAGGAAATCGAGACCAACGAATTGTTGACTCAAAACCCGGGCTGGTTCTAATTTCTTTTAGCCGGAAGTGCCGCGTGTTAAATCGCCACTTCCGGCTTTTTTTTGCCTTTTTTTTCGAAACTCTAAATTTTAAAAGATAACTACATGAGCCGGTTCGCGCCTTTATACGCGAAAAAAAATTATCTTTGCAGATTCACTTAACGCGTGTACGCGATATGCATGGTAATCTAAAAACAAGCTAAGTATATGAATCATTTCTATCTTGTCATTTCTCTCTTTCTCTTTTTCACTTTTTGCTCCGAGAAACAGGAGAATGAAATTCCTTTAAGTTCAACTATTCTATTTGAAGAACCCATTCCTGAACATCCTCGGCTGCTTTTTTCTAAAGCCGATGAGGAGAAAATAAAAGAACAAAGCAAATCAGACCCTCTCCTGGGTAAGCTCGTGCAGTTACTAAAAGAAGAGGCCGATAAAGCACTCGAGCTTCCCATGATAGCACCGCCTAACGACTTGAGCAAAAGCAGGGAGCACGTGTATCGCGTTATCACACTGGGTACCGCCTACCGCATTTTTGAAGATGTAGCCTACGCGGAGGGGGTGGAAAAAATATTAATGAACTTATGCCAATACCCTGATTGGAACCCGGCACACTACCTGGATGTAGCGGAAACAACTACCGCCGTGGCTATCGGGTACGATTGGCTGTATGACTACCTGAGCGACGAGGCAAAAGAGCAGGTAGAAAAAGCGATTCGAGAGAAGGCATTAACCTTGGCAATTCCGATTTACGAGGCTACCGGTAACGAGGGCTCATGGGCTAAACGGGAGACTAACTGGAACGTGGTGTGTAACACGGGTATGACCCTGGGCGCGTTAGCCATTGCTGAAAAAGATCCCGCCTTAGCGGAGAAGATTATTTCTTATTCGGCCCGGTTCGTACCCAACTGCTTAAAGCATTACGCCCCGGATGGCGTCTGCTACGAAGGACCGGGTTATTGGAATTACACCAATGTTTACCTATCGCTGTTGTTAAAGAGCCTGAACGATAATATTGGCCATGATTTTGAAATATCATCACTATCGGGAGTAGACAAAACAGTCTCTTATTACGTGCAGTCGATGTCGCCCATCATGCGTGAATTCAATTTCGCCAACTCGGGGAGAGGGGGATCATCGGCAAGCCCGCTCTTTTTCTATTTTGGCGACAAGTTCAATCAACCGGAGGTGATTAACCATTACCGAAACGTGTTAACCGATATCGTGGAAGGAGAGCGAAATCACTCGAAATGGCATTTCTTCTTGTCCGTCGCCTGGTACCAACCGGCGGCAGGAACAAAAGAAGCCACTTTCCCACCACTTCAGGTGTTCAAAAACGATATGAACCCGATTCTCGCGTTTAATGGCGACCGGTCGGTGGACGGGTCCATTTTTCTCACTGCAAAAGGAGGGGATCCGGACGAGGCGCATCAGCAATTAGACGTGGGATCCTTCATTATCGACGCGGAGGGTGTGCGCTGGGCCGACGATTTAGGATCCGATAGCTATAGCCTACCCGGTTTCTGGGAATACCGCCCCGATGGCAGGAGGTGGACTTACTTCCGGAACACCAACTTTAGTCACAACACGTTGGCAATCGACAACCAGCTCCAACACTCGGGAGGTAAGGGCACGCTCGCGCAATACCGGACGGAGGGGGAGGAACCCTTCGGCGTTATCGACATGACCACGGTATATAAAGATCAAGCCGCGTCTGCTCTTAGAGGATTCAAGTTCCTGGATAATCATACCATGCTTATACAGGACGAGATAACACCTTTAACGGATAACCAATCGATTACCTGGTCGCTCATCACGAGCGCGGAGATCGACGTGGAGGGAACCACGGCCATACTAAAGTCGGGAGGGAAGCAGTTTTTCATCAAAGCGGTGTCGCCCGCGGGTGCACGTTTACAGGTGGAAGAAGCGAAAACTTTTTCGGAGATCGAAAACTCACTAACAGGCTACCAAATGCTGAAAATCACGGTCAGCTCCAAGGAAATAAAAGAGGTTCCACTCAATGTTTTGGCCGGAAGCGATAAAGCACGCGTTGATCAACACGCGCGAAAAGAGTATGCCAAGTTATCTTCATGGAAATAAAATTTAAAGGCCTATTTTAGGAAAAGCTCAATGAAAAAAGAATCTTTAATTCTACTCTTTTTTTGCCTTTCATTGCTGCAAGGCTATGCTTTCACGGAAAAGAATCTTCTACAGAAATCGATAGAAGAGGTAAACGTGAAAGAGGTATTAATTAAAAATCAAGCATGGGTGCCCTACCCCGATTACAACGACCGAGATGGATGGGATCGACTCACGGGTTCATTCAAATCGGACTATATCGCGCGGGGTGAGCAGGCCCTGGATTATAACTGGATCGTGATCAGGGCCACCGATTACCTCGACTTCGAACGAACGGGTGCTCGTACCACCATGGAGTCGCCTTATGGCAGAAATAATCAGGCCATTATAGATCTGTTCATGGCAGAGCTGGCCGAAGGGAAGGGGCGTTTTATCGATCAACTCATCAACGGAGTCTATTTCAGCTGCGAGATGACCTCATGGTCTATCGCCGCCCATCAGGTACGCCAAAGTAACGGGCGTTCGCTGCCCCTGAAAGATGAACATCTTATCGAGTTGGCATCGGGCGATATGGGCAGCGTGTTCTCGTGGATTTACTACTTCTTTCAGGAGGAGTTCAACAAAGTGGATCCCACTATTTCCCACCGTCTTCGCCACGAACTGGAGGAGAGGATGTTAAAGCCCTTTTTAGAGAAAGAGTTCTGGTGGATGGGTTTTAATTACCAACCCGGAATGATTATCAATAATTGGAACGTGTGGTGTAACTTTAACGTGTTACAGAGCTTCCTGCTTTTGGAGAACGACGAGCAGCGGCTGACCGACGCGGTAATCAGAACCATGCAATCGGTTGACCAGTTTATCAACTACTCGAAAGAAGATGGGGCCTGCGAAGAGGGGCCATCCTACTGGGGACACGCGGCAGGAAAAATGTACGACTACCTGCAACTGCTGCACGACGCGAGCGATGGAAAGATATCGATATTCGAGATTCCGATGATAAAAGATATGGGGGAATATATATCCCGATCGTATGTTGGGAACGGCTGGGTGGTAAATTTCGCCGACGCTTCGGCTAGGCTATCACTCGATCCGCACCTTATTTTCCGCTATGGCAAAGCGGTACATAGCGATGAGATGATGGGATTTGCACGTTACCTTTCTGAAAACAGGAACAGCACCACGGCACCCATGTACGGAAGAGATATATTCAGGACGTTTCAATCGCTGTTATATCAAGAGGAATTCTTGGAAAACAGGCTCCCCTACTCCACTCCCCGTAACACTTGGTACCCCGAAACCGAATTTTGCTACATGAAGAGCGAGGGGGGACTCTTTTTTGCATCGAAGGGTGGATTCAACAACGAAAGCCATAACCATAACGATGTAGGCACCTTCTCGTTGTATATCAACGAAACACCCGTTTTCATTGACGTGGGAGTCGGCACTTACACGCGACAAACATTCAGCGGCGAACGGTATACNNCCGCGTCTTTAAATAACTGGAACAGGGAATACCGACTGAAGAAAAATGAGCTGGTTATTGAAGACCGGTATTCGTTAAAAGATCCCGAAGAAAAGAACCGCGTCTATTTTCTCACGTGGGGCAACGTGGAGCATGTAGGAAAAGGGGTGATACAAGTTGAAGTGATGGGCCAAAAGGCAGAGCTACGTTTTAACGAGAATCAACTCACTCCCACTATCGAGGCCTTAGAGCTTGATGATCGGCGTTTAAAAAATGTATGGGGTGAAACCATCTACAGGATACAACTAGAGGAAAAATCGATCCAACCGAAAGGGAAGCTCCAATATTCAATTATTAAAAAATAATTGTTGCTTACATTTATTATACCGATATTTAATCGTGCAATAAAAGTAGTCCATTCGTTAAAAACTCCAGTATGAAACGCGTTTTAATTAAAGCAAGTTTCGTGCGTATTAGTATAAACAATTAAATTAATCGTATGAAAAGAGTTAGTTCTGCATTTTATTTAGTGTTAGCATCTGTTTTGCTTCTCTCGTGTAATCAAGACAAAACGGTTTCGGACACGCCAGACAATAGTCAGTTGCTGTCGGATAACATCGAGTTTGCCTTGGCACAAATGGGCAAGCAAATCGAGATTATCGAGGCTTCGGACGAGGTGTTGAACCCCGTGACCGTCCGCCCCGATGGCTCCGTCTATTACTGTGGATACAGGGACTGGAGAAGTGGTTTTTTCCCGGGTGCCGTGTGGTACTTGTATGATTTATCGAATGACCCCTCTCTCAAAGAGAAGGCGATTAAATACACCGAAGCCATCGAGGAGGCTCAATTTCTGACATCGCACCACGACATCGGGTTTATTATCGGCTCGAGTTTCGGGAACGGGTTGCGACTAACCAACAACGAAGCGTACAAAGATATCATCGTGCAAGCCGCCAAGTCTCTTACCACTCGCTTTAGAGAACAACCCGGTGTAATTCAGTCGTGGGATAGCGATAGGGGTTGGCAAGGCGAAAGAGGCTGGGAGTGCCCGGTAATTATCGACAACATGATGAACCTCGAACTGCTGTTCGATGCCACGGAGTACTCGGGCGATTCGCTTTTTTACAACATCGCCGTCTCTCATGCCGATAGAACACTCGAGGAGCATTTCCGAGAGGATGGCAGCACCTTCCACGTGATTGATTACGACCTGGAAGATGGCTCCGTCAGGAACCGGCACACGGCGCAGGGTTATTCGCACGAATCAGCATGGTCGAGGGGACAAGCTTGGGCTATTTATGGCTACGCCATGTGTTACCGCGAAACGGGTTATCAGCGCTACCTTGATCAGGCTATTAAAGCGTTCGAGTTTTTGAGAGACCATCCCGATATGCCGGAAGACTTAATTGCTTACTGGGATATGGACGCGCCGGATATACCTAACGCCTTACGGGATGCTTCCGCTGCAGCCATTATCGCTTCGGCGCTCTACGAGATGTCTACTTTCCCTGTTGCAGATGCTGCTTCGTATAAAGAGTATGCCGACAAAATGATGGCTTCTTTATCGAGCGATGCCTACCGCGCGGAGCTTGGTACGAACGGGAATTTCATATTGATGCACTCGGTGGGAAGTATCCCGCATGATAACGAAATTGATACTCCGTTGAATTACGCGGATTACTATTTCCTAGAGGCATTAAAGCGTATGAGAGATATCGAGGGGTTATAACCACCCCCTCACCGTCGCTATCCATGGGATGAGCGGAAAAAACAACCCTGTATAAAGTGCAACAAGCTGCGCGTTATACAGGGTTGTTTAGTTTAGCTTGGAACTCACCGAACGTACATCTTGGCGAATCTACCTGATAGGTTTTTCTATTACCCAAACAAGGGGATTCCGGATGGGCATATTCCTGATTACCTCCTGACTTTCAGGATATCCATCCAGCACCTCCCATAATTGAATATACTCCGGTTTATTGTATGCCCTCCCCGCGAATAATAAAAAAGGGTGTCGAACCGGCCACTCATTCCAGTACATCACATCTTCGCCATAGGGCCAAGATGATTTGTCCTTCACGTACGGATACAAGAACTCAGCACCTGACAGTAAACTTTTCCCATCCGTCGTGGTATAAGCGTAAAGGTCGTTGCTCTCGTCGGAAAGAATTTCAGCGGTTGTAAACATAGCATCCAAGTTGAACAGCGAGTAGCCATAGGGTTTTGTGCGTTCCAGTTCGAGCGGGAAGGACCCATCCTCTGCCATTTGATCGGGCAACAACACCTCCTTGAAGCGTTTTCTACATAACTCCATCACTTCCGCGTTGTCCGTGAGGCGAGCAAAGGCCCCCACCTGCATAACCCAACAGGTAGCGTGGTTATTTTTGGTGTTCATTTCATCGATGCCATAAGGATGCGTGGTTAACCAAGTAACGAAATCGTTGAACCATGCTATAGTCCCTACTCTTATCCTTTCGGGCAAAACACTGTTCTTGCTCAACAGCTCCACCGAACGGGCCACCTCAATCAGGTGAATGGCATCAATAATGCCGATTCCTCTTCCGGTTACACGCCCTTTAATAGCCTGCGCGTAGTTCATGCTTGGGTTCATCCTTGTATCGGGATTCACGAACCAAGCGTCTAAATGTTTTGCCACACCATCCGCGAACTTTTGCTCCCCGGTAAGCAGGTAAGCCGATGTTTGCATTCCAACGATCTGGCTCAATCGAATCATGGCCAGCCGGTGAAACGTGAAATTGTCGGGATTTGTCTCCCCGTCACGCCGAATATACGGGCCCTCGGGATTATCGGGGTCCGGCCACCAGTAATCCCCTTCCGAATAAAAATCGTTGAGGCTACCCGCGCTCCGTTCACACACCTCTGCCGTTACGGTTACGGGTAAACTGTCGAGGGAGGCGGTCGCCCTTTCGATAATAAAATGTTGTTCCTCTCCTGTTATCGGAACATTCGGCTTTGAGTGGCCACATCCTATAACGGTTGCCAAGCTAAGAGGTATCGTTACTAACGATTCTTTATTTCTATTATTCACCACGCGGATGGTAATCTCGTTTAGAGAATCATCAACCATTTCTGCCTTGAAACCTTTTTCGACCTTTTCAGAGGGGATGATCACCCACGCGATTCTATCGTTCGATTCAATACTCCACGTGAAGATGGAGGTGA
>LSQX01244465.1_pt1 | contig 10511 bp, 7 predicted proteins | sample 654561 | NCBI WGS metagenome assembly LSQX01 (sample SAMN04489861, study PRJNA283612) | anaerobic digester metagenome | isolation source: 4 biogas reactors fed with cattle manure at either 37C or 55C with and... | place: Denmark: Kongens Lyngby | collected 2014
GGTTTTTATAATCCATTTTTTCGGATTCTTTAATAAGAGGATAGACTACGAAAATCTGTCGCCCGGATTTAATCTCCCTTTTCATAAATTCTCTTAGACGAGGGCGGGAGTTTTCACCCCAGTGAATGGTCTGTACAGGTTTTCTGCCTGGAGGCAACTCATCTATAACCGATACATCAAGATCTCCCCAAAGGGTCATTGCGAGGGTTCTCGGGATTGGAGTTGCGGTCATTACCAGGATATGGGGTGGCATAGAGGATTTTGTCCAAAGTCTGGATCTTTGTTCCACCCCGAAACGGTGCTGTTCATCTATTACTGCGAGTCCGATGTTGAGAAACTTTACATTCTCCTCAATAAGTGCGTGGGTGCCGAAGATGATGTGGATGGAACCATCTTCAAGTCCTGCATGGATTGCACGACGCTCTTTTGTTTTTGTGGAGCCTGTGAGCAGCGCAGTTTTCACTCCGCTGTGCTCAAGAAACCTTAGGGTACCCTGATAGTGCTGTGAAGCAAGTACTTCCGTAGGGGCCATTATACAGGCCTGGTATCCGTTGTCTACTGCCATCAGTGCACTAAAAAGCGCTACGAGAGTTTTACCGCTGCCTACGTCTCCCTGCAGGAGGCGGTTCATCTGGCTTCCGGAGATAACGTCCGCGCGAATCTCTTTTATTACCCTCTTCTGAGATTCAGTCAAAGGGAAAGGGAGGTGCTCATAAGTGCTGTTAAATGCCTCTCCGATGTTATTAAAGAGAATTCCGGTGGAGCTGCGCATCCTGATATTTTTCTGCTTTAGAAGCGACAATTGCAGATAGAAGAGTTCCTCAAACTTGAGCCTATCCTTCGCTTTATCGAGTATCTGAAGATCGGTAGGAAAGTGGATGTTTACCAAAGCCTGACGTAAGGATATGAAGCGTTTGCGCAATATCAGATGGCGTGGAAGAGTCTCTTCTATGCTCTCAATTACCTGGTTAATGAGGTTATACTGGAGCTTTGCGAAGACCTTATTGCCGATACCGGCACTTCGCAGCTTTTCAGTACTGGAATAGACGCCGATCAGAGTCCCTACCATCGCGAGTTTGTCCTCGGTCGCCGGATCTATTTCAGGGTGGACCATATTATATGTCTGGTTGAATATGGAGGGTTTGCCAAATACTATATATTCAGTTCCGATTTTGAGTCTATTGAAGATCCATTTTATTCCTTGGAAGAAAACAAGTTCGATAGTGCCTGTACCGTCGTTGAGGCGGGCAATTAAACGTTTGGCACGTCCCTCACCGATTATGCGAAGATCTGTGATGCTGCCACGCAGTTGAATATAAGCGCTGCTACTATTAATTTCCCTGATAGAATAAAACCTGGTGCGGTCGATATATCTGAATGGAAACGTGTAGAGCATATCTCCGAATGTAGAGATGCCCAACTCTTTTTCCAACAGCGCGGCTCTCTTGGGTCCGACACCCTGCAGGAACTTTATGTCGCTCTCCAGAATTTTGTTCACAGTGCAAATATACATTAAATATGCGTCAAATTTCCGTGCTTTTTAGTAACTTGCAAAAATTTTTGAGTTCTATGAGTAGAAAAATAGTAGTGGGTATTACCCAAGGAGATAGCAACGGTATCGGTTACGAAGTCATCATCAAAGCCCTCTCAGATTCAAGAATGCTGGATATGTGCATTCCTGTTGTTTATGGTTGTTCACGCACTTTCGGTATATACCGTAAATTGGTGCCTGAGACCGAACAGATTACTACAAATATTGTCAATAGTGCTTCTGACGCGCGTCACAAGCATGTCAACATTGTCAATGCAGTACCCGATTCATTACCGGTGGATATAGGTCAGCCTACGGCTGATGGTGCCAGAGCGGCAATTATAGCTCTGAAGGCTGCGGTGGCTGATGTTAAGGCGAAGTTTCTTGACGCTATAGTTACTGCGCCTTTCAGCAAACACACAGTTGCGCAGACAGAGTTTGCGTTTCCAGGCCATACGGAATACCTGATAAACGAATTTGGAGCAAAAGACGGTTTAATGTTTCTCTGTGCCGATAACCTTAGAGTCGGGGTTGTGACAAATCATCTCCCCATTTCAAAGGTCAGTTCTGCCATTACAATAGAGGTACTTATGAGTAAGATCCGCCTGATGAACCAATCTCTTATAAGGGATTTTGGTGTCGTAAGGCCGAAAATCGCTGTGCTGGGGCTCAATCCCCATGCAGGTGATGGCGGCTCACTCGGCGCCGAGGAGGTAGACACTATCATTCCCGCCATTAAGCAGGCAAATACCGAGAATATACTGGCTTTTGGCCCTTATTCACCGGACGGATTTTTTGCAACAAATACGCAGTATAAATTTGACGCCGTTCTGGCGATGTACCATGACCAGGGACTTATCCCTTTCAAGGCGCTTGCATTTGATAAGGGCGTCAATTTTACAGCGGGGCTACCTATAGTCAGAACATCTCCCGATCATGGTACTGCATTTGAAATTGCAGGCAAGTCTATGGCAAATCCGGGGCCCATGATTTCAGCAATCTATACGGCTATAGATATTTGTAATAACAGGGAGAACTACGATCAGATGAGTGCTAATCCTCTGGAAATAAAGCACTTTGAGGGGCCGAAACACGAACGCGCGATATTGCCGGAATAATTGATGGTTAAAAGACCACCCATACAAATATATACAGACGGAGCCTGCAAAGGCAACCCTGGACCGGGAGGGTACGGAGTTGTGATGCGTTGCGGGAATTATGAGAAGGAATTTTCAGCAGGATACCGCCTTACTACCAATAATCGTATGGAACTTTTGGCTGTTATTGTGGGCCTGGAGGCTATTAAGTGGTCGGATGCGGTGGTTACAGTGTGGAGCGACTCCTCGTATGTTGTCAATGCGGTTGAAAATGGTCAGGTATTTAAATGGGAACAGAAAGGTTTCCACAAAAAGGCCAATCCGGATCTATGGATCCGTTTTCTGGCAATTTACAGGCAGCATAAGGTCCGTTTTGTCTGGATCAAAGGCCATGCGGGGTATCCTGAAAATGAGCGTTGTGATAGTCTCGCCGTTGCTGCCTCTATGGGCCCTGATTTAGCCGTGGACAAAGTTTATGAAGCATCTAATGTGAAAAATGAACTCTTTAACAATCCTTAATAACTATTTTTATGAAGAAGTATTTTGCAGAAGCAATAGGTACAATGGTGCTTGTTCTTCTCGGCTGTGGTAGCGCAGTATTTAATGGCGGCGTGGGTACTACAGCACAGGTTTTGACCGTTTCTTTCGCATTTGGTCTTTCAGTTGTGGCAATGGCGTATGCTATCGGTTCCATTTCAGGATGCCATATCAACCCCGCCATAACTCTGGGTGTAATGCTTACAGGCAGAATGAAGACGGTAGAGGGCCTGAAGTATATGCTTGCTCAGGTCATCGGTGCATTTGTAGGATCAGCTATCATTTTTGCACTTGTTCAGACCGGCGATAAGGATGCAGCATTGTATGCTACTACGACTGGGGCAAATGCTGTTTCCAGTGCAGCTTCGGTGGGATCGGCACTCATTGCCGAGATTGTGGGTACCTTTATCTTTGTACTTGTGGTTCTCGGCGTTACTGACTCCAAGAAGGGTAATCCGGCACTTGCAGGTTTGGCCATCGGTCTGACTCTTGTGCTCGTTCACATTGTTCTGATTCCAATTACCGGCACATCAGTCAACCCTGCTCGTAGTATTGCTCCGGCAATATTCGAGGGCGGACAAGCTCTGAAGGATCTTTGGATCTTCATAGTAGGTCCTTTTGTTGGTGCTGCACTTTCCGCAGTAGTTTGGGAAGGCCTTGCCAAAGAATCCGCAAAGAAGTAGAGTGCTGTTTCTTATGAAATTATTGAGGTCGGTTGATAATAATCAGCCGACCTCAATTCTATTTAACGTGGAACTATTATTTGTTACTTTACAAAAGCACCGATAAAGAGAATGGCATTTGTGCTATTTTCGCGGATTGCATAAATGAATGGCTTGTTGACGACTATAGATGTAGATTTATTGTCCAATCCGGCAAGCCTTACACTACTGAAAGAATTGAAACCTGCTGCAAATGTGCCTTTCATATCAACTGTAATGGAGGTTTTGTGACGAGATTCCCAATTGCCGGTACTATAATCCGAAAGAATCCCGTAGTATTTAGTGAATGGTTCAAAAGCACGTTGTATTCCCATGTCCTCAAGTACATCTATCAGAATGTCATCTGCTTCAAAAGAGCTTGTAAATTGCGGAATAGACAATGTCACATAACCGCCATACAGGGAATTTGTAATCTTTTTGAATTTTTCCGGTGAAAGGTTTTCTACAAAATCGTCAAAGTCCGAATTAGGCATTATCACAATAAAACTGAATGCTCCTTTATCTCCATAACTAAGTGAAAATAGTGTGGCATAGTCATCAATACTGTGAGACATGTTGAAGCATGCCCATTTCATATAGTTAACCTCAGTGACTGCGTTATCAATTCCATAAAAGATCCCTTTTGAAATGGATGAGGGAGGGACTCCCCAAGGGGCGCGAAACAAGGTAGCATTCATTACGGCAAACTGAGTATCAGGGTGAATTTGACTCATGACTTCAGGAATCAAGCCGTCAGTTGCCTCCTTTCCCCATTTATTGATTCTCTCAAGAGTAGTTTCATTGGCAAAGTCAACAGCATTGACGGGTGAATTGTAATATTTTTTCAAAGTTTTACCATACTCCGGTACCAGACGCTTGTTCTTGTCATACCAGAAAGAATTATTGGAGAGATATGTTACTTTGGAGTCGACTTTATCTAAAGCTGAAATAAAAAGCCCGTAATATTTATTAACCTCATCCAATGCTATTCCGGGGTGGCCGAGCACTTCTGCTATTTCATTGTATGTCGCCCTGTCTGCTCCGTTTGAAAGCATTGCAAGAGAGATGGAAGTGCTTATGGGAGAGAGTAGCAGGTTTCCTTCGGTTTTGTCGTAAAAATTTTTGAAAAGATTAATTGAGAAAGCATTGTCAGACTCTAAAAGTTGCTGTTGCGCCTTTGTCAATTGGATCTCTCCTGTATGAGAAATAATCTCTTCACTCGTATCAAAATCGGCACAAGAGACAAATGTAACCAACATTGAAAGAATCAATGTTGATAAAGATATCTGAAATAATCTACTATTTTTCATAATTATATAGTGACCAAAATAACTCAATTGAGTTATCACTTGGTACTATATAGATGCACTTAAGTATAAAAATGTTGCATTCGAAATAAAAATTTACGTGGTGCACGGTACGGGTTACAAGGTATGGGTGCGGGATGGAAATCAACGACAAACCTAGGGTCACTTTGTGTCTTATTTGAAATTCTATCCAAAAAAGTTAAATTTGTGGATTATTAACTTTATTATAATGAAGAACAATGGTCTTACATTGGGAGTTCTGGGCGGGATGGGCCCTGCTTCAACAGCGGAATTTTTGAGACTTCTTGCTGAAAAGGCACCTGCTGACGTCGATCAGGAACATCCCAGAATGATAGTTTATTCACATACTATTACTCCGGACAGGACAACCTTTATTCTCGGCAAAGGGCCGGATCCTCATAATTATATCAGGGAAGGACTTGAGACCCTCATTGGTTGGGGGGCCGACCGTCTTGCGGTAACTTGCAATACCGCTCATTACTTCATAGACAAGTTCAGAGATGAACTTCCCGTTCCCGTAATCCACATAATAGAGGAGACCATAAAAAAATCGCAGGCGGTATGCCCCGAGGGTGCCTGGCTCACTGCTACTCTCGGAACCATGCGTACGGGCCTTTATCAGAAACATTCGGCATACTTTGGTTATAACTTCAAGCTCCCTTCTGAAGAGATGCAGGTCGAAATCCACGACATAACAGACCAGGTTAAGGCCGGCAAACAACGTGAGGCAGGTGAGAGATTCAGAAAGGTGGTGGAACAGCTCTGGGAAATTGAAAAGCTCCCCGTAGTTGGTGCCTGTACCGAGATTCCAATCGCTTACCGTCATACCGGACTGCCTGAAGAAATGGGTATTTCCTGCCTTGAGGCTCTTGCAGAGGGATGCATAAGGGAACTTTACCGACCGCTTTGATGCTTCTTGAAATTACCTTTATATAGATAGAAATATTTTAATCAATGAGAATAATAGTAAAATATATAGTCTTACTGCTGATTATGCTGATGGCAGGCTCTTGTGGTGATCCCAAACCCTCTCCTGGCCCTGATAACCATTCAAAAGTGAATTTTGCAAAGGGAGCAGATGTGAGCTGGGCGGACCCCGGAAAACAGAACAAACCTGCAGCCTGGGTCAATCTTCCTTTTGAAGAGCTCAAAGGTGCTCTTGTCTCCCATACGATAGAGATACTTGAGGCACTCAAAGGGGAAGGTATCTCCCCTGAATGGGTACAGGTAGGCAATGAAACTTCTGACGGAATGCTTTGGGAATATGGCCGCGCCTCTGTAAATATGAAGAACTATACAGACCTCCATAATGCCGGCTATAGAGCTGTAAAAGAGGTGTTCCCCGAGGCCAAAGTAATACTTCATATTGATAGAGGGGATAGCGGTGCACATTACAACTGGCTTCTCGACGGTATGGCTCTCCATGCAGCCCAGTATGATGTCATCGGAATGTCTCTCTATCCCGACCCGAACAATTGGCAATATGTCAATGAGGCTTGTCTTATCAATATGAAAGAACTGATTGGGAAATATAATAAAGATGTAATGATATGTGAGGTAGGTATGAGCTGGGACCAGCCTGAAATCTGCAAAGGGTTCCTTATAGACCTGATAGATAAAGTGCTTGAAAAGACTGACGGACGCTGTCTGGGCGTTTTGTACTGGGAGCCCCAGGGATTTGTCAATTGGAGTCACTATACCAAGGCTGCATTTGACAACACAGGCAGGCCCACCGTAGCACTGGATGCTTTCAAGGATTGATACTGACAAATACTTATAGATATGAAAAGACAGATTTTACTTACATTGTTGCTCTGCATATTTGCTGCCGTTTCTTGTGGAGAAGGGAGTCCGCGTAGCGAAATAGTGTTGGAAGATGGATGGAAATTTTCACTTGGGGACTTCGTAGAAGCATTTGATCCTACTTTTGATGACTCTGGGTGGGAAGAGGTGAGGGTTCCACATGATTGGGCTATATATGGACCTTTCGACAGGTCAAATGACCTCCAGGTTATATCAGTAAAACAAAATGATGAAATTATTGTGACAGAGAGGACCGGCAGAACCGGTGGGCTCCCTCATGTGGGGATAGGATGGTATCGTAACGAGTTTGACCTTCGCGGTTTTGACAAAAACGAAGAGGCCGTATCTTTGCTCTTTGATGGAGCAATGAGTGGTGCACAGGTTTGGGTCAACGGCACTAAAGTCATAAGCTGGCCTTCGGGCTACAACTCCTTCCATTGCGACATCACTCAATGGATAAATGAAGATGGAGAGGACAATACCTTAGCGGTACGTCTGGAAAATCTCCCCAAGTCATCAAGGTGGTATCCGGGAGCAGGACTATACAGAAATGTACGTCTGGTTAGGACCGGTCGGCTTCATATTCCCATCTGGGGAACTTATATTACAACTCCGGAGGTTTCGCGTAAAAAGGCTGAGGTCTTCATGCAGGTGGCAATTGAGGGTAGTACTGACAAGGAGTTGAGAATTGTTACCGAAATTCGCAATCCCAAAGGCAAAAAAGTGGCATACTCTGAAAGTTTGTTGGAAGATGCAACAGCTCAGTCGGATACAGTGTATATGAGATTCACTGTGCGCAGACCAGAACTTTGGTCGCCTGAAACGCCTTCTCTCTATACGGCCCATACAAACATCTATGAGGGAGATCTCCTTACTGAAAGCCATATCACACGTTTTGGCATCCGTTCTGCCGAAGTGGTGAAGGGACAAGGATTTTATCTCAACGGTGAGTTACGTAAATTCAAGGGTGTCTGCAATCACCACGACCTCGGTCCGCTTGGAGCAGCTGTAAACAAGGCAGCACTCCGACATCAACTGGAGATGCTCAAGGATATGGGCTGCGATGCTATCCGCACCTCCCACAATATGCCTGCACCGGAGCTTGTGGAATTGTGTGACGAGTTGGGTTTCATGATGATGGTTGAGGCTTTCGATGAATGGGATATTGCCAAGTGTGCCAATGGATATCATCGCCATTTTGAGGAGTGGGCGGAGAAGGATATAGTAAATATGATCCGCAATTTCCGCAACAATCCAAGTGTTGTAATGTGGAGTATCGGCAATGAGGTTCCTACACAGTGCGATGATCAGGGCTATAAAGTTGCCGCATTTCTACAGGACATTTGTCACAGGGAGGATCCCTCTCGTCTTGTCACCTGTGGCTTGGATCAGCCGCAGTGTGTGCTGACCAACGGATTTGCAGAGGTGATGGATGTAGTGGGAATTAATTATCATACCGAGCTTTACAAGAAGGCTTTCGAAACTCTGCCTCAGGGTAATATTCTCGGTTCTGAAACAGCCTCTACAGTGAGTTCCAGAGGGGTTTATAAGATTCCTGTCGAATTAAAGTACAGAGCGATGTATGATGACCATCAATCTTCTTCGTACGACGTTGAGTATTGCCCCTGGTCTAATATTCCCGATATTGATTTTGCTCTTGCCGAAGATTTCGAGTGGACTATGGGACAGTTTGTATGGACCGGATTTGACTATCTTGGAGAGCCGACTCCATATGGTACCGATTCCTGGCCAAATCACAGTTCGCTTTTCGGTATAATCGATCTGGCCTCTATTCCAAAGGACAGATATTATCTCTACCGCTCGCAATGGAACGAAAATGACCATACGCTTCATCTCTTACCCCATTGGAACTGGGAAGGACGTGAGGGAGAAACTATCCCCGTAATGTGTTATACCGATTTTCCTTCTGCCGAACTTTTTGTCAACGGGGTTTCACAGGGCGTTGTCTCAAAAGGCAGTTACTCCCTTGCCGATATCGACCTCTCACAAATTGATAAAGATTCCCTTATGGCGAGATACAGACTTATTTGGCCGGATGTGGTCTATCAGCCCGGTGAAATCGAGGTTGTAGCTTACAACGAAAGAGGAGGACGTGAACAGATGCGTAAAAGTATCGTAACTGCCGGCGAACCTCACTCGATAGTGTTTGAAACAAGTCGCAATAAGATTGAAGCTGACGGAAGGGATTTGGCTTATGTCTATGTCAGTATAGTTGACAAAGATGGGAATTTATGTCCCAATGCTTCCAATGAGATACGATTTGAAGTGAAGGGAGCCGGAGAATTTGTAGCCGTGGCAAACGGTGATCCCACCTGCCTTTATCCATTCCACGAACCGGTAATGCCCGCTTTCAGCGGCCGTCTGACGGCAATAGTTACTTCACATGAGTATCGTGGCAGTATGTCACTTAAGGCCTATTCAGAGGGACTTGAAACGGCACAAATTATAATCAAAGCAAATTAAGACAGATAACAATGATAGATTCAGCAATTCTCAAAAAGAGTATAAAGGAGAGATTCGGTCATTCAGATTGTTCCATTTTCTCAGCACCGGGACGTATCAATCTCATAGGTGAACATACCGATTACAACGGAGGCTTCGTACTGCCTGCATCCATAGACAAATGCATTTCCCTGGCAATAGTACCTAACGGGACTTCTACCGTAAATCTCTATTCCATAGATTACGATGAGAGTGTCTCATTCGATGTTGACGGTGAAAAACCGAAACAGCAGTGGGCATCCTATGTTTATGGTGTAATTCAGGAGATGAAGAAAAGGGGTGCTTCGCCGAGAGGTTTTGATGCGGTATTTGGCGGAGATATTCCTCTCGGAGCCGGTATGTCCTCTTCGGCAGCCCTCGAGTCCGTTTTTGGGACTGCCCTCAATACTATTTTTAAGCTGGGATTTGATAAACGGGAATTGGCTAAGATAGGTCAGATGACGGAACATAATTATGTGGGTGTCCGCTGCGGCATAATGGATCAATTTGCCTCCCTTTTCGGAGAAGCCGGAAAGGTAATAAGACTTGACTGCCGTTCGCTGGAGTATGAGCTTTTCCCTTTTGCGCCGGAAGGCATAAGACTGGTGCTTATAGATACGATGGTCAAACATTCGCTTGCCTCTTCGGAGTACAATGTGCGTCGTGCCCAATGTGAGGCGGGTGTTGCCCTCATATCCAGGTACAAGGAAGGAGTGGAGCTGCTCAGAGATGTTACTCTCGAAGATCTTGAAGCTCACAAGGGAGAAATGGATCCCGAGGTATATCGGAGGTGCCATTTTGTTATTAGTGAGAATCAGCGCCTTTTGGATGGCTGTGAGGATTTGTCGAGGGGTGATTATGCTCTGTTTGGCCAAAAGATGTTCCTTACCCACGAAGGTTTGAGTAAAGAGTATGGAGTAAGTTGCGAGGAGCTCGACTTTATAGTGGAGATTGCCCGAAGTGTAGAGGGAGTTCTGGGTGCCAGAATGATGGGCGGTGGCTTTGGCGGCTG
>LSQX01050462.1_pt3 | contig 10510 bp, 7 predicted proteins | sample 654561 | NCBI WGS metagenome assembly LSQX01 (sample SAMN04489861, study PRJNA283612) | anaerobic digester metagenome | isolation source: 4 biogas reactors fed with cattle manure at either 37C or 55C with and... | place: Denmark: Kongens Lyngby | collected 2014
CAGCCCGCTTGTCGCGCCGGTATTTGGCGCCTCTTGATTTTGTTTTTGAGGTGAGTCTGGCTAAAGTATCTTTGATCTGTCTTTGTACTTCTTCTTCATTAACCTCTTTTTTCAGTTGGATTTTCTTTCTTCTTCCGGCAACCTTCTGAGATTTATCATCCGTTCCAGGTTTCCTGTCGGACTTTTCACCCACCTTAATCCGTCCGGTTTCCTTGATTCTTTTCCGGCGTCTTTTCCGGGCGCTGGCCTGTTGATTCTCTTTTGAGTCTCTCGGCTTCTTCTCAGGCAGTTCAATTTTGCCTAAGACAACAGGCCCCTCCAGCTTTTCTGCTTTGGCGCGTATGACCTCAGGTTCTTCAGGCGCTATTTCATCTTTCTTCTTTTCCTCTGTTTCAGCGACTTTTAAGGTTGCTTCTTTTTTGCGTCTGCGCTCTTTTCGCTCAAGTTCACGCTCTTTCCTCGTCTTTTTTGCAGGACGTGTTTTTTGGTTGATAGAAGTCAGGTCAATTTTTCCAATGACTTTAAGTTCTTCTACTTTTGGGATTTCAGTTTCGATAATATCTTCTTCTTTTATCGTTTCTTCTGTGGTTTCAACCTTAGATTCCGCTTTAACTTCCTGAACTTCCTCAGGCTTAAGTTTTTCTTTCTTTTCTTCGGCTGGCTTTTCAGCAATATCTTTTTTCTCTTCTTTCTTTTTTGCAGGTTTCGGTTTTTCCGCTTTGGTCTCCTTCTTTGGTTTTTCGGCTTTCTTCGCAGGCTTTTTAAGACTTTCCAGATCAACCTTTCCAATGATTTTTATTCCTTCAACCTCTGCAACTTTTTCAACGGGTACTTCTTCTGTCACTTTCTTTGCAGGTTTTTCTTCGGATTTTTTCTTCGGTGTTATTTTTGATTTTTCTTCGATTTCTTCAAATTCCTCATACTCTTCGTAGTCGTCCTCATAATCATCGTCGTCCTCATAATCTTTGGACAGTTTATCGTCAATTGAAATAATTTCCTGTTTTGGCCTGTGGCTTTTTAAAATTATTTTTTCTGATTCCTTTTTAAGATGAAGGTCAACTTTGTATTCCTTTTCCAGCAGAGTCAATGCATCCATCGAGACTTTAGTGTTGGGGTTTGAATCATACTCATAGCCTTTCTTGTGCAGAAAATCCACAATGGTTTGGATTCCCACATTAAACTCTCTTGCAAGTTTACTGAGCCTTATTGTCTTGACTTCTGTCATATACTCTCTTTCTTTTCCTTTTTTTGTTAAAAAGTTAGTGCAAGTTTAGGTAAAAAGCTTTAATTGGTGTAAAAAAATCAATTTAATTTACCCTATTCAAATTCAGCCTTAAGTACTTTCAGCACATCTTCAATGGTTTCTTCCTCAAGGTCTGTGCGCTTAATCAGCTCTTCCACGGGTATGTTCAGCACATTTTTGGCAGTGTCGCAGCCAATTCCCTTGAGGGTATCAAGAATCCAGCCTTCAATTTCGTCTGAAAATTCATCAAGATTCACATCATCATCGTCGTCAGCCACTTCGCGGTACACATCAATTTCATAGCCGGTGAGCTGGCTGGCCAGCCGGATGTTTAATCCGCCCTTGCCAATGGCCAGTGAAACCTCTTCGGGCTTCAGGTAAACTTCCACCTTTTTTTCTTCTTCGTTAATTTTGATGTTGTTGATTTTTGCGGGACTCAGCGCTCGCTTGATGTAAAGCTGCAGGTTTGTTGAATAGTTGATCACATCAATATTCTCGTTTCGCAGCTCGCGCACGATGCCGTGAATCCGCGAGCCTTTCATGCCCACACATGCCCCAACGGGGTCAATGCGTTCATCATAGGATTCAACGGCAACTTTGGCACGCTCTCCGGGAACGCGTACGATTTTTTTAATGGTAATCAGTCCGTCAAAAATCTCAGGGATTTCAAGTTCGAACAACCGCTCTAAAAACTCAGGCGCAGTGCGCGAAAGAATAATCAGCGGATTGTTATTCCGGAGTTCAACCTGAAAGACAATGGCCCGGACCGTATCTCCCTTTCTGAAATAATCGGAAGGAATCTGTTCTCCTTTGGGGAGAATCAGTTCATTTCCTTCATCATCCAGAATCAGAATTTCCTTTTTCCAGACCTGATAAACCTCGCCGGTAACAATTTCACCGATTTTATCTTTGTATTTCCCAAAGATGCTGTCTTTTTCCAGCTCCATGATTTTACTGGCCAGGTTCTGGCGCAGGTTCAAAATGGCGCGCCGGCCAAAATCAATGAGTTTGACTTCATCGGTCACGTCTTCCCCAACTTCAAAATCGCTGTCAATTTTCCGGGCTTCGCTCAGCGAAATCTGTAAATTCGGATCCTCTATTGCATCGTCCTCAACAACCTCGCGATTTCTCCAGATTTCAAAGTCCCCTTTGTCTATGTTGATAATAACATCAAAATTTTCATCGGTGCCATACTGCTTGATAAGTACACTGCGAAAAACATCTTCCAGCACACTCATCATGGTCACGCGGTCGATGTTTTTCAGTTCCTTGAACTCGGAAAAAGTATCGATAAGACTAATATTATTCATTGCCAATCCTTTTATTTAAATGAAATAACAACTTTCGCACTTTTAATATCCTTAAAATCAATCTGGTGTTCTTTGACAACCATCTTTTTTTTCTTTTCTCCCTCAATTTTTTCTTTGGTGGAAACTTCAAGCAGAATAAAATCGGTTTCTGCATTTTTTAATATTCCGGTAAGCTTAATACCGTCTGTTGTTACGATTTCCACCTTTTTTCCAATATTTTTCAGGTATTGTTCTCTCACCAGGAAACTCTTGGTGAGCCCCGGTGAAGAGACCTGCAGCTCAAAATCTTCCTCATCCCGGTTGATGTGGCTTTCAATATGCCTGCTTATTTCGGCACATTTTTCAATGGTAATCCCTTCAAAACTGTCCACAAATACCTGAATGACATTCGATGGACTGATTTGAATATCAACCAAAAAGGACTGATCGTCAAGTCTTTCCTTAACATACTGCTCTATTTTTGCTCTATCCGGCATATTTTCCTGTAACAAAATAGGGAACCTAATGGCGGCTCCCTATTCCTAGTTTTTATAAAATCAGCACAAAAGTAGTCAAATATTTCATAAAAACCAAAGAAGAGTTCAAGGTTTTTTTCTGCTTTTCAATGAAATAAGAATTAAAACTGCATTTAGAACAAAAGCCAGGATAATAACCAGATTTCCGGCAACCGGTTTTCCAAAAAGAGCAATGAGTTTACCGGTCAGCGCAAGGAAGCCACCGGTCAGAACCGCCGGGGTGAGTTGCTCGCGGACGGTCTTTAGTTGAAGAAGGCCTGCCAGAGTCGGAATGACAAAAGCTCCCGAAAAAAATGTGAGCGCCAGCAGCAGGGACTGCAGGATGGAATGAACAAACAGCGCAATCCCGATGCTCAGTGTGCCAAGTACAATAATCAGAATTCGTGTGAGACGAAATGCCTTTTGTTTTTCCATGTCCGGATAAAACAATCCGGTGAGAATGAGCGAGGAAGTGAGCAACGTGGTGTCTGCAGATGACATGACTGCTGAAAGCAATGCGGCAATAAACAGTCCGTAAAACCATGCAGGCAGCAGGTGTTGGGCAAAAGAGATAATTTCAGCACTTCCGGTTTCGCGGGAATAAATTCCTAAGAAAGTGAGGGCAAACGAAATGGGAATCAGAAACAGAGCCGCAACCAAAACACTGCGGGTGGCTGTTTTTTCATCTTTGGTACAAAACAGCCGCGAATAAATATCCGGGCCTACAACGAATGTAACCGAATAGGTGAGTACCAGGATCAGCAGATCAAAACCGGAAAACGATGCATTGAAAAGTGAATGAACCTGGAGCGGAGGCAGCTGAACCCCGGTTGGTGTGTGCAGGGCAAAAAAAGTTAAAGATGCCAGTCCGGCTACAATAAACCCCAATTGGAACATGTCCGTTTTCAGAATGCTGACTTGCCCGCCGAATAGCGTATAAAAAATAAAAACAACACCTGCCAGCACAACTCCTGTCTGGTAACTGACAAATTCCAGCCCGGCAAGAATCTTTCCGGCAGCAATAATCTGCGCCCCGACAATTCCCAGCCAGGCAACCGGTATAACCAGCGAAGAGATGAATTGCGCCTGACTGCCAAAAAAGCGGCCAAGTAAATTCGGGAGGGTATATTTTCCGTATCGCCTGACATATTTTGCCAGTGGCGCCAGCAGAAACAATCCGAAAGATGCACAAAACAGAAACCACAAGGCAGCCCAGCCAATGTCGCGCCCCAATTCGATGGTTCCTAAAATGGCTGCTCCGCCAAGGATGGTGGCCAGCAGGCTGCTGGAGACCGGTATCAAACCTGCTTTTTTGCCCGCAACGTAATAATCCGACGGGGTTTTGATTTTGAACCAGGAATAGATTCCGATGAAAAGCATCAGTAAAAAATATGCAGCGGCAAAAATAATCGGTTCATTCATACCCAAATCATTTCAAAAAATTGATGCAAAGATGGGGAAATATTGAGCAATACGATTTTACCGGATATAGGAGAATTGATTTTTCTCCGGAAGATAGCCGGAGAAACTGGAAAAAGTTTTTCGTTATTTGATGAAAAATAATTGCCAAAACAGGAGAAAGGATTAAATTTGCATTATTCGTGTCCGTACACGGGAACTGCATGGATAATAAAAAAACTTCTTAAAAATTAAAATAATGAACAAATTATTCTTTTTCCTGACAATCTTTATTATTGCCGGCTGTGCAAACCAGCAAAATGACGGCTGGACAAATCTGTTTAATGGCAAAGACCTGACCGGCTGGAAACAGCTTAACGGCGAAGCCATATATGAGGCCATTGACGGTGAGCTTGTTGGCACTACCGTTGTAAACACTCCCAATTCATTTTTGTGTACCGAAGAGGAGTTTTCTGATTTTGTGCTTGAGCTTGAAATGTTTCTGGTGGATGATTTCAATTCGGGAATGCAGTTTCGCAGCGAAAGTCGTCCGGATTATATGAATGGCCGCGTGCACGGCTATCAATGTGAGGTCGATCCTTCTGACCGTGCGTGGAGCGCCGGCATTTATGATGAAGCCCGGCGGGGCTGGCTCTATCCGGTGGATTTGAATCCCGGAGCAAAACCTGCATATAAGCACGGAGCGTGGAATCACTACCGGATTGAGTGCATCGGTCCGTCAATCAAAACCTGGCTGAATGGCGTTCCTGTGGCGCATCTCATTGATGACATGACGCCCAGAGGATTTATTGCACTTCAGGTTCATTCCATCGGGAACAGGGAAGAAATGGCAAACCGCCAGATCAAATGGCGCAATATCCGGATTAAGACTGAAAATTTGGAACCTTCCCCCAATGAGGGGGTCTATGTGGTGAACATGCTACCCAACAACCTGAGTGAAGCCGAAAAGGAAGAGGGATACAAACTGCTTTTTGACGGGAAATCCACCGGAAATTTCAAAAGTGTGGACGGCGATGATTTTCCTGCTAAAGGATGGACTGTTGAAAATGGCTCCCTGATTGTGCAGGCAAGTGGCGGAGACCCTGAAAAGAAGGGAGGCAGCATTATCACCCGGGAAGAATTCGGGCCGTTTGAACTGAAATTTGACTTCATGTTTACTGAAGGAGCAAACAGCGGCATCAAATACGGACTGGGCAATAACGGGCCTTCCGTTGGACTGGAATATCAGATACTTGACGACAAAAAGCACCCGGACGCCAAAAATGGAATTGACGGAAACCGGACATTGGCTTCATTGTATGATCTGATTCCCGCAAACAAGGAAGCACGTTTTATCAAAGGGCCGGATGAATGGAACAGGGGCCGGATTGTTCTTTTTCCCGACAATCGGGTAGAGCACTGGCTGAATGGACGAAAAGTGGTTGAATTTACCCGTGGAAGCGAAGAGTTTAACAGCTTGGTTGCCAAAAGTAAATTTGCTGACAAAGTGGGTTTTGGAATGTCAGCAAGAGGCCCGATTCACATTCAGGATCACGATGACGAAGTACATTTCAGAAGTATAAAAATTAAAGAACTAAAGTAATGAGCAGCAGAAGAAATTTTTTAAAAAATGTAACTGCCGGTGCAGCGGGAATTGCTGTGGGCGGTTCGGCGATGGGTATGACGGCAAAGAGTTATAGCCGTATTATCGGCGCCAACGACAGATTATATGTCGCTCTGGCAGGCCTCGGGCGCAGACTGAGCGCTTTTTATGAGCCGATAGCCAGAAAAGAAGCCAATGTGGAACTGGTATATCTGTGCGATGTCATGGAAAAACAACGCGACAGGGCGATGCAGAATTTCTCAAAACACATTGACTATAAACCAAAGCCCGAAAATGATATCCGAAAAGTGATTGATGACTCCAAAGTGGATGTGCTGATCAATGCCACTCCCGACCATTGGCATACCCCCGGTTCGGTGATGGCCATGAAAGGCGGGAAACACGTATATGTTGAAAAACCATGCAGCCACAATATGTTTGAAAATGAGCTGCTGGTGGAAGCGGCAAAAAAACTGAACAAGGTGGTTCAGATGGGCAATCAGCAACGCTCTTCCGGGCACACCATTGAAATAATCAATGAAATTCATAACGGAGTGATTGGCACACCCTATAAAGCGGTGGCGATTTACACCAACAGCAGGGGAGAGGTGCCGCTGCAAAAGAAAGTGCCGGTTCCGGCGGGGCTTGACTGGGAACTTTTCCAGGGACCTGCGCCGCGCCGCGATTACACCGAAGAGACATGGGACTATAACTGGCACTGGTATGGCTGGGATTACGGAACAGCAGAGGCAGGAAACAATGCCACACATGAGCTGGACATTGCCCGCTGGGCTTTGGGTGTTGACCTGCCGCTCCGCGTGGATGTGGAAGCGGACAAACGCCACTTTATCGGCGATGGATGGGAAATGTATGATACCATGGAAGTTACCTTCCGTTTCAATGAAAATAAAATCATCCAGTGGGATGGCAAGAGCCGGAACGGATATGACACCTACGGTTACGACCGCGGAACGATTATTTACGGCAGTGAGGGGTCTGTTTTTGTAAACCGGAGCAAATATGTCCTGTTCGACCGCAAAGGGAAAGTCATCAAGGATAACAAATCCGCTTCTACTGAAGCCGGAACAGCTTTGGGCGGTGGTGGCGATATGACAACTGCCCACGTTATGAACTTTTTTGACGCAATCCGGGGGAAAGCCAAACTTACTGCACCCATTGACGATGCAGCAATCAGTATGGCGATGGTGCACTACTCCAACATTGCCTACCGGGTGGGAAGAGGTTTTGATATTGATGAAAAAACCGGACGGATGTTTGACCGCGATGCCATGAAACTGTGGGGACGGGACTATGAACCGGGCTGGGAACCAAAAATTTAAGAATAAATTTTTTATTTTAAAACTCAAAATTTTTAAGAAATATGAAACATTTAATTTATCTTTTTCCGGTTATTTTTCTCTTTTCGGGCTGCTCCGAATCTGCCCCGAAAGTTGAGTTCAGGCATGATGCGCAGGCAAAAAAAGTGGATGTGTTGTTTGGAGACAGCTACTTTACCTCCTACATCTATCCGGATGACATCGAAAAACAGGTTTTGTATCCGATTGTAACAAAATCAGGAAAAGAAATCACCCGCGGCTATCCGATTAATCCGAGGCCGTTTGAGCGGACCGATCATCCGCATCATGTGGGATTATGGCTCAATTTCGGGGATGTGAACGGACTGGATTTCTGGAATAACTCCTTTGCCATTAAACCGGAAAACAAGCCAAATTACGGCTCCATAAAGTTCAGGGAAGTGGTTGAAACCAATCCGCAGACAGGAACACTGGTTACTGCTTCCGATTGGGTTGATATTGACGACAAGGTGCTTCTGAATGAAAAAACGACCTTCGTTTTCACTGAAAATGGAAATGTTCGCACCATTGACCGTACCTCTGAGCTGACGGCCCGGCAGGAAGTAACTTTCACCGACAACAAGGAGGGACTTCTTGGTCTGCGCATTGACCGCTCTTTTGAAGCGCCGGCTGACAGACCCGGAAGATTTCTGGATGCTGAAGGAAATGTTACGGAAGTTCCGGTCTTGAATAACGAGGGCGTAAATGGCGTTTACCGGAATGAAGAAGGAATTGTTGGTGACGATGTTTGGGCAAAACGAAGCGCCTGGGTTGCTCTGCGGGCTGATAAGGAAAATGAGGTTATCACCATCGTTATTATGGACCATCCCGGCAATCCGAATTACCCGGCATGGTCTCATGCACGCGGCTACGGCCTTTTTGCATCGAACAATTTTGCAGGCCGCGCTGTGGATGAAACCACCGAACCGGCACAGCTTACCCTTAAGCAGGGAGAAAAACTGACGATAAAGTATAAAATTATCGTTGGCGGCGACCTGACCAACGAACAAATCACAGAAATAAAAAACAGTTTCAGGTAAGATGAAGCTGTGAAATTTCTTGAAATCAGATAGTTGATTGACTCCCTGTCAAAAGTTTGGCGGGGAGTTTTTCTTTTTATAGCCCGAACGAAAAATATTTATACTATTTTAGAACCCCAAAATCTGTACAATCCAATAACCGGAGAATACGTTAAAAATAAAATATTATGAATCGTAAAATTTTCCTTTCACTTTTCCTTGTTTTTGCTTTTTCTTTTCATGTTTTGCCCCAGCCCCGCAAGGCGTTGGTTCAGGTGATTGTTACACCGGACAAAGCCGACTGGACTTATGAAAAAGGCGAAAGAGCAGCGTTTAAGCTGACTGTTTTGAAAAATAGCGTTCCGCTCGACGGAATTGAAGTGAATTATCGCATCGGCCCCGAAAGTGTGGAAAGCTGGGAAGAAGGCACGGTAACCTTAAAAAAGGGAGAAGCTACCGTAAAAGCGGAACGCTTTGCAGATGCCGGTTTTTTGAGATGCCATGCGTCAGTCAAGGTGGACGGCAAAACCTACTCCACTTTTTCAACAGCGGGATTTTCACCCGGGGAGATTCAGCCCACCACCACCCTGCCGGAAGATTTCAGGCAGTTTTGGGATGAAGCGAAAGCAGAACTGGCAAAAGTTCCCGTGAAGCCGGTCATGACGCTGATGCCGGAAAGATGTACCGACAAGGTGGATGTTTACCACGTGAGCATCAATAACATATCCGGGAAAATCTACGGAATTTTGTGCAAGCCCAAAGCCGAAGGGAAATATCCTGCAATCCTGCATGTGCCGGGCGCGGGTATCAGGCCTTATGCGGGGGATGTGTGGAGCGCCGAGCGGGGAGTGATCACTTTTCAGATTGGAATTCATGGAATTCCGGTCAACCTTAATCAGGGAGTTTACAGTGATTTAAGCGCCGGAGCGCTTAATGGCTATTGGAGATCCGGCCTTGACGACAGGAATCAGTATTACTTTAAGCGGGTTTATCTCGGCTGTGTGCGGGCGGTTGATTTCATCGAATCGCTTGACTGTTATAACGGGAAGGAGCTTGCAGTTACCGGAGGCAGTCAGGGTGGCGCACTTTCCATTATCACGGCAGGACTGGATGAGCGCATCAATTATCTGGCAGCATTTTATCCGGCGCTTTGCGATTTGACCGGATACCTGCACGGCAGGGCAGGGGGGTGGCCGCATCTTTTCCGCGATGGCTTCACCAACAAACCCGAAAAAGTGGAAACGTCAAAATACTTTGATGTGGTCAATTTTGCCCGGTTTGTGAAAGTTCCCGGATGGTATAGCTGGGGTTACAATGACAATGTTTGTCCGCCCACTTCGATGTATGCTGCCTACAATGTAATCACAGCGCCAAAGGAATTGCACCTTTTTCAGGAAACGGAACACTGGACTTTCCCGGAGCAAAATGAGCAGAAAAGTGACTGGCTGATAAAGAAACTTCTGAAGTAGATTTGCAAATCCGGGAAAATAATTTTTAATCCCGAAGAAGCAATTTAGATTAAGTATTTGATAATGGTTTCAGTTTCCATTTCAGATGAAATAAAAAAGTGCGCCCCTCGGCTTGCGCTGGCGTGCATTGAATGTGATGTTTCAGTCAGTGAAAGCAATGAGGCATTGTGGAATGAAATCGGAAGAAAAACAGATGAAATTGCCGGCGCTTTAAAAATAGGGGATATCAGTTGCTTGCCGGCTGTTTCAGCTTCCCGGAAAGCTTACCGGGCTTGCGGGAAAGACCCCGCCCGCTACAGGTTGTCAGCTGAGGCGCTTTTGCGGCGAACTGTCCAGGGCAAAGGATTGTATAAGGTAAATAATGTGGTGGATCTGCTGAATCTGGTTTCCATTTCTACCGGGTTTTCAATCGGTGGTTACGACGCAGGTAAAATTTCCGGGGATGTGGTATTTGGTGTTGGAAAAGAAAATGAGCCTTACGAAGGGATTGGCCGCGGAGCATTGAATATTGAATCACTTCCTGTTTTTCGTGATGCCCGGGGCGCTTTCGGAACGCCAACCAGCGATTCGGTGCGCACGGCAGTAACTGCGGAGACTGTTCGTTTCCTGATGGTTATCA
>LSQX01072814.1_pt2 | contig 10510 bp, 9 predicted proteins | sample 654561 | NCBI WGS metagenome assembly LSQX01 (sample SAMN04489861, study PRJNA283612) | anaerobic digester metagenome | isolation source: 4 biogas reactors fed with cattle manure at either 37C or 55C with and... | place: Denmark: Kongens Lyngby | collected 2014
CCCCCAGGAGAGGGAATACGTATGCTAACATTCCACCCTAGGCGGGGGGACATGTGTGGGCCTAACCCTCTGTCGCCCTGACGCAGGCATAATCTACCCCCTCTCCCTTGAGGGGACGCAATCGCTTTGCAAGAACCTTCTGCTTTGTGGTTCTTGTAACGCTAATGAAGCCTGTGGTATACTAACACGATTCTTGATCGGAGGACACCATGAACGTTATCTGCGCGAGAAAAGACCTGTATGAAGGCGTTCAAATAGCTTCCCGAGCGGTAAGCGCCCGAACATCGCTGCCGATTCTTGGGCATCTGCTTATGACCGCTGAGGATGATAGACTTTGCATCACGGCCACAGATCTGGAGATCGGTTTAGAGTGTTATGTGGAAGCTAAAGTCGTTGAACCCGGCTCGATGACCGCGCCCGCCAAAATTATCGCTGAATTGCTGGGGTCGTTGCCGGAGACAGATGTCGCCATTGCCATCGATAACGATTATAACGTCAGCATCAAATGTGCGGCCTCCGATTTTTCACTTAAAAGCCTGCCGCCCGAGGAGTTTCCGATGCTCCCGGATGTGGTTGAAGAGACGAGTTTTACCGTTGATCGAGATATATTGATTTCTGGGGTTAAAAAAACCGCGTTTGCGGTTGGAGCCGACGAATCCAGGGCGATTCTGACTGGGATTTTGATGCAGATAAACGAAAACGGTCTCAAACTTGTGTCGACGGATACTCATCGGCTGTGCGTGTTGGATGTCCCACTTATTGAATCCCACGGAGCAACGAATGCGATTGTGCCGGGCCGCGCACTAAATGATCTTGCTCGGGTAATTCCCGAAGAACAAGGTGCCGTCTCGGTCGGCATTTCAGCCAGCCAAATCAAGTTCACCGCCGACGATATTGTGCTGGTGTCCCGGCTCATTGAGGGCCAATTTCCAAACTTCGAAAGAGTGATTCCTACGGAGCATACAAAGACCCTTATCATACCCACGCAGCAGTTTGAGCAGAGCCTGAGACGCGCGTCCATTGTTGCTCGGGATAACGCTAATAGAATTATTGCACGGACCGATAACGGCAACCTTACCATCACTGCGGAGAGCGGCTCTGTTGGCAGCGCACACGAAGAGATTGAGATCGTGAAACAGGGAGAAGATACGAAAATGGCGTTCAGCGCTAGATATCTTCTTGATGTGCTCGGTGTTATCGAAACAGAAGCCATTGAAATGGAGCTGAGCGGCGAAGTCAATCAGGCTCTTATTCGTCCACAGGGGCAGTATGACTATCTCTACGTAGTTATGCCTATGCAAGTGAGCTGAGTCGCGAACCGAGGCAAAATAGCCACAGGCATAATTTATCTGCGTTAGAGGCGGAGTAATTGTGCCTGATTTCGCCTGTGGTGAACATTTGCAGCCATGCCGGGGTAGTTTGTTAGATGTCGCGCTTTCGTGCCGAGGAGGAGTTATTGATGGCCGGATCGACTGATATTTGCAGAAAATGTATACTGAACCTTACCCCATATATTCCGGGTAAACCGATTGAAGAAGTCAAACGAGAACTCGGCCTCGATGATGTAGTCAAACTCGCATCAAACGAAAACCCTCTCGGCCCATCTCCGCTTGCGATTGAAGCTATGCGCAAGGCTCTTGATAATGTGGCGCAATATCCTGAAGGGAGCTGCTTTGAGCTGAGGCAAGCGACGGCAAAGCACCTGGGAGTCGATGAGGATATGCTCATATTTGGCGCGGGAGCTGATGAAGTAATTCATTATCTCGGCGTTGCGTTGCTGGAGGGCGGGGATGAGATCGTTCAGGCGGACCCCAGTTTCGTGCAGTATAAAGCAGCTTCGACACTTATGGATTGCCCGGCGCATCTGGTTCCGTTGAAAGATTGGAATCACGACCTGGAAGCTATGCTTGCGAAGGTAAACGAGAACACCAAGATGTTTTTCATTACCAATCCCAACAATCCAACTGGGACCCTCATTTCTGCTGACCAAATAGAAGCGGTGCTTGATGCGCTTCCGGCGCGATGCTTGCTGGTCCTCGACGAGGCCTATTATGAATATGCCGACGATCCTGCATACACACGCGCTATCGATTGGATCAAACAGGGCCGCAATGTGATTTCGCTGCGCACTTTTTCCAAGATATACGCGTTGGCAGGTACACGAGTTGGCTACGGCGTCGCCCCCAAACATATTATAGATCTGCTTGAACGGGTTCGCGCCCCGTTTAACGTCAATTCGATTGCGCAGGCCGGAGCGCTCGCGAGCCTGTCGGATCCTGGCCAGGTTACTCGCAGCCGTGAGCAGAACCGCCGATCGAAGGAATATTTCTACACCGAGCTGAATGCAATGCAGCTTCGCTATACCCCCACTCAGGCCAACTTTTTGTGGATTGATGTTGGTCGGAACTGTAGAGAGGTGTTCGATGCATTGCTGCGGTTGGGCGTCATAGTTCGCACGGGAGACATCTTTGGCTGCCCCACCCATATTAGGGTGACAACCGGGACAGACGAGCAAAATATCAGGTTTATTGATGCCCTGAGAAAGGTACTGTCATGATTGTTATACTATCGCCGCGCTCTTCGGAATCAGATCTGGAGGAGATTATTGCTAATCTGAAAGACCGCGGCTACGGAGTTCACGTATCAAAGGGCGTCGAAAAGACTATAGTTGGCGTCATCGGTGCACACGATAATGATAAGTTGCTTGTAGCAGAGCAGCTTTCGTCGCTGGATTACGTCGAGCGGGTGGTTCCGATTCTCAAACCTTTTAAGGTAGTCAGTCACGAGTTTCACCCGGACAAAACCATTGTAAAGGTGGATGGGGTCGATATTGGCGGCCAGAAGTTGACGGTGATGGCCGGGCCTTGTTCTGTAGAGTCCGAAGAACAGACTTTGGAGGTAGCAAAGGCGGTCAAAGAGGCTGGCGCTAATATCCTGCGGGGAGGGGCATTTAAGCCCAGCACATCTCCGTATAGCTTCCACGGACTTGGCGAAGACGCCTTAAAGATGCTTTCGGCGGCACGGGAAGTGACGGGGATGCCGATTGTGACGGAAGTGATGGATACGCGAGATGTTGAGCTGGTATGTCGCTATGCCGACATACTTCAAATCGGCACTCGCAACATGACCAACTACTCTCTGCTCACCGAAGTTGGGAATGCAGCAAAGCCGGTTATGCTAAAAAGGGGAATGTCTTCGACTATTGAAGAATGGCTGCAGGCGGCGGAATATATCGCCAATCAGGGGAACTACAATATTATCCTTTGTGAGCGCGGCATCCGTACGTTTGAGACCTATACCAGAAATACATTCGACGTCAGCGCGATCCCGACTGTGCTGGGATTGAGCCATCTGCCCATAATAGCTGATCCGAGTCACGGCACGGGCCGTGCCGCGCTTGTTCCACCTGTTGCCAAAGCGGCTGTCGCGGCAGGTGCGGATGGGTTGATGATAGAAGTCCACCCACAGCCAGGCAAAGCCCTGAAAGATGGCGCACAATCCCTGACCCCGGATGGTTTTACCGAAATGATGAACGAAATATCAGCAGTGGCTCGTGCGGTCGGCAGATATATCTGATGAAACCGGATATCTCCAATGGGGTGCTCTTTGAGAATGCAGCCATAGTCGGCGTCGGTTTGATAGGCGGTTCGATCGGATTGGCAGCGCGGCGAAGGGGTATTGTCAGGCGAGTAATCGGAGTTGGCAGAGCCGAACAGCGATTGATGAGGGCCAAGATACTCGGCGCTATCGACGACTATTCGCTGGATATGCAGGCAGGGGTTGCCGAAGCTGATTTGATCATACTCTGCCCACCGGTGCGCCTGGTCATCCCTATGTTGGAACAGATTGTGGAGTCGCTCAAACCTGGAGCGATCGTCACCGACGCGGGGAGCACCAAGGCTGAAATCGTCGAACAGGCCGAAGCGATTATGCCGCCGGGCACATTCTTCGTTGGCGGCCACCCAATGGCAGGCTCTGAGCAGACTGGAGTAAATGCCGCCCGAGCGGATCTGTTTGAGGGGGCAACGTATGTTCTCACCTCAGGCAAGCGCACAGATCTGGCTGCGCTGAGTAAATTATGCGAGTTTGCCGCAGCTCTTGGCTCCAGAGTTGAGATTCTCGATGCCCAACAACACGATAGAGCGGTGGCAGTTATCAGCCATCTACCCCACGCAATCGCCTCTGCGCTTATGCAACTTACGGAAGATTGTCATAGACGATCCGGAAAAGCATTTCAGCTCGCGGCGGGAAGTTTTCGCGACCTCACTCGAATAGCAGACAGCTCTCCGGAATTATGGCGAGACATCTGTTTGACCAACGCGGGTTCGATCTGCGAAGCAATCACCGGCATCCAGTCTATTCTGGACGAACTGAAAGTCGCTCTCGATTCAGAAGATGAGGAGGCTGTAGAAAGCTTCTTTCAGAAAGGTAAAGAACTCCGCGAAATGTATCTGCGAGTCACGCGGTAAACAGCCCAGAACGGTAGTTGTCGTATTACAATGCATAAACCAATTATAGCCATAGACGGCCCTGCGGGGGCGGGGAAGAGTACTGTAGCCAAGGGGGTCGCCGACCGGCTTGGGTATCTTTATATCGACACCGGGGCGATGTATCGCGCGATAGCCTGGAAAGTGCTGCAGGCAGGCATTGCTGTGAGCGATGCGAAATCTGTGGTAGCTCTGGCTATGCGCACTCGTATCAGATTGTCGATCGTTGATGGTGAGCAGCACGTCTTTGCCGACGGGGAAGACGTCTCACGACAGATTCGATCTCCGGAAGCAACCCGCGCAGCTTCACCTGTGAGTGCTATCCCGGGCGTGCGCAAGAGGTTGGTGGAGTTGCAGCGTGAGATGGCCGAAGAGGGCGGGGTAGTGATGGAAGGCAGAGACATCGGCACAGTAGTCTTTCCCAACGCGCAAGTTAAGATATTTCTCACCGCAAGCGCCGAACAACGGGCTGAACGGCGAGTAAAACAGATGCGGGAAATGGGGCTTGAGGCGGATATCAAACAGATTGCCGCTGAGATGCGCGATCGTGACTTGAGGGACAGCTCCCGTGCGGATGCTCCCCTTACCCAGGCCCCTGACGCCATACTTGTCGATACGGATCATATGACCGTTGACCAAGTGATTGATGCTATCGTGGCTGTGTATAATCGGGCCGAAGCCGCTGAGGAAGCATAGATGCTCTACCTCTTCGGGAAATCACTGAGTTGGCTGCTGGCCAAGGCGTTCGGCAGAATGAAAGTCATCGGTCAGGAGAATATTCCGCGCAGCGGCGGAGTGATGATCTGTGCCAATCACGTCAGTTTTGCAGACCCGCCGGTGCTCGGAGCGGGCTGCCTCAGGCAAATCCACTATATGGCCAAAATTGAGCTGTTCCAAATCCCGATCCTGGGCGCGCTCATTCGTGGGGTGGGGGCTTTCCCTGTGCAGCAGCGGACTGCTGATCGTGCGGCGATTAAGGCGGCGGCTGAGCATCTGGCTCAAGGGGATGTGGTCGGAATGTTTCCTGAGGGCCAGCGCGTACACGGCGGCGAACTTGGACCGGCCTTGCCTGGTGCAGGCATGATAGTGCTTCGAGCAAAAGTGCCGGTAATTCCGGCTGCTTTAATTAACACCGATAAACTACTTCCGCCGCATCACGTGCTGCCCAGGTTCACTCGCGTGATAGTGGCGTATGGCGAACCGGTCGATTTGTCGGATTTATATGACAAATCAGGTCGAGAAGCGATCGAGGAAGCCGGCAAGCGCATAATGAGTGCAATCGGTGAGTTGATTGCTATGCACCGCTGACTTCCATCGATCCACTTTTCTCATCTATTGCCCTGTGATATCCTCTTGTGCACGCACCATTACGACAGGCCGTATCAAACTGCCGGATAGCTCGCAGGAGGATGCCCCGGTCACTTGGACGTGACTCCAACCCGGGTTCAAAGTCGCACCAGCAGGCAGCACACACTTCACGCCAATCCCACTGCCGTCATCAATAACGAACGACTTACCTTCGGGATCAACCGAGATGACTCGACCCCAAACGCGAACAAGCAGACCAATATTGTTCACGCCGATCCCGCCGGTGACTCCTGCCTGACCGAGTCCCGATATGAGATTAATCGCGTCTCCACCGCCCAGAGCTTTATTGGTCATTCCTAATGGAAGAACGCTGCCTGTCCCCGTTGCCGTCACACCGGTCGCAGCGACGAATCGTTCGCCAGAGGGTTTAGTCTGGATTTTACCATAGACGCTTACGCGCGCTCCCACTGCCAGTCCGTGCGACGCTCTTTCCACACGAATGCCCGAGGTTCTGTCTTGTGATTCGATATAAAACACGCCGTTCCACGCTGCCGTCACAATCTGAGATTGCAAGAACACAGTCATGCCGTCTTCCAGCTCTTTTATTTCCGGGGTGTTGAATGATCCTTTAAGCCCGACGGTATGGAATGTTCCGGCGGTTACCTGGACGAATCCGGAGTTTTCACCAGGAATGTCGCATTCTTTATGTTCATTCGTGGACCAGACTGCTATCGATCCATTCGCTCGTAGAGCTGCGCAGTGGAATGGGCCGGCGGCGATGTCTACAAAGCCGGTATTAGGCTGCGAAATGTTTTGCTGGCCATAAGAATTGTCTCCCCAGACGCGGACCGAGCCATCAGCCTTCAGGCCCATACTCACGTTTCGACAAGCGCGAATAGCCACAAACCCTGAGTTGGGAGTCGGAACTTTGCACTCGTTGTAGTAGTTGTCCCCCCACGCTGCGATTGAGCCGTCGGCTCGTAGAGCAAGATTGTGTTTCCATCCCGATGCAACTGCTACGAATCCTGAGTTTGCTCCGGGCGGAGGGTTGCATTGGCCTTTATCGTTCATTCCCCAGGTTACTACCGAACCGTCGGTCTTCAACGCGATGTTCTGATAATCGCCGGCATCCGCCATCACGAAGTTGCCGTTAGGCACAGGGTTGTCGCCATATCCGTATTCTTTTTTGCCCCACACCACCACAGTTCCATCATTTTTCAATCCGAGGCAGTGATATAAGCCTATTCCTACAGAGCAAAATCCGGTGCGATCAACCGGTCTGCTTTGACCATAGACGTGGTTTCCCCATCCAATAAGGCTGCCATCTTTTTTAAGTCCTATGTTGGCGTAATAGCCTGTGGCGACTGATACCAGATCGGTATTGTCTGTTATATTGTGCTGGACGAGATCATTGTTGCCCCAACAGACAATCGTACCGTCTGCTTTTCTGCCCATCGAAAATCTTGAACCGGCTGCGATGGCCACGAAATTGGCGTTTGGCGAAGGAATGTCGCACTGGCCGTCCGCGTTAGATCCCCACGCTACAATTGTACCATCACTTTTCAATGCTAGAGAGTGCTTTACCCCAGCAGAAATCGCGATGCAATCGGACAGACCTGCGGGCTTGTTCGTTTGACCTTTCTCATTTCGACCAAAGCATTCTACCCTGCCGTCAGCCCGCAGTGCCGTAGTGAAATCGTAGCCGCATCCTACATCCACAAACCCTGAATTGGGCGCAGGCGGATTTTGCTGCTGATATGAGTTGTTGCCCCATCCAACCAGCGATCCATTGCGCTTTATGCCCATGCTGTGCATCCCGCCGCCGGCCACCTTAACAAAATCCGTATTGGGGCTTGGGACATTGCACATACCTAGCGAATTGGCGCCCCATGCCTCAACCGAGCCATCGGCTCTAACGGCAAGACAAAAGTAACCCCCGCATGCAACATCGACAAAATTTTCATTTACACTGGGCAAGTTGCCTGCGCCCCATTGAAAGTCACCCCAGACCGCGATGGTTCCATCGGCCCGCAAGCCCAGAAACTGACCTTCACCGCCTGTCACTTTTATAAACCCTGTGTTATTCTCGGGCAAAAAATAAGCAGCCTCATCATAACCCCAAGGAAAAACCGAACCATCAGCTCTTATAGCTAAGCCGCCGTAGTATGCTGCACTTATGCTGACGATATCGTTGGGGAATGGAGACGCGACTTGTGTCCCCCAGCTTACAGCGTAGTTGCTTGCCGCTATAGCCGTTGACACGACAGCAGAGATCACTGCCGCCACACAAATTGTCCTGATAAAGCGATACTTCAACTCGATATCCTTCCACTCTTGAGGCGAGTAGCCCGACCTCATGTTATCTCAAATACAGTCTACGTTTGGTTCCAACCAATGTCAATGAACATATGCCATACACCCTACCAGTTTTTGATAAATCGATGCAATATAACTGGTTGCGACAATGCTTGTGGAAATTCCGGAAGGAAAAGGTGGGAGTAGCGGATAAGGCGGGATGAGATAAAGTAAGTGGAGGCGATAGTTATGCTTGGCAAGACGCCGGGCAGAATAGTGTGGATTGCGATACTTTTGGGGATCGCGGCAGTCGGAGCTGTATCCGTCATCTGTCATATACGCGCACGACAAGAAATAGCTGAGGTGAGCGCGCGATTTGTAAAATCTGCTGTAAACCTGGATGTTACGAGCCTGGGCGATTGCCTCGCTTCCTCTGATATGTCCACACTTAAAAAAATCTATTCAAAGCTGGATGACGACAAGCTCAGCATGCTGAAAGAGCGCGCCGGAGCGAAGATAGAAGTTGAGGTTGTCGAAATAAAGACCAATTGGCCCGAAGCGGTCGTGACCCTGGATTGCTCACAGTCCTGTGGCCAATGGGTTCTCGTTTGTGTGCGTGAGAATGACAAATGGGTAGTAAGCCTCAGCCGCACACTCCGGAATGGGAAACTTCCGTTGACTGACACAGTCGGCCTTAAAGGGCGCCTGGCTAAATGAGCATAATCTATTCGGCCGAGTATGTTCTGACTATGGAATCCGACGGTTCGCCCAAGCCGGGTCAGGTTTGGGTGGAGGATGGATTGATTCGCGAAGTGGGGCAAGCGATATCAAAGAAACATCCGCATCTCCCACTGATTGATTTGGGCGAGGCGGCGCTTCTTCCGGGGTTCGTCAACGCCCATTCGCATGTCGAGTATACGATGAGCCGTGGACACCACGATTCGCTGAATCTGTGGGAATGGTTAAATCGGGTGGGTTTTCGGCGAGGCAGGGTTCCGGATGCCGATTTGATCGCGGCGTCCGCTCGACTCGGAGCCGCCGAGTGTGCCTATTCGGGGATCACTTGCCTGGGCGATTGTTCATTTTCAGGTATCGCTGCCTCGGCGATAGACGAGTCCGGTCTGCGAGGCATTGTTTATAAAGAACTGTTCGGCCAGAGCATGGGCTTGGATTATGAGAGGCAGTTTGCGAATGTTCTCGTCGAAGCGCAGCGCCTTCAGCGGTCTACTTCTGATCGCATCACAATTGGCCTGTCCCCGCATACGGTGTATACTAGCAGTATAGAGGTGTTGGAGTTATGCGCAAAAACTTGTACACACTTGGATATGCCGATGGCCATGCACCTCGCGGAAACATGCGCGGAGCAAGAGTATACACGCAGCGGAACCGGGCCTATTGCAGATTGGCGGCGACAGTTAGGTTATGAAGTCAATCCCAGCGGCCTGACACCACTGGAGGTTATGCGTAGTGCGGGGGTTTTGTGCGAAAATGTCGCCCTGGCTCACTGCGTGCATCTGAGCGACGATGAAATAGAGATGATATCCCAATCAGGAGCAGGGGTAATTCACTGTCCGCGATCCAACGCATACCTTGGGGCCGGAATCTTTTCATACAATAAATTCAAACAAAACGACGCAAATGTCGGGCTAGGCACGGATAGCGCGGCGAGCTGCCTTAGGCTCGACTTTTTTGAAGAAATGCGTTTTGCGGCGGCACTGCATCGAGCCGCTTCGCAGGATGCAGCCGCCATTTCCGCGAAGCAGGTTTTGGAACTAGCCACGGTGGGTGGAGCTAAGGCCCTCGGTTTGAGCAAGAAAATCGGCTGCTTGAAACCTGGGATGCGAGCAGATATGATCGCTGTTGATCTTGGCGAGTCCCTGCCGGGTGAAGATATTTACCTGAGCATTATATCGAAATCTCCGGATAGCATTAAGCTGCGCCTGGTCGATGGAAAGCCGGTATCTCCGAGAGTGGAGCACAGCAATAATGATTTGAAGCGGTTGATGGAACGGGGCGAACTTGAAAAACAATAGATTTCAGACGGTTGTAGTAGCGTTGGTGGGAGCGGCGATAGTGTTTGGCTTGTTTCGCTTCAACTACCATCCGGACTATTATAACAATCTTTACGATCGCTATCTAATAGTAAATATGCTGGCGCTGATATGGGCTCCAATGGCGACGGTTTTGTTGGTGTTCAGGGCAAGCCCGGAGGCATTCGGTTTTGCCGCGCCAAAGTCCCGCCGAGTCTGGGTGGTCACAGGGGTTCTGTTTGTCGGCGCGTTTTTTCTGGTTATGCTGGCATCTCGTATGCCTGCGTTTCAGCACTATTACCCGTTGTTCAAATGGTATCGTGGTTTCGAGCCGGCGTTTGAGGGGTACCCGGCCACCAATCCGTTCACAACAGCCCCGTGGCTTATGGT
>LSQX01221234.1_pt1 | contig 10510 bp, 13 predicted proteins | sample 654561 | NCBI WGS metagenome assembly LSQX01 (sample SAMN04489861, study PRJNA283612) | anaerobic digester metagenome | isolation source: 4 biogas reactors fed with cattle manure at either 37C or 55C with and... | place: Denmark: Kongens Lyngby | collected 2014
GGGTACCTGTGGACGCCCGGGGGTAACAGGGGACTGTCCATTTTACCGGGCGGTCGAAGACCGCCCCTACAAACATGTTAACTGGGTGATACGGTAACGTGTAGGCGCGACCTGGGGTCGCTCGATGGTATAGGGGGAACGTCCCCTCCACACGACGGGATTACACTAACCCGTAGGGGCGACCTGCGGTCGCCCGGGAGCAACAGGGGACTGTCCCCTTAACGGATTGTGCCAACCCGTAGGGGCGACCTGTGGTCGCCCGGGAGCAAAAGGGAACTACCCCCCTGATCCACAGTCCCCCCATCAGACAGCATATTTCAGGAGCTGATGTTAGTATGCGCAGAAGAAGGCTGATTTCCATACTGCTGATCACGGCGGGGCTTCTGGTATTCCTCTACCCCCTCTACAATCAGGTCTACTCCTGGTACTGGCAGCAGCTCCTCCTGGCCGCCTGGGAGGGAGAAACGGTATACCAGGAATACCATGGCTTTACAAAAACCTTAGCTGCTGTGGAAGGGGAAGAAGAGGAGGGAGTAGGAGAAATCTTTGCTGACCCCGCCTGGGAAGAACTTCCCCTTCTCGGTATTATCACCATCGAAAGGATCGACGCCCGCCTGCCCATCCTGCCCGATGTAAAGGAAAAGTACCTGCGGGTCGGGGTTGGCCACCTGCCGGAGACGGCCCTGCCGGGGGAGCCGGGCAACTGCGTCCTCACAGGCCACCGGAGCTACACCCGGGGCCGCATCTTCAACCGCCTGGATGAAGTGGAGATTGGCGATGATCTAGTTATAGAAACCAGGGAAGGGAAGTACACCTACCGGGTTACCGATGTCTTTATAGTGGAACCCGGGGATCCGGCCATCCTGGAGTACGATGAGGGGGAGGAGGTTGTCACCCTGGTCACCTGCCATCCCATCTACGTGGCCAGCCACCGGCTCATCGTCCGGGGCACCTTAGAAAAACCCAAATGAGCTACCTGTGAATAACCCCGGCGGTGCCGGGGAAATAATCCTGCAGGGTTAGAAACAAAATTAGGGGCGGCCTGACTGGGGCCGCCCGTTAAAATATACCCGCATAGGGTATCTACATTAATTTAAAGAATTGAAGATCCGGGTGAAGGTTTTCACCACCTGGCTGCGGCGGAAGGGTTTGATGAGAAAATCTTTAGCCCTGGCCCGGATAGCCTCCATGATGACATCCTGCTGGCCGATGGAACTAACCATGACCACCCGGGCGTTTGGGTCTAGGGCCTTGATGACCTTCAGGGCCTGCAGGCCGTCCAGGCCGGGCATGACTATGTCCATGGTCACGATGTCGGGTTTGAATTTTTGGTAGAGGGACACGGCCTCCACTCCGTTCTTTGCTTCGGCGGCAACGGCATAACCGGCAGACGAGAGGATCCGGGCCAGTATCCGCCGCATGAGCTTTGAGTCATCTGCGATTAGGACACGTTTGTGCATTAATTGCTCTTCCTCCCATTGCTAATTCCGATGATGTATTATATACTAGGAAAAAGGGAAAGGCAAGATGTCATTTAGGAGGAATTGTCGAAAGGATCAATCTTAGGAGAAGGTTCTTTTGTAGAAGTCTTGCCGGCACCTAAAAAATTTTGCAAAAAATTATTTTATTGGCAGGATTTTTCCTATTAATGTCGAATGGAGAAGTAGGGGAAAAGTTTGAACCACTCTGTGGGTGAGGAATGCTTCCTTGCCCGCGGCAGAAGGGAATAGGTATTTTAGCAAAACCTTTCCTCGATAAAGGCAAACCATCCGCGAGGGTGGGGCGCAAAGCAACGGGACTCTCCCGAGAGAGTCAGCCGGGCTGCCGAAAGGGAGGATTTTTGTGTTCAGAAAGAGTGCAATTCTGTTGGTCGTGCTCCTTTTCGTTGGATTTGCTGCCGGAGAGGGGGCTGCCAGGGAAGTTGCCGCCATCGATACGGGCCAGGCCCGCCAAGGGCTGATAGCGGTGGAATATGATGCCGTCCCCAGGGGCCCCTTGCGGCTGACTGTGGAAAACCAGAGCCGGGAAGGGCGCCGGTATGTCTACCATCTTGAGCCGGGTGTAAAGGAACGCTTTCCCCTCCAGCTGGGGAACGGCCAATACCTGGTGACGGTTTTGGAGCAGGTTGAAGGAAATATGTACAGGCCCCTGTACCAGGAAGCCTTTGCCGTGGAGCTGGCCGGGGAACAGCAGGTCTTCCTCCAACCGGTCCAGAACATTCCCTGGGACAGGGCTGGGGCTGTGGTGGCCAGGGCCAGGGAACTGGTCGCCGGGGCAGGGAGTGAGAAGGAAAAGGTCCAGCGTATCTATGACTATCTGGTACAGAACATGAATTATGAATACGAAAAAATGGACAGGCTCTCCGCCGGCTACCTCCCCAACCTGGAGGAAACCCTCAGGACAAGCCGTGGCATCTGCTATGATTTTGCTGCCCTCTTTGCCGCCATGCTGCGGAGCCAGGGCATTTCCACCAAACTGGTGATGGGCTATGCCCCGGGGGTCAGCGAATACCATGCCTGGAATGAGGTCTATCTGGAAGGCAGGTGGCAGGTGATTGATATCACCAGCGACATTCAGCTGGCGGCTGCCGGCCGGCCCTACAGCATGATCAAGGACGGGTCTGCCTTTGTAAAGGATCGGGAATACTAAGGAGAAAAGAAGGCCTCCCCTTATAGGGGAGGTTTTTTTGTTTATGGGCGGCAAAGGCCGCCCAATAATCTTATTCATAAATGAGTTTATTCCGGTAATTCTTTCTTGCCTGAGGGCGGGGATAATTGTGGCGGGAAAAGGCCCTTCCGATTACACCTCTGCCGGGGCTTTGGAATAGGATGATAGAGAAAAATTGTGCCGGGGTACATGGCGAAAAGGGAGGGTGCATCTTGAAGGCTCTAATTATTAGCTGGGCAGGGGGTGAGGCCCTGCGTTCCCTAACCCAAGACCGCAGCATATTGCTGCTCCCCGTTGCCAACCGCAGCCTCCTGGAACACCAGGTCGCCCTCCTTACAGGCTGCGGGATCAGGGAGCTTTTTGTGGTGGCCAAGAGGGGGGCGGAGGAGGAGCTGGGCCCAATCCTGGACAGCTGGGAAGATTTATCCTACCGATTCTTTACCCCCGTTGCCGACAATTTGCCCGTTGTCCTGGATCCCGCCACCCTGGTGGTTTTGCTGGGGCCCCTGATCACCGACCTGGACCTGGCCCGGGCCCTGGCCTTTCACCGGGAACGGGGGGCAAAGGCGACTCTCATCCTCCACGCTGTCCGGCAGCATCCCCGCTGCAGCCTGGTTCTGACCGATGGCAGGGGGCGGGTGACCAGGGTTCTGCCCCGGGTGCCGGCCGGGGGTGAAATGGCCCGGACTGCTGGCGGCCTCTATATTTTGGAAGCCGACCTGCTCCCCTACCTGACCGAAATGCTGGTGGCGGGGAAGGAGGAGGAGATCTGCCCCCGGCTTTTGGCGGCAGGTATCCCCGTCTATGGCTTTCCCGTGGATGAGTACTGGCTCCAGCTGGAGGATCCGGCGGCCTACCTGCAGGTACACCGGGATACTTTGCATGGGAGAACCAGGCTGAAGCCGGAAGGGACGGAGCTCAGCCCCGGGATCTGGTGCGGGAGGGGGGTTAAGCTGGCCTCCGGTGTGAGGCTGGAGCCGCCGGTAATCCTGGGGGATGGGGTGGAGTTGAAGGAAGGGGTCCGGGTGGCGGAATCGGTGCTGGGGGCGGGGACCTATGTTGATGTGGGCACAGAAGTTTTAGGGTCGGTACTCCAGGACAACTGCTACCTGGGGAAGGGGGTCCAGGCCAGGGGGATAATCATGGGGGAGGGAACCATTGTGGCCGGGGGGGCTGTCCTGCGCCCAGGGATCCTCCTTGCTCCCCAGAGTGTCATCAGCCGGGATAGCCTCCTGGGCGGGGCCTTTAATCATTTTTCCTGCCTGGGGGATTAATCCAGAGCTCAGCGGTTTTCACATGCTGAAGGGCCCCCAGGAGGTTGCGGCGGATGCGGGGGATTTTTTTCTCTGCGATAGCGATGAATTCCTTTATCTCCTGGCGGCGGGAACTGCCGCTGTGGGGGCAGGGGCTGGGAATAGCAGGCAGGTTCAATTTGGCTGCGGCGGCGGCAATCATTTTTTCTGGGAGATAAATCAGGGGTCGGATGACCGTCACCTGTGTCCGATCTAGAAAGGTGACGGGGAGAAAACACCTGGTGGTCCCGGTATAGAACATGTTGAGGAGGAGGGTCTCGATGGCGTCATCCATATGATGGGCCAGGGCGATCTTGCCGATACCCAGCCTCCGGGCCGTGGTGCAGAGGGCGCCCCGGCGCATGTTGGCACATAGGGAACAGGGATTCTTTTCCTTCCGATGGTGAAAGACAATGGGGCCGATGAGGGTTTTCTCGACGATGAGCTCCACCCCCAGGTCCCGGCACATTTCTTCAATGGGGGCAATATCCATATTCCAACCCATATCTATATGGAGGCCGACAAGGTCGAAATCTACCGGGGCATGGCGCCGGAGCTGGGCCAGGAGGTAGAGGAGGAGGCTGCTGTCCTTGCCCCCTGAAAGGCCAACGGCGATTTTGTCACCGTCTTTGATCATCTGCCAGTCGTGGATGGCCCGCCCGACTTTGCTGGTGTAGTACTTCATCGGCGCATCCTCCCTTTACATAAGGTCTACAAGGCAAATTATACCACAGGAAGGGCCAGGGAAAAAAGCAGGGGCCGGGGCCTTTTTGCCCGGGGACCGGTGGCGCCTCCCCGGCCCTTTTTATAAGTTCAGATCTGGGTTTTGTAACATCTTTTCCTAGGGGTGCATATTTTAGAGTGAGAAACCCGTAAAGGAGGGAGAGCAATGAAGGACCATTACAAGCCCAAACAAATTGAGGTGGAAAGACGCCTCCTCAAGGTGCAGCGGGTAGTTGGGGAAAATGTGGAGCAGAAAACCATCGAAGCCAAGGTAAATTTGCCGGTAGCTGCCATCAAGGTGATGGATGTCATTGCCACCCTGGAAAATGTCCGGGGCGAGGTCAAGGATGACGGCGTTCTGGTCAAGGGTGTTATTCACAAGCAGGTTTTCTACGTAGATCAGGGCAATCTCGTCCGCCATCTGGCAGAGGATATACCCTTCCGGGTCTTTGTCGATGTAGAAGGCGCTGAAGAACACATGCGGGCCCAGATAGATGCCAGCATCGAAGATATCTCCTGGTCTGTCATCCACCAGGGCATGGCCATCAAGCAGGATATTGTAGTGCGGGTCTTTGCCAAGGTCACCGAGACGGAGCAGGTGGAGGTAGTGACCGATGTACCTGGTGTCGATGTGGTCACCGAACTGCTCCGGGTCGAGAGTGTAGTTGGCGAAGACACGGTGCGGGAGACCATCAACCCCACCGTGGAACTGCCGGTGCCGGCCATTAAGGTCTTTGACATCCGGGCTGAGGTGCAGGATGTGACCTTTGAGATCAAGAGGGATACGGTCCTGGTCCGGGGGACCATCCACAAGCAGATCTTCTTTGTCGACAATGCCAACCTGCTCCGCCACTTCCCGGAGAATATCCCCTTCAGCATTCCCGTCGATGTACCGGAGGCGGAGGAGGGTATGCGGGCCCATGTCCGGGCCAAGATCGTGGGCGATATCGACTGGACCCTGCGGCGGGGCAATGTGGTCATGCAGACCATTTTGGTCGCCGTCGATGTGAAGGTTACCCAGGAGGTGCAGCTGGAGGTTGTCACCGATGTCATCGGTGCGGGGGAAGTTGTGGGTGAATGCCCGCCCCACAGCCGGCCCTATATTGTAAAACCGGGGGACACCCTCTTTGCCATTGCCCAGGCCCATCACGTGACGGTGGATGCGATCTTGCGGATTAACCCCCAGATCAAGGATCCCGATGTCATCGATGTGGGCATGCGGATCTGTATCCCGGAAAAGAGGGATTGGAAGGGTTAAAACTGGACCGAATGAAACCACGGAGCAATTCCGTGGTTTTTTGTTTGTTTATCCCGGCAACTATATCCACTAGTTATTCTCATTTTCTGCCGGTGCTCCAGACCGGCACGGGGGTCTACTATGGCATTTGCTCCCAGGGGGGCCTGAGGAAAACCCAGCCGCCAAATTAAAGCCGGGCAGCAATAAAAGGGGGGAGCAGGTCTTCCCCCCTGGGGATACGGGGCAATATGCCCTCACCGCCTTTTTGTTTGAAATTACTAAAGCAGGTATAATTTAGTTAAGTAGGCCAGCATTTGGAAAAAGGAGAGAAAGGAGCGAGAAGGTAGATGAACAGGTGGCACAAGTCTTTGGCAGTTGCACTGCTGGTTATCCTCCTGGCGGCACTGGGGACAAGCCCCATCGCCGCAGCAGCACCAAAGGTGAACATCTCCGTCCAGACGAATTTCGGCAGCTTCAAGTTGAGTATAGCAGCAGATACTCCGGAAAACAAGCTGGCCGCTGTGGTCTCTGAGCAGGTCTGGGGGCAGCTGGGCACCGTTCTGACCCAAAGGTACGGCTCCAGCCTGGCCCGGGCCCTTTCCGACACCCTGGCCCGCCAGCTGGTACCGACCATCAAAACTATTTTACAGCACTACGCCGGTGTTTCCCCCCGGCCCGAGCCCAAACCTGCGCCGGAGCCGGAACCCAAGCCTCAACCCGATCCTAAACCGGAACCCAAACCCCAGCCGGAACCTAAGCCCCAACCCGATCCTGCTCCCAAAGGTCTGACGGCCGACGAAGCCCGGATGCTGGAATTCATCAACCGGGAACGGCAGCAGCGGGGTTTGGCTCCCCTGGAGGTGGATCTGGCTGTAACGGCCGAGGCCAGGAAGAAGAGCCAGGATATGATTGACAGGAACTATTTCGGCCATACCTCTCCCACCTATGGCAGCCCCTTCCAGCAGCTCTCCCGGGCGGGGATCTCCTACCGGGCCGCTGGGGAAAACCTGGCCGGCGCCCCCACGGTGGAACGGGCCCACACCTCCCTGATGAACAGTTCGGGGCACCGGGCCAATATCTTGAATCCCCGCTATACCCATGTGGGGATTGGGATTGTCGACGGCGGTCCCTATGGCAAGATGTTCACCCAGATGTTTATCCAAAAATAAAGAAGGTCCCTACCGGGCCGGGATTTTTCCCGGCCCTTTTGTTTTAGGGCTTGCGGTTGAGGACTATATTGTCCCAGGCCAGCCGTTCCCCGCTGTGGATGAAGAAGGCAAAGTGGAGGCGCTGTTTGTAGAAGTAGCGCCTGGTCAGGGTAAAGAGGTGGTAGGCCCCCGGGATCCTTTTTCCCACCAGGTACACGGTGTGGGCCCGGTACTTGACCTCATCTATGTGGCCGCCGGTAACCAGGACAAGGACCCGCTCGTTAAAATCGATGGGAGTAGTGGGCAGGGGAAAGGGCTGCCGGGAAAGATCTTCTTCCATGCTCCTTTGGTCCTGCCAGACCCGCACCTGGGTGCTGTTGCTGCTCCCCATTGTATCCCTTTCCAGGGTATATATGGCCAGGGGAATGTACTGGACAGGGGGGTATTTAAAGATTTTTTCATTAAAGGCCAGGGCTTCCATCAGCATTTTCTCCTCCTTTGGGATATGGTTTACTATTTTTTTTCTAGTAAATGATATGTCCAGAGGAGGGGAAAGGTGCCTGCCGGGAGGCTGCCTTCCTTTAGAGGATTCTTGCCAGCAGTGACGAAGTAAATAGGGTTATTGGATCCAAATTTTCGGGAAATAATGCCAAGAGTATTTGGAGGAGGGAATAACAGTTGCAGGGTGGGCAGAAATCAACAGGAAAGCGGATAATCATAACCGTTGTGGGACAGGACCGGATCGGCATCATTGCCGGGGTTACCAATGTACTGGCCGATGCCAGGATCAACATCCTCGACATCAGCCAGACCATCATGCAGGAGTTTTTCACCATGATTCTGGTGGCCGACATGACGGAGAGCACCGTGGAACTGGGTGAACTGAAGGAAAGGCTGGCCAAAAAGGGTGAGGAACTGGGGGTTCAGATCCTGGCCCAGCACGAAGATGCCTTTCGCTACATGCACCGGATCTAGGAGGGATGGAAAGTGTTTTCGCTGCAGGAGATTTTGGAAACAATCACCATGATCCAGGAGGAAAACCTGGATATCCGGACTATTACCCTGGGCATCAACATCAGGGACTGCTGCCATCCCGATCCGGCAGTGGCCCAGAGGCAGATCTACGATAAGATTACCAGGCTGGCCCGGAATCTGGTCCGGGTCGGGGGAGAAATAGAAGATGAGTACGGCATTCCCATCGTCAACAAGCGGATTGCCGTAACCCCCATTTCTATGGTGGCCGAGGCCAGCGACACCGAGGATTATGTGGATTTTGCCCGGACTCTGGACCGGGCGGCGGCAGCGGTGGGAGTTAACTTCATCGGCGGCTTTTCCGCCCTGGTGGAAAAGGGCATGACCCGGGGAGACCGGCGGCTCCTGGATTCCATCCCCCGGGCCCTGGCGGAGACGGAGAGGGTCTGCTCCTCCGTCAATGTGGCCAGCACCAGGGCGGGGGTCAACATGGAGGCCGTGGCGGAGCTGGGCGAGATCATTGTGGAGACGGCCCAGCTGACGGCGGAAAGGGACGGCCTGGGCTGTGCCAAGCTGGCCGTCTTTGCCAATGCCCCGGGGGATAACCCCTTTATGGCCGGGGCCTTCCACGGGATCGGCGAGCCGGAAGCGGTGATCAATGTGGGGGTCAGCGGGCCGGGGGTGGTGAAGAGGGCAGTGGAGGCTGCCGGCGATGTGGACCTGGGCCAGCTGGCCGAGATCATTAAAAAAACCGCCTTTAAGATAACCCGCATGGGCGAGCTGGTGGGCAGGGAGGCGGCCCGCCGCCTGGGGGTGCCCTTTGGCATTGTGGACCTTTCCCTGGCGCCCACCCCGGCGGTGGGAGACAGCGTGGCCGAGGTGCTGGAGGCCATGGGCCTGGAGCGGTGTGGGACCCATGGGACGACGGCGGCCCTGGCCCTCCTCAACGATGCGGTGAAGAAGGGGGGCGCCATGGCCTCCTCGGCCGTGGGCGGCCTTTCCGGCGCCTTTATTCCCGTCAGCGAAGATGCCGGCATGATCCGGGCCGTGGAGGAAGGGGCCCTGTCCCTGGATAAGCTGGAGGCCATGACCTGTGTCTGCTCCGTCGGCCTCGATATGATTGCCGTCCCCGGGGATACGCCCCCCGAAACCATAGCGGCCATCATCGCCGATGAGGCGGCCCTGGGGGTGGCCAACAACAAGACCACCGGGGTGAGGATTATCCCCGTCCCCGGCAAGGAGCCCGGGGACATGGTGGAGTTTGGAGGCCTTTTGGGCCGGGCCCCGGTGATGCCGGTCCACGGCTTTGCCAGCACTCGCTTTATCCGGCGGGGGGGCAGGATCCCCGCCCCCATCCACAGCCTCCGCAACTAGAAAAATTAAGGCAGCCAGATCTTCTGACCGGGGTAAATTAGGTCCGGCCTCTTGATGCCGGGGTTGAGCCGGAGCAGCTCTTCGATGGTTGTTCCGTGGCTGCTGGCGATGGACCACAGGCTATCCCCCGGCCTGACATAATAGATCCTGCCCCCGGGCGCATCCTGCCTCCCTCCCGGGCCCGGCCCGTGCCAGGCTTCGGCCTGGCCGGGGATGCGCACGATGGTCCCCACCTCAACCCGGGCATAGACCTCTTCGATGTGGTGGTTGTACATGCGGACACAGCCGTTGGAGACGGCCTGGCCGATGAACTGGGGGGCATTGGTCCCGTGGATGCTGTAGTAGGGTTTGCTGAGGGCAAGGAGCTTGGGCCCGTACACTTCCCCAGGATTTTCTACCTTCTCCACAATGGTGAAGGTTCCCCGGGGGGTGGGGGTTGAGGGTTTGCCCACGGCAACAGGGTAGGAACGATACTGGCGGGAGCCCTGGAAAAGAAAGAGGGTCCGGCCCGGGACATCGATGACAATGGAATATTCCCTGGCCACTTTCCCAGCCACCTCCTTAACTTTTTGCTACAACTACTATTAGTCTATGAAGGAGGACTGGTTCTGGGAAACCCAGGGGTGAAAAAGGCGGGTAAATTGCTAGCGCTGGGGATAGTAGCCCAGGGGAACCCCGGTGATTTTGGCCGTTTCCGGATCCAGGGCAAAGAGGTCCTCCCTGCTGACCTGGTCGAGGGCGGTTTTGCCCAGGCCCCGGATGGCCTCTTCCATCTCTTCCTTGCAGGAATTGAGGAAGCGGGCCAGGCTCTCGGCCCCCTTGTGGGGGTCGAATTTTTTGCGGAAGACCCCATCGTACCAGGCCACCTGGGTGGGGGGTTCCCAGGGGAGGGCCTGGAGGGATTGGGTGTGGGTGACATTAAAGAGGGCGGCAGTGCCGATGCAGACGGCATCGGCCCCCAGGGCAATGGCCTTGAGGAAATCCCCCGGGGTGTACAGGCCCCCCGAGATGAGGAGGCTCACCTTCCTTTTTGCCCCCTTCTGCTCCAAAAAGCGCACCGCCCGGCAGAGGGCAAAGATGGTGGGCAGGCAGAAATC
>LSQX01243969.1_pt2 | contig 10510 bp, 12 predicted proteins | sample 654561 | NCBI WGS metagenome assembly LSQX01 (sample SAMN04489861, study PRJNA283612) | anaerobic digester metagenome | isolation source: 4 biogas reactors fed with cattle manure at either 37C or 55C with and... | place: Denmark: Kongens Lyngby | collected 2014
TAGATTCTTCGTTAAAACTCAGAATGACATTTTTTATTTCCCGTTCCCTTCAACTATCGCAATCTCTTCCGGTGTCAGGTCATATAGCTTATAGACAAGCTCGTCGATTTCCCTGTCGGTTTTTTCGATTTCCTTGACCAGTTCATCGTGTTCATTTGAATACGACCCTCGTATCGGTGCCAGCTTTTTATTTAATTCCAGCATCTTTTCGACCAGTCAAATCGGAAAAATAATATTCCTAAGGCATTATAGCACTAATATTATCGTTTATGACCAAAAGACAAGAATATTTTTCTCCCGTAGCAGTTGTCACAGCCTCAAGTTTGCTAAAACAGCATTGCCATAAGTATAATTATTGTATCAAAACAAATTCATTATAAGGACTAGAAGTGCAAATAAATGTTTCCCAGTTGCTTAAAGAGCCGGTAGGTTCTTCACGCGAATATGAAATCGATAAAACGCTTGATGATGCTGAGGATAATTTAACCATTCCGGTTAAAGGCACTGTTAAATTAACCCGCACCAACCGCAGTGTACTGGTAAATGCTAAGTTCAGTGTATCTGTTAAAACGACCTGCGCCAGGTGTCTGGAAGATTTCAGTTGCCCGCTTGAGGTAACCATTGAAGAGGAATACTTCCCGCTTTTGGATATGGCAAGCAAATTTGAAGAGTCTTCCCCGGAAGAATCCGACAGATTTACTATCGATGAACACCAGATACTCGACCTTACCGAAGCTATCAGACAGTATAGCCTGCTTGCTATCCCCATGAAACCTCTTTGTTCCGATGATTGCCCCGGAGTCTGATTTTAAAAAATTATACCATTGTGGTAATATAGATAGTTACATTAAAGGAATAGAAACGGAGTAAAGTATGACACCATTACCTAAACGCAAAACGGCTAAAGCCAGACAGGGAGAAAGACGCAGCCATCTCGCTTTAACACCAAAAGCACTTATGAATTGCCCGCAGTGCGGCAGCCCTAAGCTCCAGCATCATGTTTGCACTGTGTGTGGAAACTATAACGGCAGAGAAGCAGTCGAAATGGAAAACTCTAAAAAGAAATCCAAGTAAACTGTTTTATAAACATTTCAGCAGTGTTTTTTATCCAAATGTAAAATAAATTGATTTTAACCACCAAGGGTCGCTCGTATTCCATAACCGGCACACCGGCATCGGAATGTAAAGCGACCTTAATTATAGCTATTGATAGTTGTCTTCAGATTGTAAGCTAAAACCGATATATTTTAACGCTGCTTACAACAATATAATATTGATAATCCAAGGCTTATAACCTACGATAGGCGTATTTTACAGTCTTTCTTGTTTTGAAAAGTATCTGTTTCGAAACACTAACATTGATTAATACAGCAGTGTTATAATATAATCCGATGATTTGGAAAAAGCGGAGTAGAAAATGAGCGGAACCAGAAGGAAATCAAGGGCGGTTGCACTTCAGGTACTATATGAAGTGGATTCGGTGGGACACAAACCTGAAGAAGTAATTCAACATGCGCTTTCAGAAGAAGTTTTGACCGGAGAAAATATAGATTTTGTTAAGGAAATGGTTTCCGGTGTGCTCGCAAATAAAAAGCAAATCGATGACAATATAAAAAACTTCGCCCCGTCGTGGCCTATTGCCCAAATCTCTGTAATCGACCGGAATATTCTGAGGCTTGCAATATTCGAACTACTATTTGATAATAAAACACCCATCAAAGTAGCTATAAATGAAGCCGTCGAGCTGGCTAAAAGTTTTGGCAGCGACAGCTCCCCGAGGTTTATTAACGGCGTATTAAGCTCCGTTAGCAACCTTGCAACCAGATAGTAAAATGGAGGTGAAAAATGGCAACAGTTTCCGAGAGAGTTAAGAAAATTATCGCCGCTCAACTTGGCGTAGCCGGAAGTGTAATAAAACCTGAATCCCGCTTCCTGGAAGATTTAAATGCCGATTCTCTTGACATGGTAGAGCTCACAATGGCAATGGAAGAAGAGTTCAGCACTCCGGAGCATGCATTAAGCATACCCGATGCAGATGCCGACAGCATTAAGACAGTGCAGGACGCCATCGATTATATTAATTATGTGCTTTCCCCGGATACACAGGATAATCCATCCGGCAGAAAATATAAGAATGCGGAAGGCAGCAATGCCAATCCCGCTAAAAAACCTTCGTTTATCAATAGGTTATTCGGAAATAAAAAGCGTAAATAGTTGTCAATAACAAAGGGGATTGTTGATAAGCCTCAAGGTTTGCACTGTTAGTTTGATTATGTCAACTTTATAGTATCCAATACCTGTGCTAACACCTTAATCCAATCCTTTCCAAGTTTCTTATAGTCGATATTTAATTGTGTCCTTCCCATTGTAATTCCCGCTTTAGGCAACAGGGCTGTCTTTTGCTTTTCCAGCTGTAACCCTTCAACCAGCCGAACTACAATTCTTTCTTCTTCGCTGACTATCGTCTTAACACCTGCCCTAGCTGCTTTAATCTTTATATTGACGCTTAAAAGCAAGTTATTAACCTCCGACGGTAAAGCGCCGAAACGGTCGCTAAACTCCTTTCTCAGGCTATCCAGTTCTTCTTCATCTTTTATATCCGCCAGCCTGTGATAGAGATTCAATCGAACCGCAACATCCGAAACATACCATTCCGGTATTAAGGCTTTAAGCGGTAAATCGACGGTCGTCTGCGGCACCCTTTTTACCGGCAGCGGCTTTTGGTTTTGATGTCTGTATCTGATATCAGCAACCGCCTCAGAAAGTAAACGGGTATATAAACTGAAGCCTACCGCATTGATATGCCCGCTTTGTTTCATTCCAAGCAGGTTACCCGCTCCTCTGATTTCAAGGTCCTTCATAGCAATGCTTGTACCGGCGCCCAGTTCCGTAGCTTCGTAGATGACATTCAGGCGCTGGCGGGCTTCTTCAGTGATATTCTTACCTTTATCGTATAGCAAATAAGCATAAGCCAGGTTCGCCCCTCTCCCCACCCTACCCCTTAACTGGTAGAGCTGAGTCAACCCGAACCTGTCGGCTTGATTGATAATCAGAGTATTGGCATTTGGAACGTCAAGCCCGGATTCGATAATGGTAGTACAGACAAGTACATCTATATCACCGCGCGAGAAATCAGTCATAACGCTTTCCAGTTCATTTTCTGCCATACGTCCATGCGCTACAGCAATCCTGACATATGGCAACAGTTCCCTGACTTTTTCCGCTACCATACGGATACTCTGCACACGGTTATGTACGAAAAAGACCTGACCATCGCGCTCCAGTTCCTTCATAATGGCTTCTTTTACCAGCTGGCCATCGTATTCGGCCACATAAGTTCTTACCGGCAATCTCTCTTCAGGAGGCGTTTCTATAACGCTCATATCCCTCACACCCACCAGCGACATATGCAGTGTACGCGGAATAGGTGTAGCGCTCATTGCCAGCACGTCCACTTCTTTCCTGATATTTTTCAAATACTCTTTATGATTTACACCAAAGCGTTGCTCTTCATCGATGATTAAAAGCCCCAGGTCTTTAAAGATGACATCTTTCTGTAACAGGCGATGAGTACCGATGCATATATCAACCTTGCCTTCGGCAAGTTTCTCAATAATCTCCTTCTGTTGTTTATGTGTGCGAAAACGGCTCAAAACTTCCACGCTGATAGGAAACGCTTTTAACCGCTGGGTAAAGCTAGCAAAATGCTGTTCGGCAAGCACGGTCGTCGGAACCAGTACCGCCACCTGTTTATTATCCATAATCGCTTTGAAAGCCGCTCGCAATGCAACCTCCGTTTTCCCGTAACCCACATCCCCCATAATAAGCCTGTCCATCGGTTTAGCTTTAGACATATCAGTTTTAACTTCGTCCTGTACAATTATCTGGTCCGGAGTCTCTACATAGGGAAAGGCGGCTTCCATTTCCTGCTGCCAGACGGTATCGGGGGAAAAAGCAAATCCGGAAGCCGCTTCTCTTGCCGCATAGAGTTCCAATAACTCTTCCGCAACTTCTTCGACTGATTTCTGTGCTTTCTTCTTCGCTCTTGCCCAATCCTGCGTACCCAAACGATTGAGTACCGGTGTTTTATCGCTTCCGCCAATGTAGCGCCCCACACGGTCGATCTGGTCGACCGGAACATACAACCTGTCTCCTTCGGCATATTGTAAAACCATATACTCGATGGAAGAAGCTCCCATTCTTGTAATTCCCGTAAACCTGGCTATGCCATGTTCAATGTGTACCACATAATCACCGGGTTTGATATCTTCATAGAGTTTAACTTTGGCTACCGGACGCTTTTTTGCAAACCTTCTTTGTTTGATAAACCCGAATACTTCACTATCGGTAAAGAGGCAGGTATTTCCGTTCATTATCCAGCCATCGGTTACCGCACCACCTGTTATGGATATTGCCCCGAAGCCGGGTGTGGCATCTTGTTTTTCATCAAGATTAACGCTGTAGATATCTTCCTCTTCCAACAATTCAGATAGGCGTTTTGCCTGGTGAGTAACTACGATAACTCTGTTTTTAGATGAAAGAAGACCTCTGACCTCATCTGCAAAATCCGGCAGTTTACCCCCAAAATCCTTTGCAGGTGAAAAATCAAGGCGGGATACATCCCCCCATGAACTCAGACTCAATTTTTTTCTTTTATTAAGGCGCAATTGTATATCCTCGATAGAAAAATACGAGGATGGATACCCGTTAGGCAATTCACGATTTGTTAATTTATCCTGTTTAAGCTGCCCTGCTTCGGCATCCAAGTGCTCCATTGTTTGATTAATATTCTGTTGTTCATCCAGAATAATCAGTGAGTTATCGGAAATATAATCCAAAACATTGCCAGTATTAAATAACGGGGCATAAAATTGTTTTTCCGCCGGTATCCCACCCTCTAAAAAGATATTCAAATCCTGCTTGTAATGCCTTTTAACATCAGCGCTGCAACCGGATAAATCGATTGCGTCGATTATTCCTTTAAGCTCGGATTTTTTCATCAAAAGCGGGGCTATCAGTTCCGTTGCCAGCGCAATTTCAATACTTGATATAGACTCCTGTGAGCGCTGGGTTTGCGGGTCGAACAGGCGCAAACTGTCTATGGTGTTGCCCATAAACTCCAATCTGACCGGTTTTTCCGATGTCAGAGGATAGATATCAAGAATGCCGCCGCGATGGCTCATACTGCCCGGTAGTTCGACGATGCTCTCGCTCTTATAACCAAGCGACTGCCACTTTTTCAACAGTTCATAAGGTTCAATCTGCATTCCGAGTTTTATTATATGGTATGATGCCTTGAAATCTTCTAAAGCCGTTACTTTCTGCATCAACGATTGCGTTGACATTATAACAAGCGGAGTAGCCCTGTTCTTATCGTATTTAAACAGACCGGACAGCACACGAATTCTCTCATTTTCACTGAAATTGTCGGTTGATACCCTTTGATATGGCAGCCTGTCCGGCTCCGGGAAGAGGTCGATATTGCTATCAGAGCCGCACCAGGCGACTATCTGTTCTTTTAATTTGTTGGCATTATCAGCCTTGGAAGTTATTACAATTATCGGCATTCTCAAATCGCGATACAGAGCCGCAATCAGATAAGGTTTGGCAGCGTTGATAACCGCAACTTCGCTTGTTTCCCGTTGTTTATCAATTCTTTCCAACAGATTACCGTAAGCGGGCATTTCCGATAAAAGACCAAGTACGCTTTTCAAATTATTTCCCTTTTCACAAACGCCTTTAGGGCTAGTCGTAACGAACTAGCCCGTTTGATAAATTGTAGCATACCGCAGTTGCTTGTCCAACTTGGCATGCATTGCTATAATGGTTAAACTATATCGGGTATTATAATGAAAAACACATCTTTACCATATAAAAGAATAGTAGTTAAACTTGGTTCCAACCTGCTAACAAACGGCGGGGTTTGCCTTGATGTCGAAATGATGGCATCACTGGTATCGCAGATTGCTGCATTACACAAAAAAGGGCTGGAGATAATTGTAGTTTCGTCCGGCGCTATTGCTGCCGGAAGATATAAACTTAGGAAAGCTAATGGTATAAAGGGCATACCCTATAAACAGGTATTGGCAGCCGTCGGACAGGCGCGGCTTATGAATATCTATGAACAGCTTTTCGACAGGCACGATATCGTTACAGCGCAAGCCCTTCTGACTAAAGCAGACCTCTCGGATAGAGCCGGCTACCTGAATGCCCGTAACACCATCTTAAATCTATTGGAGTTGAAGATTATCGGAATAATCAACGAAAACGATGTGGTGGCTATCGACGAACTGCACGAAGCCAAATTCGGTGATAACGATAATCTTTCGGCAATGGTAGCTAATCTGGTTGATGCCGACCTGCTGCTTATACTTACAGACATAGCCGGATTGTATACCTGCGACCCGCGCTGCAACCCAAATGCCACCCTGATTAATCGGGTTGACAGCATAACATCCGAAATAGAAAAGCTGGCGGGAAATGCAGGCAGTAATGTCGGCAGCGGCGGTATGATTACCAAAATCGAAGCGGCAAAACTTGCGACTTCTTCAGGTATTCCTGTCGTAATTGCAGACGGACATCAGTCTGATATCCTCGATAGGATAAGCGCAGGCGAAGAAATTGGCACTCTTTTTGTCCCGGCGCCAAAACACTATGACAGCCGCAAACGGTGGATGTTGAGCGGCTTATGTATCAAGGGTAAGCTGACGGTTGACGAAGGAGCTGTGAATGCCCTTAAACAGAAGAACAGCAGCCTATTAGCAGCCGGCATACTCGCAAGCCAGGGTAAGTATCAGAGAGGCGATATCGTGAATATACTTGATGCAGGCGGGGTTCGCATAGGTTGCGGCATAACCAATTACTGCGCCGCAGATGTCGAGATAATTATGGGAAAACACTCGAAACAGATTGCTACACTTCTGGGACACGACTCCGGTGCGGAAGTGATACACCGCAACAATCTTATAATACTATAAATAATGCAAAAGGGGATTAAATGAGCCAGGGAAGACTTTACAATTGCGATGGAGAACTGATAGCTGAAGTAGATTACAAATATTTTAACGGAATTTCTCAAAACTGGTGGGGGGAGCTTACTCTCTCGGAATATAAAAAGATTGCTGAAGGAAACGGCTATATAATAGAGCTTGAAGACGGCAGAGTGGGAAGGTGTTCATTAAAGAAAAAGGTCAATCGTGCCGTTTACGGCCTCTCTCCGCTTTTTTGCTATATTTTTAACGGCAACGGTGATTTGAAGTAGAATAGATGTCATGCTGAATTCGTTAGGGACGAATAAGGTGACTTGGGCAAAAAACGTATAATACCCCCTCCCCCGAGATTCTTCGGTCGCTTCACTCCCTCCAGAAAGACAGAGAGACTGTTGTCATGCTGGAATCCCGATAATTCGGGATGAAGCATCTTGGGTGGGGGCGAGAAAAGATAGCATGAATAAACAATACTACATATATATTCTGTCAAACGATAATAATACGGTTCTTTATACAGGCGTAACAAATGACCTAAAGAGAAGAGTTTACGTACATAAAGAGAAATTAGCAGATGGCTTTACGAAAAGATATAACATTTATAAGCTTGTTTATTACGAGATATGCGAAAGCATAATAAGCGCTATTTCAAGGGAAAAACAAATAAAAGGTTTACTCAGACACAAAAAACACGAACTTATTGCCATTCAAAATCCTTTATGGAACGACCTTTATTATGAAATATAAATATATTTGTCATGCTGGAGGACGCCACAGGCGGACGAAGCATCTTGGGTGGGGAGTAGTAAATGTCATTACGAGACCATACCCGAAGGGAAGGAGAGGTAACCTCTTTGTCTGTATTTAATATATGCAAAGGTTAAAATAGTCCAAAGGCAGAGATTGCCGCGTCATTCGTCCCGATTCAAGTGGGACTCATTCCTCGCAAAGACGGCTTTGGTATTGTCATTATGTATTCGCGATGGACAAATGAGGTAACTTGGCCATAAATCTAACCGTTTTATCGGATGCATATATTCGCCGTACTATCGGCATGATTAATTTCTCCGGAGAAGTCGCAATCAAAGATCGAGCATTATAACTCATGCGAGTCCCGCGCTTATCCCCGGCTGGATAAAACAGGCTTGTATAAGTTGGGTTCCTTATACGGCTGATTCTTCTTTAATATACAATAAGTCGCTTCTGCCAAATGCCTCCCTACTGCTACCACCGCTTTGGCATAACCTTTGTGCTTTTGAATCCTTTTTAATAATACACATACATGTCTTCCTGACATCTTATTTTGTTGCAGGGCAATACAATTCGCCGCTTCTATATAGGCCCATTTCAGATAATGATTCACATCTACTCTGACTCTGCCGAAATAAGTCCTGTCTCCACTGGAACTAATTCGAGGGACTGTTCCGCAGTAACTGGCTATGTGCTCAGCGCTGGCAAACCTATTTATATCTCCGATTTCCAGAGCTATCACTATTGCCAGAATATCTCCCACTCCGGGCAGACTTTTTATAAGCTGCATCATGGGGGTTGCTTTTACAACTTCTCTCATATGTTTCTCGATTTTCTCAATTTGCCCGCTAACTTGATCCAGTAATATCAACTGTTCTTCTACCGATTGTCTGGTCTCGAAAGGTAACTCTTTAATAACTTCTTTTAATTGCACCCTGCCTTTTACCCCGAAGATATCGCTCACATCGTCTATTACAATTGCATATTTGGCTAAAGTGGCATGGATACGGTTCTTGAATTTCGTCCTGACTGATACCAATGCCATACGCATTCGTGATAACTCCCGCTGGTCCCTGATTTCAGCCGGTGGTATCCAGACCTCCGGTAAACTCCCATTCAGTTTTAACATTGCTAATCCCCTGGCATCCAATTTATCGGTCTTGTTTATTCTCCCCATCATCAGTTTGGCTTTTCGGGGATGTACCAGGAGCGGGGTATGTCCTGCTTGCTCCATAGCTTCCACCATCCAGTACCAATTCCCTACGCTCTCTATCGCTATCGGTGAATTCTCCGGTAGTGTGCTTAAATACTTGCGATATGTTTCCTTATCATGCGGAACTCTTTCGCAAGAACTCATCACTCCTTTTTCATCCACAATACTAAAAACAGAGTATTTCTTATGTGCGTCATCTCCTATATAATATTTCATGAGCTGCATTTCCTCCTTTTTTTGTTTTTTTCATACCTCTATTTTAAGAGGATTTGCAGCTCTTTCATATAATCAATGACATTTACAATTCCGTTACCCCCCGCACCCCATCAAAATTATTCCATTTGTGATAAAATAAACGAATCTTATTTGAGGAGAATACTATGCCTTATTGCAATCGATGTGGAAGTGAGTTAAAAGGAAACGAGCAGTTTTGCGGCGTCTGTGGCGCACGGCAGGAAGAAAAACAGGCAGAAGCACCACCAATATCAAAACAGCCCACCGCTCCTCCGGTATCACCTCCCACAAACCCGTCATTCGTTAAGCAATACCCCCCGCAAAAAAGTGGCGGTAGCGGCATTTGGAAAATAATTGTTATGGCAGTGCTGGCAATAGCATTGATTACTGTCGGCGTTCTTTATGGCATTGAAAACAGCAATTTGAATAAGGCAAAAGCGAATATAGCAAGCCTAGAAAATAACGTTGCGACACTGCAAACCCAGTTGGCAGCGGAACAGGCACACGCCGCCGGTCTGCAAACCGAGTTGACAGCTACCATCAGCGACCTGAATGCAGCACAGGACGACATCCAACAGTTGGAATCGGAAATCGCCGATTCTGAATTAAGGATTTCAAACCTCGAATCCGAATTGGAACAAGCAAACACGGAACTGGCCGAGGCTTATACCGAGATTAGCAGTTTAACGGATGCCAATAGTGCGCTTACCGAAGAATTAAACATCGTTAAAGACCCCAGACACTTCAATTCGCTGGAAGAACTGGAAACCTGGCTTGAAAATGACGACACCGATACAAATGACGTTTATTCATCGCTTTCAGCCCAAGCCAAAGCATACGTACTACAGGTGAAAGCACTACGGGAAGGATATATACTGTCAGCCTGCATCGATTGGGATTCGAATTATATTTATTCCTGGAACGTGGCGATTGTAGGAGATACGGTTTATTCTATAAATGCCGCCACAGATATGGTAAACGAGGGGCCTTCTTTCTACGATGACCTGCCGCTCCATCCGCTACCACTGTCGTAATTAGTATAAATGAAAAGGGGCACTTCAAAGCGCCCCTTTTTTGTTTCCTCTAAAGGTAAATCTTATCACCAGATAGCCGGAACAACAACCTTGGGATTATTGTAACCCGCTATTTCCGGTAATACATCTACTCCCTTGTCCAGCGCACCCAGATAAACCGGTTCAATAATCTGCCAATAGGTATTGTAATAGCCATCCGAGTCAACATCATCGTAAGTATCATACATCGACACCCTGAACAAACCGTTTGGACGGTCATCGGTAATACCCCAGCTGTTTAGCATAATCCAGTA
>LSQX01174574.1_pt1 | contig 10508 bp, 8 predicted proteins | sample 654561 | NCBI WGS metagenome assembly LSQX01 (sample SAMN04489861, study PRJNA283612) | anaerobic digester metagenome | isolation source: 4 biogas reactors fed with cattle manure at either 37C or 55C with and... | place: Denmark: Kongens Lyngby | collected 2014
TGAGTTAACGTCATAATCATTTAAGTTAAAAATGATGAAGGAGCAGTGGTTTGTCCGTTGCTTTTTCTGCAGCACACTATGAAACCGTCGCAGAAAAAGGGTATCAGATAAAACCCGAGTAGCAGGTTCCCGCTTTATTCAGAGAAAGGATGTCACCGGCTGAAAGCATCCTCATAAATGGAATTTTTGCGAAGTTCGGCTCCGGAGTTGCTTTTACAGGCGTTGCCCATAAAAGCCGGTTCCCGCCGTTACAGGGTTGAGTGTACGCAGTTCATGCGTAAACATAGGTGGTACCGCGGGGTTATGCTTCGTCCTATTCAGGATGAGGCGTTTTTGTTTTCGCAGGTTTGAAGGCTGACAGGAAAGCTCAAGCTGGTAAAGCATAATCCTGTTGGCTTGAAAGGAGAGATATTTATGAGGGAACAATTGCAGAGGATTGCCGGTGAAGCCATGGCCATGATCAACGAGGTTCAGGACATGAAAGCCCTGGAGGAACTCAGGGTTTTGTTTCTCGGGAAAAAAGGAAAGCTGACGGGTATTCTGAAGGGAATGGGTGCCCTTTCGGCAGAAGAGAGGCCAGTTGTCGGCCAAATTGCCAACGACGTGCGCAACAAGCTTGAAGATGAGATTTCGCGGATCAAAGGAAAGCTTGCAAGAAAAATCAGAGAAGAAAAAATGAAACGGGAAACCCTTGATGTTTCCATACCGGGTACGGTGATACCCCGTGGAAGAAAACATCCGTTGACGCTGGTGCTTGACGAAATGAAGGAAGTGTTTCTCGGGATGGGCTACGATATTGCCGAAGGTCCCGAGGTTGAACTGGATTATTATAATTTTGAAGCTCTGAATATTCCCAAAAATCATCCTGCCAGGGATGAGCAGGACTCTTTCTACATTAATGATAAGGTTGTGCTTCGCTCGCAAACTTCCCCTGTTCAGGTCAGAGTGATGGAACAGAAGAAACCACCCATAAAGATCATCTGTCCGGGTCGTGTTTACAGGTCCGATGCCGTGGACGCAACCCACTCGCCGGTATTCAACCAGATTGAGGGGCTTGTTGTCGATAAGGGAATTACGATGGGTGACTTAATTGGGACGCTGCAGATATTTGCCAAAAGCCTGTTTGGTGAAAACACAAAAATCCGGCTGCGGCCTCACCATTTCCAGTTCACCGAACCGAGCGCGGAGGTGGATGTCTCCTGCTGGGCCTGTGGCGGGAAAGGCTGCAGGGTATGTAAAAACGAAGGCTGGATTGAAATTCTTGGCGCAGGAATGGTCCACCCGAAGGTTCTTGAAAACTGTGGGATCGATCCGAAAATCTACAATGGCTTTGCATTCGGGATCGGCCTGGAAAGAACTGCTATGGGGCGCTTTAACATCGACGATCTAAGGCTCTTTTATGAAAACGATATGCGGTTCTTGAAACAGTTTTAAGCTTAAAGTCAGATAGGAGTGATAGAAATGAAAGCACCGATAACATGGTTAAAGGACTTTGTAGATATTCATGTGGACGTAAAGGCTTATGCCCATGCATTAACCCTTTCGGGAAGTAAAGTGGAAGGAATTGAAGATCTGGGTGAATCCATTGAGAAAGTGGTTATTGGAAAGATTTTATCCATGGAGCAGCATCCGAATGCCGATAAATTAAAGGTTGCGCAGGTTGATGTGGGTACCGAGGTTCTTCAGGTCGTTACAGGGGCCCCCAATGTTCAGACAGGGGATGTCATTCCTTTGGCGTTACCAGGCGCAAGGCTTCCGGGAGGAACCATCAAGCCATCAAAGCTTCGAGGGGTTGAATCCTTCGGCATGATGTGCTCCATCGAGGAACTGAACCTGACAAAGGATTATTTGCCGGACGCGCCGGACGATGGGGTGTACGTGTTCCACAACAATCCCGGTTTAGGCAGGGATGTGAAAGAGGTTTTGGGGCTGGAGCCTGTTGTGGATTTTGAAATCACCTCAAACCGACCTGATTGCTTCAGCATCATCGGTTTGGCCCGTGAATCCGCGATTACGCTGAAGGAAGCCTTCAAAAGCCCGACAATCAGCGTCAGGGAAGAGGGCGCGGGAAAGGCTTCAGACTTCGTTTCAGTAGCCATCAGCAACCCGGAACTGTGCAGCCGGTATGCGGCACGTGTGGTGACGGACGTAAAAATAGAGCCCTCTCCGGTCTGGATGCAAAGTCGTCTTGCCGCGGCTGGTATGCGCCCCATTAACAATATTGTGGATATTACCAACTATGTCATGCTGGAAATGGGTCAGCCCATGCACGCCTTCGATCTGAACTGTGTTCAGGGCGGCAAGATCATCGTTCGCTCTGCCCGTGAGAATGAGAATATTACTACGTTGGATGGCCAGGAGCGCAAATTGAACCCATCGATGCTGGTGATATTCGATGAAACCCGTGCAGTTGCCATTGCCGGTGTCATGGGTGGCGAAAATTCCGAGGTTACGGAACAAACCAATGTTCTGCTGCTGGAATCCGCTAATTTTAACGGAACCTCAGTCCGCCTCACAGCCAAGAAGGTTGGTATCCGAAGTGAAGCCTCCAGCCGCTTTGAGAAAGGGTTGGACATTGAAAATGTTATTCCTGCCATGAACAGGGCAGCTCAGCTGATCGAGCAACTGGGAGCAGGCAAGGTAGTTCCCGGGATTGTGGATTGCAATCCGGTCAAGGCTGAAACCACAAGGCTGCCACTAAATGTTGACTATATTAATCAATTACTGGGCACCGGCATTGATGCTGATTGGATGTTGAACCTGCTAGAGAAGCTGGAATTTGAAGTGGATCGTCAGGCCATGGTAGTGACCGCGCCATCCTTCCGCCCGGACATCCAATGCGAAGCAGACCTTGCCGAAGAGGTTGCCCGTTTCTATGACTATAACAATATTCAGGCCACGCTTCTGCAGGGCAGGGCTTCCACACAGGGAAAGAAGACCTATGCGCAAAAGATGGGCGACTTCATTCAACAGCAAATGCTGTCCAGTGGTTTGTATGAAACCTACACCTATTCCTTCACCAGCCCGAAGGTGTTCGACAAGCTGAACCTGCCGGCAGATCATGAGCTTAGGAATACCGTGGTCATCTCGAACCCTCTTGGGGAAGACTTCAGTATCATGCGCACAACCACCATTCCCGAGATGCTCGGTGTGATTCGAACCAATTACAGCCGCAAGGTTGAGCAGGGCAGGTTCTTTGAAATGTCCTATGTCTACAAGCCAGTGAAAGGGGAATTATTGCCCGAAGAGATCAGCACACTGACCATCGGCCTTTATGGTGATGCCGATTTCTATCTGCTAAAGGGAATTGTGGAGCAAATGCTGGCCCAGCTGAATATTCACAGCGCTGATTTTTCGCCGGCAGCCGATCATCCCGTATTTCATCCGGGTAAAACCGCAAAGCTGACCATTAACGGGGTCATGGTTGGGTATCTGGGTGAGGTTCACCCGGAGGTTGCGGATAATTTTGAGTGCCCCGCCCAAACCTATATTGCGGTTTTGAATGTGCAGCCTTTGATTGATAACGCTGATATGGTCAGGCAATACAAGCATCTGCCCAGGTACCCGGCTGTCAGCAGAGATATCGCGATGCTCATCAGAGATGAGGTTCTGGTCAAAGAAATCGAAGCGGTTATCCGACAACAGGGTGGCAAGCTTATCGAGGAAGTCCGCCTGTTCGATGTTTACCGGGGCGATCAAGTGCCAGAGGGGATGAAGAGCGTGGCTTACAATATCACCTTCCGCGCGCCGGACAGAACCCTGGTGGACGATGATGTGAACAGAGCCATGGAAAAAATCCTGAACGGTTTGAAAACCAGTCTGGATGCCACCCTGCGTGAATGATAGCAGGTAGAATAACAGAATTATCCGAGAACTCCCGTTGTTGAGACGGGAGTTTTTGCATGTACGGATTAAATTGCATATTCAATAATGATAAGCTATAATGGTAAATATGACCAAAACAAATTTCCTTAAAATTTTTTCCAGATTTTATGGAACCCAAGCTTTCCCAAAACGTCCAATATGAATGAATACGCACGGTAAGACCATGGATGCGAATCATGAAAGGATAGAGTTACAACAAGAAGATGCACCCGAACTGGATAACCTGCCTCAGGCAGAAAAGTCTGAGCCTGATAATCAGTTACAGCAAGAAGATGTATCCGAACACGATAATGAGTTGCAACAAGAAGATGCACCTGAACCAGATAACCCGCTTCAGACAGAAGAGACTGAACAAGAGAATGATCCTGGTAGTTCTTACGAGGGACTATTATTTCCTTACCCCCTTGGGGATGAATCGGGATGGGGTTATATCGATAGCAAGGGCAATACTGTGATAGAGGGAAACTAACCTTCAGGATTACCTTGCAAAAAACAAGGATAAAGCCTGTACTCATGGAACGCCTGTTTATCAGCGCAATCAATATGAAGAATTTCCCGGTACTCAAATCAGAAAACTGATTCCTGAGGAAGCAGCAAAGTATATGTCTGAGCGAAGCAAGTAAGAATTACCTTTAAAGCGACCCAAAATACCACTTTTTACTCCACGCGCACAATCGGGGTTGAAAAATCCTGGTTGCCATAACGTTCGGCTGGGTTTGGAAACCCAAGCACATAGGTATCGGTGGCTTTAATATCGTACTCAAACATTTCTCTGGATAAGCCGATTAACTGATTGCGATATTCCGAAACCTTTGTGATCAGGGGCAGCGCCCCTGTGCGGTCTATTTTTTGAAGCAGTTCCTGCCCTTTACCGTTAAAGCCTAAAACCCGGAGATAACCACAATTTTCATCGTCCACAAAGGCCTGCAGACTCCCCTTTGTAATTCCCCATAGCAGGTTTGCGGATATTCTGCGTATTCTTGACGATGGATACCGGACGGTTGTCACCGTTTTCACAAGCTCATCCAGGGTACCGGCCTTCATCGCGCAGGATAACAGCCGGTTTTCAAGGCCTTCCTTCACATCTGGAACCTGTTTCAAGGCTTGGGGATCCATCATTCGAATCTTATACAGAATCATCTGCGCAAAGGCCTCTGGAAAGACCGGTGCTCTGCCTTTCTCAACACATTGCTTCAGCAGCTCAAGAGAGACTTCAGGAATATTGGCAGATATGACAGGGTCGGTCAGAGAACCGTTGTTTTGCAGGAATGCGCGTATGGATGTAGCACTGGAAAATGAGGGAGCAATTTCAGCTTCCTGATAGGCCGAACCCTGTCGCTTGATGGTGGTTGGCTGGATGCTGCTGCGAAGGCCTTTCAGCGCTTTCAGATATTCTATGGCAAGAATGTTGTTGGACTGGGACATGATATTGTCCGGAAGGCCGCGCAGATAACCGGTCAAAGCTTTCTCACGGGCAACTGCGAAGGAATGCCCTTCGCCCAGGTAATTTTTTAACAGCTCACGGTATGCCGCAGGCTCATCATACAAAGCGGAAGCTATTCTCCACAGAGAGCCCAGTTCACCCTGCTCACTGCCAAAGCTTAAGCAGTCAACAACACCGGTATGGTGCAGGGTACGAACAGAACCATAAGCAAAAAGCTCGGCGGAGGAACAGGAAAAAACAACCGGTAACTCCAGAACCAGATCTACGCCGGACAACAAGGCCATTTTAGCACGTACCCATTTGTCGGCCACCGCAGGTTCACCACGCTGTACGAAATGACCGCTCATGACGCAGATGACATGGGTAGCGCCAGTTTTTTCAACTGAAGCCCGAATATGGAAGGCGTGCCCAGAATGCAGCGGATTGTATTCGGATACGATACCGAGAACCTTCATAATAACCCTTCATATTTCTTCACGAATGTATCTTTGTCTGGTTATAATTATAATCATCTGAAGCAAGAATAACAAGGGAGTGATGAACAGAGTGGTTGAAATAATCCGAAACGGGCTGGTTGAAAGTTTTCATGATGGCAATGTAGCGGTTGTTCAGCAAAACGGCGCATTAACACATTTCTTTGGGGATCCTGAACAGATCTGCTATTTCAGATCCTCCGGAAAACCGTTCATTATGCTGTCCCATCTGATGAAGAAAATTCATGAGGTTTTTGGATTCACGCTGAAGGAAGTGGCGATTATGGCTTCTTCTCACAGCGGGGGAAAACAGCATATTGAAACCCTGATGAGCATTGCAAACAAGCTTAAAGTCAAGGAAAGTGACATCAACTGCGGAGTGCGTGAACCCTATGGCGGCAGTGAAAAGATCGAACTGTACGCAAGCGGGGATCTTCCATCCCAATGGCATAATAACTGCTCCGGCAAGCATTTGGGTTTTATTGCCGCCTGTAAGATAATGGGATGGCCTTTGGATAATTACTGGGACATTTCTCACCCGATACAGCAGGATATTCTGGCCTGTATTGCCGAATTCAGCGATACCCCAAAAGAATCCATTCACATCGGAATCGATGGGTGTGGGGTGCCCGTATTTGGCGTGCCGCTTGCGAAAATGGCACTGGCCTATGCACGTTTGTTCAATACCAACTGTTTCAACGGGAAGTATAAAGAGGCTCAGGAGCTTTTGTACAGAGCTGTTGCGGAATTTCCGGAAATGATTGCCGGGAACGACAGGCTCGATACCGATTTGATACGCCTTTCCAAAGGGGACCTGTTTGGGAAAATGGGCGCGGACGGAGTTTTTTGTGTGCACTGTCATCCGCAGGGGCTTGGTATCGCTGTTAAGATAAAGGATGGCGGCGTCAGGGCTGTTGATCCGGTTGTCATCGAGACATTAAGCCAGCTTGATATTTTACGCAAGGAAATGCTGGAGAAAATGAACCATTATCATTATCCACCGGTACAGACCTGGACGGGGAAAACCATCGGATTGATCAAACCTGCCTTTCAACTGATAAAAGCATGAGCTTCCCCGGGGACAGAAGACAGCAAAGAATTTGCGAGGGTACGCTTCCCGCGCCATATGTTAAAAGCACGCAAATCATTCAGTGCTCAGGCACTGCCTCTGAACGGTTATCAAGCTGATGATTACTCCTGCGAAACCTGCCAAGGTTTCGTGTCGTTTGGCGACACATGGGTCGTGGAGGGACTGTTCACACCCCCCACTAATAAGTTCATAAGTAGCTTCAGAGGTATGTGTTTTATCTAAGCGCAGCGAAGGATCGTGTCAGGAATAATGCGAGATCCTTCACTTCGTTCAGCATGCTGCGTCTGTTTACCTGAGAACAGTAACAGCTTTATAAGCGGAAAATAATTGAAAATAGCCTTGACATATCTGGAAAACCATGATATGATTAATTTTAATATTTTAAATACTGTGATAGGGAATAGTAAATATGGCAAGCCTTTCAGAGAGCTGTTGGCAGGTGTGAAACAGCGGGGGAACCGTATCGAACTGGCCCTGGAGTTTCCTTCTGAACATGTAGTAGGACAGGACGAAAGCCCATCGTTATAGGGGCAGGATATCGGTACAGCCTGTATCTGGAGCAAAAGAGTGGTAATCATCCCTTCGTCTCTTTGGCGAAGGTTTTTTTGTTACCCGGCAATGAATTCCGGAGTTCATTGGTTCAGGCACATGTATGGATGTCCGGCAGAGTGTATTCCATTTGGAATAAACAAGAGTGGTACCGCGGAAGATGACCCTTCCGTCTCTATTGAATGAGACGGAGGGGTTTTTTGCATTGCTGAAAAATGAAGTGCCTGCCAGGCAGGCAAGACACAGCCGGCAAGGGTTGCTAAACCGTGTATGCAACTGGTCGCAAGTTTTTTTCTGAAGGAGGATGTAAAATGAACTGGAGCAAGTATAAAAAATATCCTGCAATGGATTTTCAGGATCGCACCTGGCCCACAAAAACCATCGACAAGGCTCCCATATGGTGCAGCGTTGATTTAAGGGACGGAAACCAGGCATTGCCTGTACCCATGAGCGTTGAGAAAAAGCTAAAAATGTTCAATCTTTTAAAGGTTCTTGGCTTCAAGGAAATTGAGGTGGCTTTTCCCTCGGCTTCCAACACCGATTTCCGCTTCGTGCGGACGATCATCGAGAAAGGCTTTTTGAACGAGGATACTGTCATTCAGGTGCTCACCCAATCCAGAGAGCATTTAATACGCAGAACCTTTGAGTCCATTCAGGGTGCAGACCATGCCATTGTGCATCTGTACAACTCTACCTCGGAACAGCAGCGGCGTATTGTTTTCAACAAAGACAAATCTGAAATCATCGAAATTGCCCTCAAAGGGGCCAGATTGCTGAAACAGCTGGCCGCGGAAAGCGACAGTGATATCCGTTTCGAGTATTCTCCCGAAAGTTTTACTGGCACCGAAATGGATTATGCGCTTGAGATTTGCGAGGCGGTGTTGAACGTTTGGCAGCCAACACCTGAAAAAAAGGTTATCATCAATCTGCCCGCAACCATCGAAATGGCTACGCCCAATGTTTATGCCGACCAGATCGAATGGTTCTGCCGTCATATCAGCTGCAGGGACAGCGTTATTATCAGCCTGCATGCGCATAATGACCGGGGCACCGGTGTTGCTGCAACCGAACTGGGAGTCTTGGCAGGCGCCGACAGGGTTGAAGGCACGCTGTTTGGAAACGGCGAACGCACGGGAAATGTTGATATCATCAACCTCGCGATGAACCTTTATTCCCAGGGGATAGATCCCAAACTGAACATCACCAATATCGATGCGATTACAAAAACCTATGAAGAATGCACCGATCTTCGGGTACATGAAAGGCATCCCTATGCCGGGCAGCTTGTTTTTACGGCCTTCTCCGGTTCTCATCAGGATGCCATCAACAAAGGCTTCCATTATGTCAGGGAAGAAAAACCCGAATACTGGGATGTTCCTTATCTGCCCATCGATCCGTCCGACCTTGGAAGGCAGTATGAAGCGATCATCCGCATCAACAGCCAATCGGGCAAGGGCGGTGTGGCCTTTATCATGGAGAACGAATTTGGTTACCAGCTGCCCAAGGCTATGCACCCCGAATTTGGTGAAATGATCAAGCAGAAATCTGACATAATGGGCAAAGAGCTTACCCCGGAAGAAATTATGGAGGTTTTCAATGAAAAATATCTGGAAGCGAAAGGGCCTGTCAGCCTGGAAGATTACAGCGTTGAAAGCAAAGGAAATACTGTTTCGGTCAGTGCTCAGCTTCTCATGGAAGGTAAACCCATACATATTTCCGGTAAGGGGAATGGCCCGATTTCAGCGTTTTTCGATGCCCTGAAAAACTACGGGGTCACCAAATTCCGTTTCGAGGCTTATGCAGAGCATGCCTTAACCAGCGGGGCTGACGCGGAAGCCGTCGCGTACATTCAGCTGGCCAATGGCGGCGGAAGAAGCATATTTGGTGTTGGAAAGGATCAAAACACCACAACGGCTTCGTTGCGTGCAATCATTTGCGTACTGAACCGGGCGATGTTAAACGGGTCGTAAGGGGGCTTAAAACGGCTGCTGAAAAAGAGTGGAAAAACCTCAGAAAATGTTTGCATTGCAAAATGTTCCATGGTATAATTGTTTTGGTCTATGAGTGGTTCGTTGTTCGGAAAGAGTGGGTCATCCCCACTCTTTACATTTTAAAAGGACATTTTTAGGTTGTTTCACGCTCAGTCAGCGCTGCTTTCATGGTTGAAACAAAGCCTGATTCATACATAGCTCAATGGCATTGTTTATCATGGAGGATGATTTATGACACAAAATAAAGTAACCGAGGTTGTTGCAGTACTGGCCAGGCCAATTATAGATGGGCTTGGTCTGGAACTGGTGGATGTTGAGTTCGTCCGGGAAGGTCCCCATTGGTATTTGCGTATTTTTATCGATAAACCCGGCGGTATAACCCTTGAAGACTGCGAGGCGGTGCACAGGCCCTTAAGCGATAAGCTTGACCGGGCTGATCCCATCCCGCAGGCCTATATGCTCGAGGTTTCCTCCCCGGGTGTTGAAAGGCCCTTCAAAACGCCGAAGGACTATGAAAAGGCCATCGGTCACCAGGTGCAAATCAAGTTTTACAAGCCGGTGGACGGGAGCAAGGCTTGTGAGGGAATTTTGGAGGCCTTCGATGGGGAAAGCGTAACGATTCTCGTTGGCAGGGACGACAGGAAAACATACTCAGTGGAAATGATTTCAAAAATAAATCGGATGATATTATTTTAGGGAGGCTGAATCATGAGTGCCGAATTTATTCATGCATTGGAACAAATTGAAAAGGAAAAGGGCATAGGAAAAGATATACTCTTTGAGGCTATCGAAACCGCTTTAATTACGGCATACAGGCGAAATTACGGTACCAACCAGAGCGTGGAGGTTTACATCGATCGTGAGACAGGTGATGTCCGGGTTTTCGCTGAAAAAAATATAGTAGAGGTCGTTACCGATCCTTCTGTTGAAATGTCACTGGAACAGGCGACCAAGTTTGATGCTGAGTTTGAGGTTGGCGATGTGGTGGAAGTGGAGGTTACTCCGCGTACCTTTGGCAGAATTGCCGCACAAACCGCCAAACAGGTTGTCATGCAGCGCATCCGCGAAGCCGAAAG
>LSQX01243715.1_pt1 | contig 10508 bp, 10 predicted proteins | sample 654561 | NCBI WGS metagenome assembly LSQX01 (sample SAMN04489861, study PRJNA283612) | anaerobic digester metagenome | isolation source: 4 biogas reactors fed with cattle manure at either 37C or 55C with and... | place: Denmark: Kongens Lyngby | collected 2014
CCTACTAGTCCAAGTATAGTAGCACTTCTAATATTTGTTTCAAGTACTATAAAGAAAACTGATATAGATTGTTGAATCATATTAGGCAATACGCAATATCTTAAAACTTGAACAGAATTAGCACCTACAGATCTGGTGGAATTCAATTGATTTTCATTTATAGATTCTATATACTCTCTAAATAATTTCAAACTCATTAAAAATGCTATTATTGTTAAGGCAATTATTCCTGAAAATTTCCCTATAGAAAATACACTAACTAATAAAGCTGCCCATATTAAACTTGGAATAGTTCTAAAAAAAGCAAATATACTGCTTAAGATACTGGCTAAATATTTGTTTAAAGCAATATTTTTAGCTACAAGTAGGGAAAAAGGAACTGCTAACAAAACACCCATAATAGATGATACTATGGCTATTTGAATAGTTTCAATTAATTTTTCAAAAACTTCACTTGTATATGAAAAATTAGGTCTTAACATTCTTCCAAACAAATTCATCATACTAGGTATACCTTTATATAGTCTTACAAAACTAAAATTAACTTTATATCCTAAAAATAATAGGATTAAAATAAGGATTAATGGAAAGACAATTCTATTACGCCTCTTTTTATTTATATATGTCTTTAAGGAGTCCATCACTTAAATCACCTGCACTTCCATCATATACAACTTTTCCCTCTTTTAAAGCTATTATTCTACCACAATACTTTTTAGCTAAGTTTACATCATGAAGGTTTATCATAATAGTCATATTCTTTTTTTCATTTACCTTTTTAAAGTATTCCATTATAACTTTAGCCGTTGCCACATCAAGACTAGATACCGGTTCATCTGCTAAAATTATCTTTGGCCTTTGGCAAAGAGTTTTAGCTATAGCCACTCTTTGTTTTTGCCCTCCACTTAATTGGTCTGCTCTTTCAAACATCTTTTCTGTAAGTGCTACTTGTCTTAGGGCAATAGATGCTCTTTCATAATCATCATCAGAAAATAAGCCTAAAATCGACTTTAAGGAAGACTTGTATCCAAGTCTTCCTATTAGTACATTATCTAGCACTGTTGATCTATCTATTAAATTATAATCTTGAAATATAAAACCAATATTTCTTCTTATGGATTTAAGTTCGGAAGTATTCAGCTTTGTAATATCTAAATCATCAAGGTAGATTTTACCCTTTGATGGTTTTACTAATAGGTTAATAGTTTTTAACAAACTGGATTTACCACTACCACTGGAGCCTATTATTCCAACAAATTCTCCTTGTTGAATTTCTAAACTAACATCATCTACAGCTAATACTTTCCCATCATAAAGAACAGTAATATTCTCCAACTTCAACATATAATCAGCCCCTACTTACCTTCTTTTAAATCCACATTCATTGTTTCTGCAGTTGTTCTAATGACATCATAGTCAGCATCAGTTGCTTCTTCAAAACCATACATATTAAATAATTCTATTAAAAGAGCCTTACCTTCTTCAGATGCTTGAATTTTTAATAGTGCATTTTTAATTTTTTCTTGAAGCTCTGCATCCATATCTCCTCTTAATGTAACACTAATATTAGGAATATAATCAGTATATCCTAATAGTTCTGTTTCATCCATAGCTGTTGGAAAATCTTCTGCATATCTTTCTCTAGCATCTACGAATGTTGTTGCTACATCCACATCTCCGTTTAAAAGAAGTTGCAGTGATTTATCATGGCCTCCACTATATACGTATTCAATATCCTTTTCAATATCTATTCCTTCAGTTATTAAATATGCACCTGGAAATAGATATCCTGAAGTTGATGAAGGATCTACAAATGCTACAATATGGTCTCTAACATCAGCAAAACTTTTTATTTCACTATCTTTTCTTACTAAAAATTGGGACCTATATCTTGCTTCTCCAGATTTATTTATGGCAGTTAATATTACCTGTGCATTACTTTCACTATTAGCAAGGACATATGCAAAAGGTGGTATAAATCCAAAATCTACTTGCCCAGAGCCTAAACCCTCTACTACACCAACATAATTTGTAGCTGTAAATCCTTCTACCTGGATACCTAATTCTTTTGAAAGCATTTCTGTTAATGGTTCTACAGATTCAATAAGTGTATCTCCATCTTTCATAGGAACAAATCCCATTTTTAAAACTTGTTCTTTTTCTGCTGTACAAGCTACTGTTGAAATGATCAATATTGCAACTAAAAGTAATCCTAATATTTTTTTCATATTTATCCTCCTAAGTTTATTCTCTTAATTATAGAATACTACAATTTAGGAGAAGTTGCAATACACTTTCTGAAAATAAAATAAGTGTACCCTATTGTATGGGTACACTTATTGATTATTGTCGTTTTTCAAATTCTATTTGGATGTCCATTTCTCTTTCATTTCTTAATACTTTTAGATTTGCCCTATCTCCTACTTTATAATTATATAGGGTTTTTTTGAGTCCATTCATATTTTCAATATTAGTCTCATCTATAGCTATAATAATATCTCCATTTACCAAGCCTGCTTTATCTGCAGGAGTGTCTGCACCTACTTGAATTAATATTACACCACTATCCTGTAGAAGTTCTACTCCTAGTCTAGCTTGATATTCGCCAACACCTACACCTGATATTCCCATAAATACAGTTTCAAAATTACCTGTTTTTATAACTTCTTCAATAATTACTTTTGCGCTATCTATAGGTATAGCAAATCCTAATCCTTCAGCAGATTTAATCTTTGCTGTATTAATACCTATTACATCACCATTACCATTTAAAAGGGGTCCACCGCTATTTCCACCATTTATAGAAGCATCTGTTTGAATTAAATCTTCTATAATAGTGTTTGCATCAATTTGTATAGACCTATGAAGTCCAGAGATTATGCCAGAAGTAACTGTTCTTTGAAATTCTAATCCTAAAGGGTTTCCTATGGCAACGGCAATTTCTCCTACTTGTAAATTAGATGAATCACCTAAGCTAGCTATAGGCAAACCTGTGGTCTCTACTTTAACAATAGCTAAATCTAGGACTGGATCATTCCAAAGTGTTTTTCCTTCTAATTTTTCTCCATTTTCAAACAACACTTCTATAGACTTGGAATTGCCATCATTTACCACATGGGAGTTGGTAAGTATATAACCATTGCTATTGACTATAATACCTGACCCAACTCCTGGTACATCTCTTGTGCCAAAAAAGTCTTGTTGAACTCCTACTGTGGTTATTCCAACAACTGAACTCATGGCCTTTTTGGCAACTGCTGCAATTGTATTTATGTCGTCTGTAGAATTTATATTAACAACTGGAGACGCATATACTCCTGTTGGACTTGTTGTCTCTGCAAACAATGTAGGTGCTATAAAGCTAGATGCTAAACCGCCTATTAATGAAGCTATTAATATAACTGCTATATAGGATAAGAGGCTCCCTCGAAATGTTCTTTTCCTCTTGTTACTTACTGTTTTATACTCTGTATATTGGGTCTCTTCGTTTCTAATTGTATTTTTTTCTCCATTTTCATCATTTACTATTTCATATTCTCTTAAATCATCTTTCCAATCATCATTCATTTTTTCTTCCTCCTCTTCTATTTTCTTCTTTGTAGTTTAATTATAATAATATAATGTGGAAATATTATGGCAAAATTATGTTTTTGTTGTGTGATTAATACATTTATCAGGATCTTTGTTATAATAGTGTTAATTAGTATTGGAAGAGGTGATTTCATGAGCTATAAAATATATTTAGTAGAAGATGATGTGAATCTAAACTTGGTCCTAAAAACATACTTAGAAAAAGAAGGATGGTCTGTGACTTCATTTTTAAATGGTACAAGTGCAAAAGAAAACATATCTAATGTACCTGACTTATGGATATTAGATATAATGCTACCTGATATTGATGGATATCAACTTATTAAAGAGATAAAATCTTTTAATTCAGAAGTTCCAGTTATATTTATTTCTGCTAGAGATGCTGATATAGATAGAGTTGTAGGACTGGAATTAGGTAGTGATGATTATTTAGCTAAACCATTTTTACCTAGAGAATTAGTCTTAAGAGTTAAAAAGCTCCTAGATAGAGTAAATCCTAGTATAAATAATTTGGGTGCTTATACAATTAATCATGCAAGCAGAGAAATAAAATTAGGCGATGAAATAATTGACTTAACTACAAAAGAATATGACTTAGTATTGTACTTTGCTAAGAACCAGGATAGGGCTCTATCACGTGAACAAATATTGGATTATATTTGGGGTGAAGATTATTTTGGCTCAGATAGAGTTGTTGATGATTTAATAAGGCGAATACGTCGTAAGATGACAGGTTTAAATTTAGAAACCATATATGGTTATGGCTATAAGGTGATCAAATCATGAAAAAAATGAAAAATTATCCACTATCAGTACAAATATGGATTGTATTTGCTATTATTACCCTATCTATATCCATATTGCTATCCTTGTTACTTCCAATAACTCTTAGAAGTTTTTTTACTAGAGAAATTTATGCAACTATAGATTCTGCCCAAGACCTAATATTTAACCAATTCAATAGCCAGGTCTACAGAGATTATTTGGGAAGTGAGTTTTTTGGAGATGGTAAACAGAAATTAGAAGATATACGAACTGTAAATCACTTTATTATATATCCAGATGATAATAGCGTAGTTATTAATTTTCCTATTTCTAAAGAATTCTTACTAGGAGTTAAGGCAGCCTCTGATATACAAAAATCTAATAGTGAAGAGTATTCTGGAATGTTAAATGGAGAGAAAGTGTTTTACATTATTACAAAAGGCAAAGCTTTAGGCAGAGATGCATTTCTTGTAAGTTTTATGGGGGATTCCTATAGAGAAGACCTGGTTAGAACCTTATTTAGAAGGTTGGTTATTATTGTTTTATTGGTATTTGTGTTTAGTTGGATTCCAGCACTTTTGCTGAGTAATTATCTTACGAAACCCTTAGTGGATTTAGAAAGAAAAGTAAAAAAGATTGCAGATAACCAATGGGAAGACAAAGTAGAACTTCATCGACAAGATGAAATTGGTAAGTTAGGAGACTCTGTGGAATATCTTAGAAATCGATTAATTAGGCAAGATGAAGCTCAGCAATCTTTTCTTCAAAATGTTAGCCATGAATTAAAAACTCCAGTAATGGTAATACGAAGCTATTCCCAAGCAATTGTAGATGGAATATATCCTAAAGGTGATTTAAAAGGCTCCATAGAAGTTATAGATAAAGAAGCAGAAACTCTAGAAAATAAAATTAAAAACCTATTATATATGACCAAATTAGATTATGTTTCAGAATATGATAAGCATATGGAAAGCTTTTCCTTGGATTTACTAATAAAAGAAGTAATAGAAAGATTTTCATTAAATAGGCCAGATATACAATGGAACTTAGATTTAAAACCAACTACTATTATGGGTGATATGGACCAATGGAAAGTTGTGGTTGAAAATTTATTAAATAACCAATTACGATATGCTAAAAGTGAAATCCTGATAAGTTTAAAAGATAATCTATTACATTTTTATAATGATGGTCCTCATATAGATGACAATACTCTTAGTAATATGTTCACAAAATTTAATAAGGGATATAAAGGTGAGTTTGGCTTGGGATTGGCTATAGTATATAAAATATTACAAATGCATAATTCCAGTATATCTGTTAGGAATGAAGATCTGGGGGTATCATTTTTTATAGAGATTAAAACTATATAAATATAGAAGGGATGATTCAATGGAAAAATTAAATATAAAAATAGAGCATATTGTTCATAGCTGTTTTACTCTTGAAACGGAAAAACATTTTTTAGTATTTGATTATTATACAGGAGATATTGAACTAAGTAAGACTAAAAATAACTATGTATTTGTAACTCATGGCCATGGTGACCATTACACTCCAGAAATTTTTAACTGGGAAGCAGAAAATATAAAATATATTTTAAGTTCAGATATTGAAGTAAATAGGGATGATAAAACCATATATGTGATGAATCCAGATGAAATGCTTCAAGTTGATGATTTGAAGATCCAAACTTTTGGTTCTACAGATTTAGGTTTAAGTTTTTTAGTCCAGGTAGATGGAAAAGATATATTCCATGCAGGAGATTTGAATTGGTGGCATTGGAAAAATGATAGCCCTGCTGAGCAAAAGGAAGAGGAAATAGCCTATAAAAATGAGATAGCTAAAATAAAAGGCAAGAACATCCATATAGCTTTTGTTCCAGTAGATCCTAGACTTGAAGAAAATTTCCATTTAGCTGGAGAGTATTTTATAAATGAAATCCATCCAGAATACTTTCTACCAATGCATTTTGGGGATAAGTATAATACTTCAGCAGACTTTATCCACAAAATAAAGGGTAGTGCCAGTAACATTGTGGAGATTACTCATAAAAACCAAGTTATAGAATTATAAGCTAAAACTAGGAGTGAGGGAAATGCTGAAATTATATTTGATTGTGGTTGCTTTTGGAATTCTTGGTGGCATGGTTGGTTGGAATAGAACAAAAAACATGTAAGAAAAATAATCAAAAGAGTAGATTCTCACGCTACGCTCAGAATGACAAAATTAAAGGGCCTTTTAGGCCCTATTTATTTTAATATTAACTCTACAGGACAATGATCTGATCCCATAATATGACTGTGTATTTCTGAAGAATGTACTCTGTCTTTAAACCTTTCACTTACAATAAAATAATCAATTCTCCAACCAGAGTTATTTCCCCTGGCATTTCTCATATATGACCACCAAGTATAAGCTCCTTCAGTATTTGGGTAAAAATGTCTAAAAGTATCCACATAGCCAGACCCTAAAAGTTCTGTCATTTTTCCTCTTTCTTCATCACTAAAACCAGCATTTTTCCTATTGGTCTTTGGATTTTTTAAATCTATTTCTCTATGTGCCACATTTAAATCTCCACAAAGTATTATTGGCTTTTTCTCATCTAGCCCATTTATATAAGCTAAAAAATCTCTTTCCCATTCCATTCTATAATCTAATCTAGCTAATTCATTTTGAGAATTTGGAGTATATACATTTACCAAATAAAAGTCTTCAAACTCTAAAGTGATTACTCTTCCCTCTGTATCGTGATTTTCAATACCTATTCCATAGTGATAACTAATAGGCTCTACTTTAGTAAATACAGCAGTACCTGAGTATCCTTTTTTCTCAGCATAATTCCAATATTGATGATAACCATGAAGGTTTAAATCTATCTGTCCTTCTTGCAATTTTGTTTCTTGAACACAGAATATATCTGCATCAATAGTCAAAAAATAGTCCATAAAACCTTTTTTTACATTTGCTCTTAAACCATTTACATTCCAAGAAATCAACTTCATATTATCCCTCCAATTTAATATTCATCTAAAAATGAATGCTTTTCTCTATCCTGCTCCCATCCTAATATTTGGTCCATATTTACATTGCTGGCAGCCCTAAATATGGACATATCTACATTTTTAAAGCTACCTTGCAGTCCTTGGATTAATTCTTTTATTTCTTGTCGCTTGTTACCTATTTTCTTTGCTGCTACCATACAAGCACAATTTAATGGCCAGATGCCACTGTTTTGTATAAATCTTTCTATATACATTTCTTCTATCAAATAAAGAGGTCTAATTAATTCCATATTTTCAAAATTTTCAGCATGAAGTTTTGGTAACATGGTTTTAAAACTGCCAGCACATAGGACATTTAACATAGTGGTTTCTATAACATCATTAAAATGATGTCCCAGGGCTAATTTATTACATCCTAGTTCCTTGGCTTTTCCATATAGGGCTCCTCTTCTCATTCTTGCACACATATAGCATGGATAATCCTTTGCTATTTTGTCTGCTACTTCAAATATATTAGCTTCATAGATTTGAACAGGGATTTCTAAATACTTACAGTTATCTATTAAAAGTTCTTTTATTTCACTATGATAACCTGGGTCCATAGCTATAAATTCTAATTCAAAGTTACGATTTCCATATTTTTGCAGTTCTTGAAATAATTTGGCCATAAGTAAGCTATCCTTACCACCTGATATGGCTACTGCAATTCTATCTCCATCTTGAATAAGATCATATTCTTTTATAGCTTTAATAAACTTTGCCCAAATGTGTTTTCTGTACGTTTTTATTATACTTCTCTCTATATCAACCAAGGGTTTTCTATCATTAAAGGGAACTAGTATGTCACAACCTTCTCCAGCCAATGCAAAATCTTTTTCTTCCACTTTTATCACTCCATTTTATGCCTAACTGAAACTACCTTATCTCTAATAGTTTAACCTAAAAATAAGATTAAAACAAGTAAAGAGATTAGGATTTCTCCTAATCTCTCCTGTTAAACATTAAATCTAAAGTCTATAATATCTCCATCTACAACAATATACTCTTTACCTTCTAAGGTTACTAATCCTTTTTCTTTACACTTTTGTGATGTACCATATTCTACTAAATCTTTGTATCTTGTGACTTCAGCTCTTATAAAACCTTTTTCAATATCTGTATGAATTTTCCCAGCAGCATGCTTGGCAATAGTTCCTTTTTTAATAGTCCAAGCTCTTACTTCCTGAACTCCTGCGGTTAAAAAACTCATAAGTCCTAGATAATCATAGGCAGTTTTACAAAGCTTATCTATGCCAGTTTCTTCAATTTCTAAGTCTTCCATAAATAATTCTCTATCCTCTTGGTCTAGTTGAGATATTTCTTGCTCTGTTTTTACACAGATCTCAATTACAGGAGTATTGGTTTCTTTAGAATACTTTTCTAAATCTTCTTTTCCTGGATAGTCTTTACTAATTAATTGATCTTCATCTATATTTACCACTAAAATCATAGGTTGTTCTGAAAGAAAGGAAAATGTTTTTAAAATTTCTTTTTCTTCATCATCAAAATCTATATTGTGTAATAATACCCCTTCTTCTAATCCATCTCTACATTTTTTAAGTACTTCTAATTCTTCTAGCTGTTCTTTTGTTTGCTTTTTAGTAGTGGTAATCTTTTCTATACGATTTTCAATAACCCCAAGATCTGCAAAGAGTAATTCCATATTAATAGTTTCAATATCTCTCATAGGATCAATAGACCCATCTGCATGAATTACAGCATCATTTTCAAAGGCCCTTATTACATGTACAAGAGTATCTGATTTTCTGATATTATCTAAAAATTGATTTCCTACTCCTTTACCAGAACTAGAACCTTTTACAAGCCCTGGAACATCTATTACTTCTATAGTTGCATAAGTTGTTTTTTTAGCTTTATACAATTCTTCTAAAAACATAAGCCTTTCATCAGGTATTCTGGCCATGCCTAAATGTGCTTCTACTTTTCCCTGTGAAAATTCTGATACTTCTATATTTGATCCTGTTAACAAGTTAAATAATGTAGTTTTACCTACAGATGGTAATCCTATTAAACCAATCTTCATACTTACCGCCCCTCATTTTTTATATTCTTATATTACTATTATAAGGTTAGCCAGAGCATAATGTAAAGACATATCCTTTTCTTATTTTTATCTCTATTTGTGAATTTTTATGCTACTCTTTTTATTTAGGTAATGAAATTCCAATAATATATGAATTAATTTAACTTCTATATTTTTGTTATTTCTATTTGATCAATTCCTGGAATCTTCCTAATTTTATCATATTTAGAAAAAATGTTTCCTTTCTCATCATCAATGAAGCAGCGCATATCAATCCGTTGACTACCTCTATCACTTTTTATTTTTACATTTTCTATACTTATAACTAAGGATTCAATTTTTTCAACCACTGTGTCAACTAGAATTTCAGCATCAACATAAACCCTTAAGTAAACTTCTTGTTCCTTTAATGAAGTTGGACCTATTTTACGCATTATCATAGGAAGAAAACTGACTGTTAGGTAAATTAATCCAGTTGCTATGGCAACCTCAAGATAATAACCCACTCCTATGGCTATGCCAAAGCCAGCAGCTGTCCAAACAATAGCAGCTGTTGTTAAGCCATAAATAATATTGTTATCTCTTCGTAAAATAACTCCTGCCCCTAGAAAACCTACCCCACTAATAATTTGGGATGCTAAACGTAAGGGATCTGCACCTGTAAAATCAGTGCCTTTATAAGTATTTGCTACAAATTCAATTGAAATAATAGTAAGCAAGCAACTTGTAATTGATATAACCACACAGGTTTTTAAACCTAATGGTTTATGCTTGGCTTCCCTTTCTAATCCTAAAACCAAACCTACCACTGCAGCTAAAAACAGCTTTAATATAACAATTCCCATTCCATCTAATTTCAAGAATAACACCTCTTTCAAATAGTATTGTTAATACCATTATAACACTAATAGCCTAGTCTTTTGAAAATATAAGATTCTACCTTGTAATTATATTATTTTTATACTTTTTCTTGTCTATAAAACTTCAACAAAAAAGCAGCCGCTAGGAATAAAATGAGAATATTCCTGCTGACTGCTTTTTATTTAAGGAGGGAAAGTTTTTTG
>LSQX01378091.1_pt1 | contig 10508 bp, 13 predicted proteins | sample 654561 | NCBI WGS metagenome assembly LSQX01 (sample SAMN04489861, study PRJNA283612) | anaerobic digester metagenome | isolation source: 4 biogas reactors fed with cattle manure at either 37C or 55C with and... | place: Denmark: Kongens Lyngby | collected 2014
CCCTTTCAAATTAGTCGGGGAATGGTTAACTTGATGGCCGGTATTACTGGGGTACCGATTTGGTTAAATTTTACGTATAATTTTGAAAATGGCAAGATTTTAGGTGAGTTTAGGTCACGCGGTATTAAGATAGTTGAAATTGCTAAAAAGTATGGCGGCGGTGGGCATGACAATGCTTGCGGAGCGTTGTTAAACGATTGGGATGAAGTAAGTAAAGTGATTGAAGATTTTAAAAAGTTATTAAAATTAGAAAGCGAGAAATAAAATGGGAATTAATAAGATTTTAACAAAGATTAAAGAATATGATAAAATCGCCATCTATGGTCATATTAGACCAGATGGAGATTGTTACGGCTCTCAATTTGGTCTAGCGGATATTATTAAAGAAAGCTTTCCGGAAAAAGAAGTCAAAGTAGTTGGGGCAGTAAGCGACTATGTTTCTTTTGTCGGTACGCCTGATATAGTCAATGATGACTTTACTAAAAGGGCGTTATCAATTGTAGTTGATACAGCCACAAGTTCTAGAGTTAGCGATCAAAGATATGCAAATGGTTTTGAAATAATTAAAATTGATCATCATATTCCAGTTGATCAATATGGTGACTTGATTTGGGTTGATACTAATTTTCCGGCTTGTTCACAAATGATTAGTTATTTTTATTATAAGTTTAAAGATCAATTAAAGATGAGTCCAAAGGGCGCGATGGCACTATATACTGGAATTGTAACTGACACCGGTCGCTTTCGCTACCGCGGAGTAAGTAGTCAAACTCATCAACTGGCTGGTCTTTTAATTGGTTTAGGAGCCAAAGCTGATGAAATTGATAATAACTTAAGTCAGACATCTTTAGAAGAGTTGTATCTAAAAGGAGAAGTTTTATCAAACTTTGTTACAACCAAGGGTGGTTTTATTTACTATAAGATGACACGAGAGACGATTGAAAGATTTAAGATTAGTGATGAAGATGCCGCCAATCAAGTCAATCTATTAGCTGGCATTAAAGGCTATCCGATTTGGGCTTTAATTATTGAATATCCCGGAGAAATTAGAGTTAGACTTCGCTCTAGCGGCATAGTTATTTCTGATATTGCTAGTAAATATCAAGGGGGAGGACACGCACAAGCAGCTGGTGCAACCTTAAAAAATTGGGAAGAATTAGAGTCTTTAATTTTAGATGTTGAAGCTAAAATCAAAAGTTGGGAAAACCAGTAGAAAAAAAGCTCTAAAAGAAGTATAATAAAGATAGATAATAATAGATTTAAAAAAGTAATTAGTTAGGAGTTGAGAATGTGCTTATATTGTTAAAAAGTATCACCTATGAATTTGGTACCCTCCAAGACATGACACCAGGTTTAACCGGTCCCCTAGATTGGTTATGGAAGTTATTAATACCAATTATTTTAACTTTCGTATTTGCTTTTTTTGTCGGTCTTGAGCGTCAAAACATGGGTAAAGCCGCAGGCATTTCGGCTCATATTTTAGTAGCATTAGCTAGTGTCGGTTTATCGATTATGCAAAGATTAATGTATGAAAACCAATTTGCTGCTGGTATTGGTGATCCAGAAGGCCAAAGAGTCATCGCTCAAATTATCGCTGGGGTTGGTTTTATTGGCGCTGGTGTAATTATGAAAGATAAGTTTACGGTTAAAGGACTTACTACCGCCGCAACCATTTGGACCACGGCAGTATTAGGAATTATTTTAGGTTCTGGCTATTTAGTTGTCGGAACAGGTTTAGGAATTATAGTCGTAGGTTTTATTGTCTTTAGAGACTTAAGAAGAGGAATTAACCCTTTAAAAACTTACAAAGTCCCTCATCAACAAGTTAAAAAATACCGTTTTGTTAAAAAAGATGATTTAGAAAACGTTATTGAAGAAGACTTTCATATCGATGATAGCGACATTACGGACCCACATTTATGATGTATAAAGAAAATATTGCAGCAATTGCAACCCCGTTTGGCACAGGCGGAATATCAGTTATTAGGATTAGCGGACAAACCGCTATCTTTGAGTTTAACAAAATTTTTAAAGGTAAAAATTTAGTGTTGGCATCACCGAGAAGGGCTTATTACGGCCATATTGTTGGCTTAGATGGACAAATTTTAGACGAAGTAGTAGTTACGCTTTATCATGGACCTAAATCTTTTTCAGGCGAAAACTTAGTCGAAGTTTCTACCCATGGTGGCATTTTAGTAACCCAAAGAGTTTTAGAAGAAATTTTAAAGCTTAATGTTAGATTAGCATCACCTGGTGAGTTTTCGGAAAGGGCTTATTTAAACGGTCGAATCGACTTAGTAGAGGCTGAAGCCATCATGGATTTAATTAGCGCTAAAAACGAATCAGCTTTAAAAATAGCTACCCTTGGAATAACTAAATCAACAACTAAATTAGTTGAAAAATTAAGAGATGAAGTTATCTATATTTTAGGTTTAATTGAAGTTAATATTGATTATCCAGAATATGATGATGCCGAAGTAGTTACAAGAGAAGGTATTAAACCGGTTTTAAAAGCTTTGATTTTAAAACTCGAAGAATTGGTCAGACATTCGAAGAGAAACCAATTAATTAAAGACGGTATTAAAACCGTTATAATTGGCCGACCAAATGTCGGTAAATCAAGTTTATTGAACGCTTTAATCGACGAAGATAAGGCAATCGTTACCAATATTGCCGGTACAACTAGAGATTTAGTTGAAGCTAGTTTAAACTTGGGTGGTATTACCCTTAATTTAATTGATACAGCTGGTATTAGAGAAACGGTTGACGAAGTTGAGTCAATAGGGGTTGAAAGAAGTAAACAAGCGATCGATCAAGCGCATTTAGTTTTATTGGTTTTAGATCAAAGTGAAAAACTAACTGCAGAAGATAAACTTTTATTAGAACTTACCAAAGATAAAAAACGGATAATAATTGGAAATAAAGCCGATTTAGAAAAGACAATTGAAATTGAAAAACTATTACCAATTTCAAGCATTACCAAAGCTGGTTTAAAAGACTTAGAAGCAGAAATAATTAAAACATTACGCCTAACTGAAATTCATGATAATGATTTCAATTATTTAGCCAATATACGTCAAATCTCTAAAGCCAACGAAGCTTTATTTGCATTAGAAGAAGCTTTAGAAGCTGCGAATAATAAAATGCCAATCGATTTAATCGAAGTGCATATTCAAGAAACTTATTATAGGCTTGGAGATATTCTTGGTAAAAGATATAACGACGACATCCATAAAGAAATTTTTTCTAAATTTTGTTTAGGAAAATAATTTAGGATTGATTAAATTAAATATACTTCCAAAATAAACCTAATACAATTGAATTTCGTTTTGGAAGTTTTTTTATTTTCTTTAATGATAGTTATAATTATTTTGAATTTGATAGATTATCAAATATAAAATGTAAGGGTATTTTTAAATAGAGAAAACAAGCATTTCATATTATAATATGATAAAATATAGTGATGGAGTTGATCATATGAGTTATATAGCTTTATATCGTCAGTATCGGCCAAAGACTTTTAGTGAAGTAGCCGGACAAAAAGCAATCACACAAACCCTAAGCAATGCAGTTAAGAAAAACAAAATAGGCCACGCCTATCTTTTTAGCGGTCCTCGTGGAACCGGTAAAACTAGTATTGCTAGAATATTTGCCAAAGCCGTCAACTGCCTAAATCCTAAAGATGGTGATGCTTGTGGCATATGTAGACATTGTGTTGGTCTTGATAACAATACTATTCCTGATGTGATTGAAATTGACGCCGCTTCTAATAACGGGGTTGACGATATTAGAGAACTTAGAGAAAAATCAAGATATGCACCAAGCTTGTGTCCTTATAAAATTTATATAATCGATGAGGTTCATATGTTAACTCAAAACGCTTTTAACGCTTTGTTAAAAACTTTAGAAGAACCACCTGGCCACGTCATATTTATTTTAGCAACAACCGAACTCCATAAAATACCGGCCACGATTTTATCGCGTTGTCAGTCTTATGAGTTTAGAAACATTGAATTAAACGATATGATTATTAAACTAGAAGAAATCATTTTAAAAGAAAAAATTATGATTGATGACGAATCAATTAGAGTCATCGCTGAAAATGCCGAAGGCTCATTAAGAGATGCCATTGGCTTACTTGATCAAGTATTAGCATTTAGCGAAAATGAAATCAAACTAGATGATGTTCATCAAGTTGCAGGTTCAGTTTCAAGCCAAATCTTAGAAAAAATGATTGAAGGGATTTTAGCCAAAGACACCAACTTAGTTCTTACAACGCTTGATAGCCTATTAGAATCAGGCAAAGAAATTTCTAAAGTAGTCAACGACTTAATCTTAGCCTTTAGAGATATTTTATTATTAAAAAATACCGACTTTAAATTAGATCGTTATCAAAACGTTTTAAATAAATTACCAACTAATAAAATTTATTTTTATTTAAAAATTTTAAATGAACTCCAACAAAATATTAAATGGACCAATCAAAAAAGAGTATATGTTGAACTAGCACTAATTCAAATGATGAATCACGAAATCTTAACCAGTCTTGATTTAGAAAGTGATTTAAAAGCTCTAAAATTAGAAATTACCAATTTAAAAGAAGAACTAAGCAATCGCCCAATCGTTCAAGTACAAGCTGAAAGAATCGACCATAACGGCGATAAACCATTAATAACTTCTAAAGATGTAGAAACGGTTTTAAATACCGGAAACCCTAGAAAAAGAAAACTAATTGAAACTAAATGGCTAGAGATGCTAAACGAAATTGAAGGCAGACTAGAAATAACCGCCCATCTACTTTTAAAAACAACCATTGAAGCTATTTCAACTTCAGAAATATTGTTAGTAGCAGAAGATCTTTCAACCGCTCAAAGACTTTATAATCATGATGTTTATGCCGAAGCTTTAAAACTAATTCAAAACCTTGATAAAGGAATTAAAACTATTCATATTATAAGAAACAGCGAGTGGGAAGTTTTAAAACAAAGTTTTCTTGATCAATATCAAGCAGGACGAAAAAAACCTGAATTACCAGAAATCGATTTAAAATTATATAAAGTTGAAGTAACAACCGAAAAAGAAGAATCAAAAATAGCCCAAATGGCCAAAGAATACTTTGGCGATAAAGCAATAATAAAGGAGTAGATTATGAACAAACAAATGATTGACAAATTAAAAAAACTTCAAAAAGAAATGATGGAAGCACAAGAAAGAATTGAACTATCAGAATTTACCGGTAGAGCAACCGGTGTAGTTGTAATTATGCAAGGTACTCGTCAAGTCTTAGATGTTAAAATTAGTAAAGACTTATTAGAAGATATCGAAATCTTACAAGAAGCTATTTTATTAGCTGTTAACGATGCCTTAGCACAAATTGAAAACAAAACCCAAGAAACCATGGGAAAATACGCAAATCCTGGAATCGGGTTTTAATGTATCCCAAACAATTAGAAAAACTAATTTTAGAATTATCCAAATTGCCAGGAATAGGCGAAAAAACAGCCGAAAGGCTGGCAATGCATATTGCCACTAAATTTAGTTTAGAAGAAACTAAATCACTAGGTGAAGTATTAATAAATTTGCCTGAGTCTTTAAAATTTTGTAAGACTTGTGGTCTTTTAACTGATGAAGAAATTTGTAAAATTTGTTCAAATCCTTTAAGAAACCAAGAATTATTAATGATAGTAGCCAAATCAGAAGAAGTTTATCAATTAGAAAAAACCAATTCATATCACGGTATTTATCATATATTAGGCGGACTAATTGATTTTTCCCGCGGAATTACTGAAACAGATTTAAATTTTGAAACTCTAATTCCACGTTTAAAAGATATAAAAGAAGTAATTATCGCTACCAATTCAACAGTTGAAGGCGAAATTACAGCCGAGTATTTAAAAATCATTTTAAAAGACTACCCAGCAATAAGTATCACAAGGTTAGCCTACGGTATACCAGCGGGTAGTGATTTAAAATATGCTGATACGCTAACGCTTCAAAAAGCAATTGAAAATAGGAGGAAGTTTTAATGGGACCTAATGGCCGAGATTTCACGAAAATCGAACAAATGATTGTTGATTTTTATACGACCTATTTAGCACCGCTACCAGATTGGATTGAAATTATTATTTATCTTTTTGTTGGCTTTGTAATTGTTGTGGGTTTGTTTTCGTTTGCTAGAAAGTTCTTTAAGTTTTTTTTGATTGTAATAGCGATATTAATCGTAATTGCTGTAGCGGTATTTATATATATAAGCATCTTGAATAGATAGAAAAATATAAACTTTTTTAATTTATTTGCAATCTAAAACAAGATGTATTATAATTAGATAGTTTTAAGGAGGAATATAGATGAATAAATGGGAAAACTTGTCATTCGTTGGCGTGGTAGAAGAAATTCTTAAAGAAAATAAACAACCACTTGAGTTAAATGAAATTATCGCAAAGACAGGTGAAATTAAAGGTTTTGATCCTGAAAATATCGATGAGGTTAATCGTTTATATCTAGATTTAACTTTATCGGGCTTATTTGTTTATGTTGGTAACAATGAATGGGATTTAAAAGAAAGAAACTTAGAGTTTTGGGATAAGGACGGTTTTTACTTTATTTCAGAAGAAGTGATTGAAGACCTAGACTTTGAAGACGACTATGAAGACCTAGACTTTACAGAATTTAATTTAGAAGACTACGAAGAACAATTAAGAAACGAAGATTTAGCATCAATTGATGATCTAGATGCTGATGACGATGATGATATTTATGAAGAACTAGATGAAGAAGATATGGAAGCCCTAGCTGAGGAAAGAGCCTATCTTGATATGCAAACTAAGATTTTATCAACCGATGATGATGACATCGATGATGTAGATATCGAAACTTATGATGAAGATGATTATGACGAAGAAGAATATCATGATATCATGGATGATTACGAAGATTTATACGATTAAAAGTATTGATAGAAAATAAATTATTTGTTATAATTAATAAGGGCGCAGAGGTTCCTCTCTGGCTCTTATTTTTTTATTAAGGAGGAATATTTTGAAAACTAAGTTTATCTTTGTAACCGGTGGGGTTGTTTCTAGTTTAGGAAAAGGTATAACCGCCTCAGCTATTGGGCAAATATTAAAATCGCGTGGTTTAAAAGTTTTTATGCAAAAACTTGACCCTTATTTAAATGTTGACCCTAGTTCAATGAGTCCGCTTCAACACGGAGAAGTTTTTGTAACCGATGATGGGGCAGAAACCGATCTTGATTTAGGACACTATGAACGTTTCATCGATGAAAATTTAAATAAATATTCATCAATTTCCGCTGGTAAAATCTATCAAAATGTCCTTAATAATGAACGAGACGGTTTATATGAAGGAAAGACCGTTCAAGTTATTCCTCATGTTACTAATGAAATTAAACAACAATTAAAAAACGTCGCTAAACTTAGTAAAGCCGATGTTGTGATTGTTGAGGTTGGAGGAACGGTTGGAGATATCGAATCACTACCTTTTTTAGAAGCGATTCGTCAAGCTAGACGTGACTTTGGTTATAAAAATACCTTATATATTCACGCTACTTTAGTTCCTTATATTAAAGCGGCTAAAGAAATTAAAACTAAACCAACCCAACACAGCGTATCAGAGTTAAAATCACTAGGTATTCAACCTGATATGATAGTTTTAAGAACCGAAAAAGCTTTAACAAAAGCCACTAAACAAAAGATTTCACTTTTTTGTGACGTCAAAGATGAAGCGGTTTTTGAAGTGGTTGATGTCAATATTATTTATCAAACAATCTTAAATTTAAAAGCGCAAAAAATTGATGATTTTATTTTAAAACACTTCAAGTATGATAATCTTACAGAAGCTGATTTAACTAAGTGGGAACACTTAATCAAATCAATTATAACAACCACCGATGAAGTAAAAATCGGTTTAGTAGGTAAATATACTTCACTTCATGATGCATATTTATCGGTAGTGGAATCACTTAGACACGCTGGTTTTTATCACCACCATCATGTTAAAATAGAGTGGATTGATTCAAGCAAATTAGATGAAACAAATATTGATAAAAAATTAAATAGATTAGATGGAATTATTGTTCCAGGCGGATTTGGGAAAAGAGGAACTAATGGAATCTTAGATACCCTTAAGTATGGCCGAGAAAACTTAATTCCAACTTTTGGAATTTGTTATGGAATGGAATTAGCCGCGATTGAATACGCTAGAAACGTAATAGGCTTAAAAGGCGCTAATACTCCGGAAATTGATCCTCAAACCAAATATAAAATATTTAAGTTAAACGAACCAAACGGCAACGATAAATTGCTTAGAGTTGGGTTATCAAAGTTTAGTTTAAAACCAAAAACAAAAGCTTATGAAATTTATCATTCATTAGAAATTTCTGAAAGGCATCGTCATAGATATTCCTTTAATTTAAAGTACTATGATAAATTTGAAAAAGCTGGTATGGTCTTTTCTGGTTATGACCACGCCAATAATATGGTAGAGATTATTGAACTTAAGGATCATCCTTGGTATTTAGGAACTCAATTTCATCCTGAGTATGCTTCAAGACCCTTAAGAGCCCATCCGCTTTTTATTAGCTTTTTAGAGGCGGCAATTAACTATAAAAATGGTAAAAACAAATAAAAAGATATATAATACTTATTAGAGATTAGGAGGAATAAAAGATGATTGTATCTGCAAAAGAAATGTTATTAAAAGCGCATAAAGAAGGTTATGCGGTAGCCCAAATTAACATTAATAACTTAGAATGGACTAAATTAGTTTTAGAAGTAAGTGAAGAATTGAAATCACCAGTTATATTAGGCGTTTCTGAAGGAGCAGCTAAATATATGGGAGGCTTTAATACGGTTGTAGCGATGGTAAATGCCTTACATGAGAGTTTAAAAATTACTGTTCCGGTTGCTATTCATTTAGATCACGGTAGTTTTGATGGCGCCCTAAAAGCTTTAGAAGCTGGTTTTACTTCGATTATGTATGATGGCTCTAATTTGCCAATTGCTGAAAATCTAGCAAACACTAAAGAAGTCGTTAGATTATGTCATGCAAAAGGTGTTTCGGTAGAAGCGGAAGTTGGTGGCATTGGTGGCGAAGAAGACGGTCATGTTTCTGAAGGCGAATTAGCAAGCGTTTCAGAAGCGAAAGTAATGGTTGAAACTAAGATTGATTTTTTAGCGGCCGGGATTGGTAATATTCATGGACCATATCCAGCTGATTGGGCAGGTTTAAACTTTACGCGCCTACAAGAAATTCAATTAGCGACTGGTGGTATTCCACTAGTTTTACATGGTGGAACAGGAATTCCTGAAGATATGGTAAAAAGAGCAATTACTTTAGGAGTCTCAAAAATTAATGTTAATACCGAACTTCAACTAGCTTTTGCTGCAGGTGTTAGAAAATATATTGAAGACGGTAAAGATTTAGCTGGTAAGGGCTATGATCCAAGAAAACTATTAAAGCCTGGCGTTGAAGCAGCTAAGCAAGTAGTTAGAGATAAATATGGCTTTTTTGGCTCAATTAATAAAGCTTAATTTATGAAAATTGAAGACGAATTAATTTATAGCGAGTATAGTAATTGGAAAGCTAAAAACCACGAATTATTAAAATATATCAATAGTAATCAAAGCTCTTTGAATCTAACCTTTGAAGCGGTTTTACCAGTCACAGATTTTTTATATGATTTATTAATCGAAGATGATGATTATGGTGAGCAAGAAGCTAGTATCTTTAATTTTGGTTTTTACTATGTGGTTCAAAAAGTTGAAGAGATAAAGACGCTTTATGAAAATCAGTGTCAAAAGGATTTTAAAAAATTAGAAAGATTAGCACCAACCATTAATCGTATGTTTGATGCAATTGACTTTGAAGCGGAACTGTTAACTTCTGGTAATGCTAAATCAGAAGATGTCGAACAAATCGTTGAGTTGGAAAAAGAATTGGTTAGTTATTTAGAAAAGGGCGAAAATGCGCCAGAAGAAGTATTTGAAAAACTTGATCTTGTCAGTGATAAAATATTTACAAAGCTAAATATTGAATATGAACAAATCAATTCAATCTTTATGGAGATTGCTCTTGGATTAGGAATCAAACTAACAATTTAACTGTTAAAATAAAAAGATTGGGTTTCCAATCTTTTTTTATGAAAACATGAAGAAATAACTCAATTTGCAAGTCATCCAGCTTTTTAGTATAATTAGGTAAAGGTTTAAGATAAAAAGGAGCGATAATATGAATTGTCCAAGTTGTGGATTTGAGTGGAATTATGAAGAAGATGGTTATATTGTTTGTTCTTCTTGTCAGTTTAAATGGAAAAAAGAGGAAGTAAGCGAAAAAGTTTATTATGATGCCTATGGTAACGTCTTAGAAGATGGCGATAGTGTAATTTTGATTAAGGATTTAAAGTTAAAAGGTTCTAGTGAAACTTTAAAACAAGGCACAAAAGCTAATAATATTAAATTAGTTGATAGTGATCATGATATTGATTGTCG
>LSQX01385441.1_pt1 | contig 10508 bp, 6 predicted proteins | sample 654561 | NCBI WGS metagenome assembly LSQX01 (sample SAMN04489861, study PRJNA283612) | anaerobic digester metagenome | isolation source: 4 biogas reactors fed with cattle manure at either 37C or 55C with and... | place: Denmark: Kongens Lyngby | collected 2014
TGAAGAAAGTTGTTCCTACATTCCATCTAAAATCTTTCTGTTTGATGATGTCAGCACTCAAATCAATCTCTAAACCGCGGTTCTGTAATGTTCCGTTGTTGGTGAGAATAGAAGAGAAACCAGTCCATAAAGGTAGCGTCAAGTTAGCAAGCTTGTCTTGCACATCACGCACAAAATAGTCAGCCATTAAGTTCACTCTATCGTTGAAAAATCCTATGTCAAGTCCAAAGTTCATAGTTGTAGAACGCTCCCACATCAATCCAAATGTTGGAAGGCTGGTATTTCTATAGCCAGTTTGTCCATCATATACGCTAGTCAAACCATATATTCCGAAAACACCAAAGTTAGAAAGGATGTTGATGTTACCATTTACACCATAGCTGATTCTTGGCTTTATTTTTGATATTACATTTCTTACTTCCGACTCTTTAAAGAAATCTTCGTTATGAATATTCCATCCCGTAGATACTCCAGGGAAGAAACCATATTTGTGATCTGCTAGGCGCGATGTTCCGTCATAACGGAATGTAAGTCCTAATAGATACTTATAATCATAGTCGTAGTTTAGCTGACCAAACATAGAAGCAATAGCATATTCTGTATGTGCACTCGAGGGTACTCCTTGCGCTTCAGAACCTACGTTCATAGAGAAAATTAAGTCTGTTGGAGAGTAACGAGTAGCAGCAGAAGAACTAAAAACTTTTTCGTTGAAATACTCTGTTCCTAACAATGCACTGATGTTGTGCTTGTCTATACGAGTATTATAATTTAGTAATGCTGTTACTTGGTTTCTTTCTGTTCTTCTATGAGATACACTTGATACGCGATTGGTATTTAGAACACCTGAAGAGATATAAGCCTTATCAAACGCTTCGTTTGAATTATTGATAGAAAAGTGACTGCCACGTAGGGTTAATCTAAATTTCTCTAAAAAGGTGTAGTCTCCCTGAATAGAAGCTGTAAGGCGTTGTTCAAGATTGCTCTTTGGAAATTTGTTGCGATAATAAAGAGGGTTACCAAATCCGAGGTATGTACCTGGTTGGTATTCATCAGACAACGATCCGTCAGGATTGTTATTATAGATACGCGATGTAGGTGCTAAACCTGCAGTACGTTGAAATAAGTTGTAAAGATTATCGAAAGGTTGATTCTGATTAGAATGTGCGTAGATAATGTTAGATGATATTTTAAAATTATCGGTAATGTTGTACGATGTATTTAACGTCCCCGAGATTCTTTTAAAACCAGATCCAAAAACCAATCCTTTGTCATCCATGTATCCAAGTCCAAGATAAAAAGTAGACTTTTCATTACCACCATCAAAAGATAAACTATAGTCCTGCGTGTTACTACTTTGATAGAATAGTTCGTTCATCTTATTATCCATAAAGATGAGGTCTTTGCCTGTAACAGGATCTACCATTGTTTGCCATCCGTCTTGTCCTAGTAAGTGACGGTTCGATTCTGAAAGGAACATGGTTGTATAGATAGAGTTGGTAGCATTGTTTCCTGTTGCTGCTGCATTGTTCCCTTCTAGAAACGCTGTCCAAGAACGTGGGTTGTTTTCAACCATTTGAGAGTTTGCAACAGCCATACGGTTAAACTTTACATAATCAGCCGCTCCTAGGTATTCCATTGGATCACTAGATTTTTTGTTTGTAGTGTACTTAGCTCTAAAGCTGATGTTGGTTTTTCCTCGTTTACCTTTTTTGGTAGTAACGATAACCACACCATTTGCCGCTCTAGCACCGTAAATAGCTGTAGAGGCAGCATCTTTCAATACTTCCATTGATTCAATATCGTCGGAGTTCAATGCATAGAATGAACCAGGAACGCCGTCTATAAGAATAAGAGGTTCACCTGACCCATCAAATCCTGTTCCACCACGAAGTTGCATTTTAGGTGTGCTTCCTGGTTGGCCAGTATTTAGGGTTACCTTCAGTCCTGGAATAGTTCCTTGTAGAGCTGTTGCAGCGTTAGAACGCGATGCACTTTCTAGTACTTTAGTATCAAGTTTAGATACAGATGTGGTCATTTGCGAACGCACTTGCGTTGAATAACCTACTACAACTACTTCGTCGAGTAGTTCTACATCTTCGCTTAGGACAATATTAATTGTTGTTTGTCCGTTCACGGGTATGTTTTTTGATGCGTATCCTACATAAGATACAACCAATGTTGCATTTGAAGGTACGTCTGTGAGTGTAAAGTTACCGTCGATGTCAGTTACGGTACCTTGTGAGGCATTTCCCTCCACGATAACGGTTGCACCAATGACTGCTTCGTTGAACGTTGCATCGGTTATGGTTCCCTTTACTGTGATGTTTTGGGCAACCAGCGATAAAGACATAAGCCACACGAATAGCAGCGTTATGCTTTTAAGCTTCTGTTGAGCGTTTTTTTTCATCATTCTGTTTTTACAATTTTGAGGTTGATTTAAAATCGCAGTTGGCTATAATAAATATTATTATAATTGTCCGCTTTAATTGAGGTTCTAATTATTAAGGTGCAAATATATACAATAAAGTCTTTAAATGAGTGCTTCTAAATAAACAAATTCTATATATGGCAGAAGATTAACAAAGAATAACATGTAGAGGGGACTTGTCTTCAACTATTATTCTCGAAAAACAGATCTATTTTTGTTTTATTTGGCTAGATGGGTACTGTTCTATTTGTAGTTTTTAATGTATGTAGTATCTCAACTTAGGATATATGCATATTCATCATTTCTTCCTTAAATATCTACAAACTATTAAGTTCTCTATATTTAGAGTGTCCATTTTAAAGAGTATAATTAAGAAACAACGGGGTAGATAAATTACCAACAAGTAGCCGCGATTATTCAATAAATTAGTAATATGTATATATTTAGTATTGGGAGGCAAAAGTGTTAAAATGAACTGTTAAAACAAGAAGTCGAAATGAAAGCACAGTTTTTATAAGCAGTAGACTATCAGTGTTCTAGATGTTTTTATAAAAAAACAATAGGCGAAAAGAATCAATCTTTTCGCCTATTATAAACAGTATATAAACAAATTATTTAATAACCCTGTCTCGGATCATAAATTAGTTCCGGCATTGCCTCTCTTCCATCAGGTGTAACAAACACAAAAGTAAACATCCATTTTTGGAGTCTAATTTCTGGAGTAGAAAACTTACCAACGGGAAGTTTCAGCAAAACTTTGTTCCAACCTTCATTTAGTGTTACTAATAGCGGTGGGCGAGCACTAAAGTTCTCATTCTTTAGAGAGATTTCATTCGTTAGATTGCTATGCATGTTTTCCCATATAGGCGGAGTGATGGCTTGCTCATTCAAGTATATTTTACTCTCCTTATAGTCCCACGCTCCTTGTGGGGGGGCAAGGTCTTTTTCTGATCGACTATAATCTTGCGTTGACGCCCATAAGCCCACTTCTTGCGTCTTGGGCGACCACACCCAAGTGTAAGCATAAGCGGTATGGTTTACCTTGGGTTCTTTGTAGAATCCTGGAATAAGCGTTCCCCAAACGTGTCGCAAATATATGGAAGTTCCAATTGCGAGTGCGCTGTTGTATGTCTCACCTTTATAGGTATAACTATTGGTAGGGCTCAATGCCTCTTCGGGTGGAAACACTTGCGATAGATTGCCATCATTCGGAAAAGCATCTGTTATGTGCCACTTCACATCTGTCTGTTTCACATAAGCAAAAGGCTCATTGGTAAGCGTATTGTTCTTGTGCCAAATCATTCGCTTTTCAAAATCAACAAACGCTTTAAAGACTGGGTCGTTGGTATCTGTAGGTAACATAGTGCCATTATCATCATAATATTCTGACCCACCACCTAGCCATGAACGCTCTGCAAATGCAAGCATCGAAGGGTAGAAGTTATTTTGTAACACAATCTGCTTTTCATCTTCCAGCAATCTGTCATTCCAAATAGCTACAATACCACCAGCAATATCCTCACTTCCCTCGTCAACATTCAAAACCTTGCTGTTGTATAGAGAAACAATATCGGCAAATGCATCAAAATGATTGATGTAGTGAAATCTTGAGTCTATAGCAGGAATGCCAGGTTGTGGTGTACCCCGATAACTCCAAAGTTGTGTCATATCTATTTCGCCCACTTTGTAGTTCCATCCAGGATTCCAAGAGATAATCTTTTTGCCTTTTGCTCTTATGTGGTTCACCATTTCGGGTACAAAGGTGGGGTTGGTAAATTCTACTTCATCGGTACCTATATGAAGGTAAGGAACTTCGGGAAAAACATCCTCGCAAATTTCATCAAGCAAACGTTTTAATATTTTCATCCCTTTCTCAGATTGCATATCTGCCCCCATTGCTCTTACAAAAGCGGCACTATGTCCAGGCATATCAATTTCGGGAATGAGCAACATATGGTGTTGTTTGCAGTAGTCGGCAATCTCTTTTGCATCTTCAATTGTATAATACTGTCCGTGCAAGCGTTCAAAATTGATGCTGTCATTCAGCTCTGGAAACACTTTGCTCTCTAATCGCCATCCTTGATTCTCTGTTAAGTGCCAATGGAATGTGTTAATCTTGAACTTGGCTAATAGTCGAATATGCTTCTTGAGTTCATCTACAGATATAAAGCTTCTGCCCACATCGTGCATATACCCACGAATGCGAAAAGCAGGCCAATCGGTTATTTCACACGATGGAATGGTTGTTTTTTTAGGGTTTGTTTTAATTAGTTGGTCTAATGTCTGCTTGGCTCTGTACACCCCAGTAGTTGTAGTTGCTTTTATTACAACGCCATCTGTAGTGATAGTTAGGTGGTAAGCCTCGTTTTGATTAACGGTAGCTTCGGTTATTTCGTTTACCATCTCAATGGTTATAAGGTTTTCTGGCACATTGCCATTTTGCAATTCAAACTCTTCATCTAAATTCCATACCACTTTTTGTGGTTGAGGCAATAGAGGTGGAAGCTGGTCTGTGCTTTGTTTGGCATACAGCGATATCGCTATACTGAAACAGAAGAAGATAAAAATGATTTGTTTACGCATAGTGTTATGTGAGTGTTTATTGTTTAACAATGAAGTTAAACTCGATTTGTATATTCTGATGTTTTATTGATGTTCTTTCTATTAAATCGTTTATTGATCTCTATTGGTTTCATTAGAGAAGGTAGATGCGGGAAGAAACTCTTCGTTTACTAAGTTACCTTCTGTAAATGAATTCCAACCATATCGTATAAAATATGGATGAGAAATATCGTTGCTCCAGACTTCCAATGTGTTGTTCTTTATTATCACATTGGCAGGTTTATATACTTTGTCTTTTCCTGCAATTTCAACTTCTCTTACTGTTTTGCCGTCGCTAGTCTGTATTCTATTTGCATGAAGGAATGTTACCGTTGCCCTGTTTCCATCAATACAGATGCTGTCAAAAAGAGGTCCCGATTTCACAATCTTTTTATTGTAACTCTCTGCAAGCGCCCATCGAGCAAGGCGTTCGCCTACTTGTTTCTTTTGAGTGGGGTGTACATCATTATCTGCACCCAAGTCGGATGTAACTGCCATTCCTGCATGTGCGATTTTGTTGAGCAACCTGCGCTGACTGTCTCTAAAGTGAGGCCAAGTTTCGCGACCATATTTCATGCTCGATAGTTGTGCATAATAGAAAGGGAATTGGTTGCCCCAGACTTTTCTCCAACTTTCCACTAATGATGGTAGTAAAACCTCGTGTAGCTCTACATTGTGAGCGTTCGACTCTCCTTGATACCAGATAGCTCCTGCAATATTTAGTTTGCTGATAGGCTCAATGGCGCTTTCGTAAAGATAGGCAGGATGATAGGGGTGGCGTTGATGAGTGTTATTCGCCTGCTTTATATTTAAAGAGGCTCTGTCTCTTACCCAACTGTCAATAAAATCGTTGTTGGCCCAATTGTACAGCATATCTACTAATTGTGGGTTGTGTTCAAGTGTGTGTCTATCTATCCACGATTCGGTTGTAGAACCTCCTATAGCATTATTTATTAATCCTACTGGCACACCAAGTTCCTTTTGTAGCATTGCTCCAAAGTAATACCCCACTGCAGAGAAAGCTGATGCGTTCTCTTTTGTGCTTTCCACCCATGAGGTTGGTTTATAATATTGTAGTTGATTAGTTTTTTGAAGTATACTCTCATCCCACTCCTCATTGTTTGTTGCAGCAATCTCTTTCATGTCGAAGAGTCGGATCTGGTTGTTGATTGCATGCTGTATGGCCTCTTGTGCATTGTGAGAATGCTTTAATTGGAATGCCATATTAGACTGACCTGAGCAGAGCCAAACTTCACCAATTAAAATATTTGTGATTGTTTTTAATGTAACTCCATCGTCAAAAGTAATAGTGTGAGGACCACCAGCTGCCATTGAAGGGAAGGTTATTTCCCACGAGCCATCGGGGAGTACATCAGATGATTTTGATGTTTCATTGAATGTTATTGTTATTTCTGAATTAGGTGTGCCCTTACCCCAAAAAATAATTGGCTTGCTGCGCTGTAATACCATATTATCTGAAAATATGGGGGCAATGTGCAGTCCTGCATATTCTTTACTGATGGCTGTATAAACTTTTTTTGCTATTATGGTTGCACCTTCGGCTGTGGGGTGAAGTGCATCGGGGAATAAATCTGGGCGGTTATATAGTGTTGAGTGTAGATCAATTAGTCCAACATTACTTGTTTGGGCCACTCTCTCTATCTGTTTCTGAATTTGCCAAAACCAATCGCGTGTTCCCGATTTGAAGCGTGGGTGTGGGTGAAATATAGGGGTTAGTCTGCAAATCCATACTTCAGCACCTTCTGCTTTGAATGTATCTATTAGCTCTTTGTAATCTTTGGTGAAGTCATCGCGATAGCGTGGCCAGTTTCGGGGGTCGGTATCGTTTAGTCCTAAGTGAATTATAACAATATCGGGGTTGAATGCAACAGCTTCTTCAAATTCTTTTAGTTTCCAATAAGGGTTGTGTCCTTTTTTAAGTAGTGTAGCTCCACTATGGCCAAAATTCTTTACTTCATACCCACCACCAAGCATCTGTTGCAATTGTGCGGGGTAGGACATTGTCTCTCTTTCTGCTATTCCTGCACCATAAGTAACGGAGTTGCCTACACAAGCTACTTTTAGTGTGTCGGTTGCCTTTATTGAGAAGGTGAGTGCTATAAAAATTAAAATTGAAAATATTACTCGCTTCATAGGTTGGTTTAGTTTATATTTATAGAACTAAGTATTTACATACTGTATGACTTTAGTTATATATAACTACAAATATAAACTTTTTTGAGTAGTATTTTGAATCTTCTGTTACAAGACCTATTCTTTTTATGTGTTAAGTGAGCCTTTTCTTGCAATGACTACTCATCAAAATTGAACTCGTCGATGCGTAAGTTACCAGTAAAATCCTCCAAGTCGCGCCTATCTTTTTTTGTTGGGCGCCCAGAGCCTCGCTGACGGTCTATAAATCCACTTAGCTTATTCATTTCCAGCACTTCGTACTCTTCTGGAGGTGTTACATTTTCCATAAACCCAGCTACAAGCTTTGCTCCCATTCTTTTTTGGGCTATATCCAATACTTTAAATGAATAAGTAACAGGTGGTTTTTTTACTTGCACTACTTCTCCAATGCGAATCATGCGTGAGGGCTTTACGCTATTGTTGTCTATAAGAACCCTTCCTTTCTTACAAGCTTCTGAAGCTATTGTACGTGTTTTGAAAACTCGTACTGCCCAGAGCCATTTATCAATTCGTACTGCTTCGTCCATTGTTTTATTCTTTTTTGTTGTATTGATTCATAGTTATGTGTACCCCAGCTAAGCAGAAGCTTTTTATAATCTCTCCTGCTGCATCAAATTTGGCAGGAAGTTTTTCTTCTTCTTCTGGGGCAAAAGGGCTCATAACATAATTAATTTGAGCACCTCTTGAGAAGTCGTTGCCAATACCAAATCGTAAGCGCGCATAGTTTTGTGTACCCATAATAGATTGAATATGGTTTAACCCATTGTGCCCAGCATCGCCCCCGCGTGCTTTTAGTCTCAAAAGTCCGTATGGTAAGGCCAGATCGTCTACCACGACAAGCAAGTTACTTATTGGAATGTTTTCTTTTTGTAGCCAATACCTCACAGCATTTCCACTTAAATTCATAAATGTGGAAGGCTTAAGTAGTATTAGGGATTTATTTTTAACGCGTGTTTCGGCAACATAACCGTAACGCTTATCGCTAAAAACAACATTGGACGCTTTTGCAAAAGCGTCCAATATCTTAAATCCTATGTTATGGCGAGTATCTTCGTATTCGGGACCAATATTTCCCAAACCTACAATTAAATATTTCATTTACGCAATAGTAAGGATATTTGTTTATTTAATCAGTCTGTCGATTTACTCTTCAGATGCTGCTGCTTCTTCAGCTTTTTCTTCAGCTAACTCTTCAGCTTCCTCTTCTTCAGCGTCTAGTACAGCGTCAGCAACTACACGAGTTGTTTGAACGCGACAAACTACTGCCTCATTTGGGTTTAGAATTTCAACGTTCTCGAAGTTTAATTCTCCTACTTGAATTGATTTACCCAATGCAACTTTAGTTACATCAATGTTTAATGTCTCTGGTAAGTGTTTGTAAAGAGCTTTTGCTTTTAATTTACGCAGGTCTAGTGAAAGTTTACCACCAGCTTTTACACCTTTGGCTAATCCTTCCAAGCGAACTGGAATTTCAACAACAACTGGTACATCTTCGTAAACATGTAGGAAGTCGATGTGAAGTACTTGATCTTTTACAGGGTGAAACTGCACTTCTTTAAGAACAGCTTTCATCACATTGTCTCCAACTGTTAAGTCTATTACAAATACATCGGGTGTATATATTAGTTTTAGAATATCAGTGTACTGAACTGTAAAGTTCAAGTTTTCTGAATCTTTTCCACCATACAGGTTGCATGGGATAAGATTTTCTTTACGTAAGCTGCTAGCAGCTTTTTTACCGAAATCAGTTCTGATTTCTCCTTTTAATTCAAATGTTTTCATTTTCTTGTTTTTTGTGTTACTCAAAATAAAGTAAATTGCTTTGCTTCCTTATTTCCCATCACACGGAGTGGCTCTAAAAAGCGGCGCAAAGGTAGTAATTATCTTTTTACTACACAACTGCATGAGGTCTATTTCTTTACTTCGAAAAGAGAGGTTAGGTGTAGTGTTTGCTTACTCTACCATTATAAAGCTCTTATGCATAAATGCGCTTAATCATTTTTAACCACAAATAGCGTCTAAACCACTTTAACATTTTTAATTTTGTATTCTAAATTTAGAACCTAACATTTTAATTAAATATAGTATGAGCCAAGTTGTTGATATAAGAGAATTGAATGAGTTAATTGAGCAAAAAAGCTCTTTTGTAGATGTTCTTACCAACGGTATGGATAAAGTGATTGTGGGACAGCATCACTTAGTTGAATCTCTTTTAATAGCTCTGCTGTCTGATGGTCATATATTACTTGAAGGTGTGCCAGGATTGGCCAAGACTTTGGCTATCAAATCACTCGCGCAATTAATTGATGCTAAGTATAGCCGGGTTCAATTTACTCCAGACCTCTTGCCTGCTGACGTTATTGGCACTATGATATATAGTCAACGCAACGAAGAGTTTATTGTGAAGCATGGTCCTGTTTTTGCCAACTTTGTATTGGCCGACGAAATAAACCGTGCTCCCGCAAAAGTACAAAGTGCATTGCTTGAGGCTATGCAAGAGCGACAAGTAACTATAGGAGATGAGACTTATAAGCTACCCGTTCCTTTTTTAGTGATGGCAACACAAAACCCTATCGAGCAAGAAGGTACTTATCCACTGCCAGAAGCACAGGTTGACCGTTTTATGATGAAGGTAGTAGTAAACTACCCTACAAAGGATGAAGAGAAAAAAATTATACGACAAAATATATTTGAACCTGTTTCCATTGGTCGTCCAGTTTTGAATGCACAAGAAATTCTGGACGCTCGCAAAGTAGTGAAGCAAGTATATATTGATGAGAAAATTGAGCAATACATAGTAGACATTGTTTTTTCTACCCGTTATCCCGAGCAATTCAATCTACCAGAATTTAAAGATATGATTGGTTTTGGTGCATCGCCAAGGGCCTCTATCAATTTGGCATTGGCTGCCCGTTCGTATGCTTTTATTAAAAGACGTGGGTATGTTGTGCCCGAGGATATACGTGCAGTTTGTCACGATGTAATGAGACACCGTATTGGTCTTACCTATGAAGCTGAAGCAAATAATATAACATCTGAAGAGATTATAAGTGAAATCTTGAATAAGGTAGAGGTTCCTTAATTCATTTACCTTAGCTTTGTAGAAAAGCAAAAGATAAAAAGGAAGTTTACACAAGTTTTGCTAATGAGTTACGTATGGAAACAACTGATCTACTAAAAAAAGTTCGTCGCATTGAGATTAAAACTCGAGGCTTGTCGCGAAATATTTTTGCTGGCGAGTACCACTCGGCGTTTAAAGGACGTGGTATGGCTTTTTCTGAAGTAC
>LSQX01029071.1_pt1 | contig 10507 bp, 14 predicted proteins | sample 654561 | NCBI WGS metagenome assembly LSQX01 (sample SAMN04489861, study PRJNA283612) | anaerobic digester metagenome | isolation source: 4 biogas reactors fed with cattle manure at either 37C or 55C with and... | place: Denmark: Kongens Lyngby | collected 2014
TTTTTGAAAACATAAGATTACCACCCAGAACATCACCTCTGAAAAACTCCGCTATCGTCATAAGATTGCCTGCCTCATCAATGCGCTCAATAACTACTTTCCCTATAAGAATTACCTCAAGCTTTGAGCATACTTCCCCAACGAAATGAACTATACTGTTTTTCCCATACTCAGCTCTTTTAAAGCTTCCTTCAGCCAAATATTCCTCAATTTGCTGAGGATTTATTGATTTTATAAGATCAATCTGTCCCATTAATTCTGAAAATTCTTTCATATCTACCCCAAAGTGTTACATCGGTAACACCTTTTATGCTTATTCTATCATTATAATAAGGATGTATCAATTGGAGGTGAAGTAATAATGAAATATATCATAAATAGCATCCGCATACTTTTTCTGGCACTCTTTTTGTTTCTACTGGTAAACGAAAATATAATGCTGTGGCTCGCTCTATTTATTGTTAGTCTTTTTGCCGCTCTTATCTTCGGTAGATTTTATTGTGGTTATATTTGCCCAATGAATACACTCATGATTCCTGTTGAATGGCTTTCAAAAGAATTGAAGCTTCAAACCGTGAAAACTCCTCGTTGGCTAAAAAATGGCTATTTCGCATGGATAACCTTGGTTATCAGCATAGCGGTTATGCTGATTTCCAAAAGGCTGCTGCATATTAACCTGCCGATTCTACCGTTCTGGCTGGTCATATCGGTACTTGTCACACTCAGATATAAACCGGAAGTATTTCACAACCTTATCTGCCCGTTTGGTGCTCTTCAAAAAACCTTTGGTCGGTTTGCAAGGTTCTCTGAAAAAGTAAATAAGGATGCCTGTATCGGATGCAAGCTATGTGAAAAAGCCTGTCCCTCTCATGCAATTATTGTGTCTACCCAAGATAATAAAGCCACAATAAATACTGCGTTATGCCATCAATGCACAAACTGTCAACAGGTCTGTCCCAAAAACGCTATTCACTATGAAAAGCAAGACGCATAAAACAGTTCTTTTCTATGATTGTAACTTACTATGCCTATTTCGGTATGATATTATAGAAAAAGGAAAACATAAAATATATTTTAATAATCAGGAGGTACACCATATGGTTGAACAAATATATAAATTATCAAAAGGCGATAAAAAGGCTGTGAAGAAAGTCATTTTCGATGAAAATGTTCACTATCTACACATGGTATTTAACAAAGAAGAGGGCCTGCCTGAGCACTTTTCTAATTCTAATGTATATATGACTGTTATTCGCGGCAGGCTATCTATCGGTTTAAATGATCAGGATATTCATGAATATGATGCCGGTACTTTGCTGAAGATTCCTTTCCAAACTAAAATGAATGTCAAAAACTTGCATAATGAAACCTTAGAACTAATTGTTGTAAAGGCTCCTGCTCCAAAAAGCTAAGTAAGCTGAAACGTAAACGTAGCATGAACCATTAATAAATATTTATACGAAAACAAGCTCTTTTAAAATATTATCTAAACAAATTTATTTTTTGTTTTCCACGTGTACAGCCATCTGCGGATATGGAATTGAAATTCCTTCTTCATCAAATCGCTGCTTAACCTTTTCGATAATATCAAAATGCACATCCCAGTAATCTGCAGCATTTACCCATACTCTGACAGTGTACACAATGGCACTGTCACCATGCTCTGACATTCTAATAAATGGTTCCGGATTTTTCAATGTCTTCTGATGATTAGCAACAACTTCGGTTATTACTCTGATGACCTGCGCCGTATCTGCTTCGTAAGCCGCACTGAAGTTTAAATCCACTCGTCGCGTAGACTTTTCAGAATAGTTTATAATACTTGCATTTGACAGACTTCCGTTCGGGATTCGAATTACCTTATTATCCACAGTTACAAGATCGGTATATAAAATCTGAATAGCTTCAACGGTCCCACTCTGCCCGGCAGATTCGATATAATCACCCACCTTAAAAGGTTTTGTAACAAGCAAGAGGACCCCTCCGGCAAAATTCGATAATGACCCCTGAAATGCCAAGCCTATGGCCAGACCTGCCGAACCGAATAGTGCCACAAACGAAGTTGTTTCTATTCCAAGAATACCAATGATTGCAACGACTAATAAGAGCTTCAAAATGACGCTTATTATCGATTTGATAAATGGCTTTAAAGTTACATCCACATGTTTATTATCTAATATTTTGCCTACTAGTTTTGTAACCCATTTGATAATCAGCAAGCCGACAATCAATACGACTATTGCAAATAAAATACTTTTTACAATTGGTAATGCTATATTTACTAAATCCACCATTATATAACCCCCTCGTTTATTACTTATTATATCATCTTATCGTTCATCAGAAACAAAATCCACCATCAACATTTCCGATCTATCTTCGCTCATATTAACTGACTGATGGCGAGAATCTAGTCGTTTCATCTCTATGATGATAAATATTCCGGTGATTATTGATGAAACAAGATCTGCTAAAGGTCCTGCCGCTAATACGCCCTCTAACCCAAAAAATTTGGGCAATATGATCAGGGCGGGAATTAATATCAAGACTTGCCTTGAAAGGCCAAGCAGTGCAGAATGTCTGGGTTTTCCGATTGCCTGAAAGTAATTTGAGGATACAATTTGAAAACCGACAATCGGAAAAAATATTAAAAATCTTTTTATGGCAAAAATACCGAAATCAATCAGCGCTGTATCCTTTTTATTAAACAGATAAACCATCTGTGCGGGAAATAGTCTTGTAGCAGTCCAACCAATCACAACGATTATTGTTGCAAAAACTACTGCCTGCTTATAAGCCTCTTTTACCCTATCATACTTCTTGGCACCGTAATTGTACCCTATAATTGGCTGAACTCCTTGATTTATACCAAAAATCGGCATTATTATTAATGTAACAATACCATTTACAATACCCATCCCTGAGATAGCAATATCCCCACCATAAGCACCCAAATTGGCATTCATAATAAAATTAAGAATACTTGCCGCAATCTGCATAGCAAACGGGGCAGCTCCCAATGAAATGATTTTTACAATATAAGAAAGCTTTAATCTTAAATTTTTAATAGTAATTTTTAATAAGCTTTTTCCCCTTAGGAAATATAAAAGAACCCCTGCCGCAGAAGCTGCTTGCGAAAAAATGGTAGCAAGTGCTGCTCCTTTCATTCCCCAATCAAAAACGAATATAAAGATTGGATCTAAAACCGTATTGGTCACCGCTCCGGCCAACATGGTATACATTGCTATTTTAGGGTTTCCTTCAGACCTAATAAAATTATTCATGCCCATTCCGACAGACTGAAAAACTCCGCCTATCAGTATGATACCGAGATAGTCCAAGGCATAAGGTAGTATGTCTTCACTGGTACCCAACAATTTGAGAAATGGCTTCAAAAAAATTAGGCCTGTTGTCGACAATACCAAAGATGTTAGAATCAAAAGTACTAAAGCATTCCCGAATATTCCTTGCGCCTCTTCTTTCCGGTTTTGTCCCAACCGGATTGCTACCAATGAATTTGCACCTAACCCTATAAGCATGGAAAAAGCCATCATGATGAGCATTATAGGAAAAGCAATTGTCGTAGCTCCAATTCCTAAATATCCCACACCATGACCTATATAAATTCTGTCGACAACATTGTATAACGCGTTTACCAACATCCCGACTATTGCAGGAATAGAAAACCTAATAAGTAGCTTTGAAACTTTATCTTCGCCCAATTGTTTTGATCTGTCCATTATGCCTCCATATTAATGTCACTAATTTATTGTAGTCTTTTATTTTTCCATCAATTCTGAATAATTTATACGCTGTACCCTCTCCGTCGTATCTTTCAGAGAATTATAAACAGTATTAAATGTTTCTTTATCCATACCCTCGGAGATAAGACTGGTCCATCCTTTTCGAACAGTATGAATTTTTTCTTTGCAGGACTTTCCTTTCTCTGTTACATAGACCTTATAAGCCCTCTTATCCTTTTCATCAATAATCCGGTAGACGAAGCCTTTTTGCTCAAGAGATTTGATTGCCCTTGCAGTTGCAGCTTTATTAATTTGTAATAATTCTGATAAATTTTCTTGACTTATTCCTTCATTGTTATAAAGTGCCATCATAAAAATAAACTCGGATGAATTTACATTTAATCTTTTCAATGCACAGTTTATATACTGTTGTGATTGCCTATATAATATGGAAACTAATCTTCCAATACTTTTTTCATCCATGCACTTCACCAATTAGGGTACGTATCGGTTATAACTACCGTAACGAAACACAAGCCCTATCTTATTATCAGGAATCAGTTAATAACTCAACAGATTATAGCAAGATATAGTTGAGTTGTCAACAATGTTCTTGTGTCTTTTGTTCCATCCAATCAATGGTAATTTCCAGTATCATAACACCATTTCGCAATCTCTGCTATTAACTCAAGCGGGAGTACTTTTTGGTACGGAAATTGCACCGCGCCCTTGCTTGTTTTATAATCCGACAATCGATCTGCAAAATGTTCTATGGCCTTATCACCAGGATAAAGACCAATATGCTTTTTGTGAGCTGCAAAATGAATGATATTATGCTTTTTTCGGTACGTGGGCATGCTCCATGAAATACATTCCTCTGCATCCGGGAGCACCTCACGGAGTATATCACGTACCTGAGACAAATATAGCTGCACATTCTCGGGTTGTGCAGCTATATATTCATCAATAGTTTTCGGATTCTCGTTGCAGAAGTGGTTTTGGTTTGCATTATTGAACTCACGAGCGCACTTTGGACATTTCCACATATATTCTCACTCAACCCCTTCTGTAACGGTATAGCTGATTATATATTCATCAACTGTAGTATTATGTTTAATAAGAGATCTTATCACGCAAAAAAGTGCCATTTCTTAAATCTTCAAAAGATTTATTTAATTCTGCCTTCGTATTCATTACTATAGGGCCGCCCCAAACTACAGGTTCATTCAAAATTTGTGAACTCATAAATAAAATTTGAGCACTTTTATCTGTCGCTTTTATCTCTATATTGTCACCGGAGGTAAGTTTTACCGCGGTTTTTTCTTTTACTAACTCGCCTCCTATATATGCATCTCCTAAAAGAGTAAACAACATTACAGAACGTTCACTATTTGTATCCAAAACAATCGATGCATTGGGTTTAAGGTGCACATCGTAATAATCCAAAGGCAGATACTTGCTCATATATCCTTTATTACTCTGGTATTCGCCGGCAAGTAATCTTAACTTACCATTTTCCAACTCTATTTCTTCAATTTCAGAATTCTTGATACTATGATAGGCCGGGGGAACCATTTTATCCTTTGCAGGAAGATTCAACCAAAGCTGCACACCAAGCATCCGCTCGGCAGCCGGCAATTTTTCTTCATGCAAAATACCGGACCCCGCTGTCATCCATTGTACTTCTCCGTCACCTATTGTATCTTCATTACCTAAGCTATCTTTATGGGTCATAAACCCTCGATAAACATAACTGATTGTTTCTATACCGCGATGAGGATGCATGGGAAATCCAGCTGTGTAATCATCGGGATTTGTGCTGTCAAATGAATCCAGCATTAAAATCGGATCGTACTCCTGTACCGTTCCGTTTCCTAGTACTCTGACCAAATTCACTCCGGCTCCGTCCTGAGTCCTATAACCCCTCACCTGTTGACTTATTTTTCTTTCCATACCCCAATCCTCCGTTATAATCTCATACTTTACCTAATACGCTAATAGTACCCTTATAATGTGCCACAATAACATCAGATTGATGCCTTATATATTTTTTTCATTTTACTTGCCTTCTTCCTCTACGCCGCTTCACATCTTGCGGATTTCCTCAAAGCAAACCTCATTAACAGAAACTATCTGGTTGAAAGTTGCCACATCCTCGCTCAGAACCTTGAACCATAAACTAATTTAGAATACTTGTTGACAAATGCTTATTTATTACTTATTGTATCCTTATTCGTTTTATGGCAATAAAGATTGACACGATAACCGCCTATCTAGTAACATGTTCCTGAATTTTTAATATGTCAAACATATTGATACCTCCAGGGTATGCACAAATCCATTAATACACAACTCGTTGTTCTATCAATATTTCGATAAATATTTAGTCCGTATTTTTCATACATCTCGTAACCGCTTTTAGGAAACCAAACAGCGAAGATTCCTCGAAGTGCGCGAAATATATCTTTTATTTCTCCCTCAAATCGGTAAGTCGCGAATTTTCCTTCCTTTATCGTTGTGATATAGTACACCCCACTATTATCCCAATACATCAAGCCTTTTTAATAGGATGGCGTATGACCGTTTTCCATTTTGACGGCTCAACCTTACGGACGTCGGATAGATATATTTCATGGTGCAACCTTGTATCTGTCATATCATTTATATATCCGATTTCGTCCAAATACTTGTCCATGATGGCAATAGTAGCAGGTTCATCATCAAATGGTCCTATATGCATGATTTGCACGCATAAACCTTCATTGATTGTTAAAAACTCGGCAGTATAGCAATCCAATTTTTTCTTCTTTGTCGCTTCTGCTACTGCCCAATCAAAATCATTTTTTGTTACAAAGTCCGGTAAGCGTATTACTGAAATCCAATTGAACGAGTCCTTATTTCGATAATCTACGCCCTCAACACCCTCTTGCCACCAAAAACCTTCCATCGGAGGTACCACATATTCAAAAAAGCCTTCAATCTTATACGAGCTTTTATAGCTCATTTTGATTGTATATGCAATCGCATAGAGAATTTCGACAGCTTTATGATATGCGCCGCCTTCCTGATTTGGGTTTCCTTTTCCCCTTACGGCAATATAGTTTGCGTCAGGGACAGTTACTATTTCCGGTGTGTTCTTTGGCATGTAAAATTCTTTGTACTCTTTTCTAAAATCAAAAGCCATTGTTTTGCCTCCGTTTTATGGTTAGTGCTTTGTGGTGTATATTTAATAAATTTAAGGTTTGTACAGGAAAATTCTATCTTCCCAGAAAAACAAAGCCATCCGTCATGATGTCCATTACCTTTGTTTCGGGTCTAAGTAACCCTATTTTGTCATAGTTTCGGAGCATATGGATGCTGATACCGGTCAGAGCTGAGAATTTTCCTATTTTTAGCATATTTCACCTGCCGATTATATTAATTAGCATTCATTTTCATTATACACCTTCATTACTAAAATCCGGAATAAAGCTCTCCGAAGCTGTCTCACCTTCTTGAATAAAACCGTTCTCTACTCCTAGGCTGATAGCATAGTCCACTAGCTCATCATATTCATTTTCTGCTATTTTTCTGTTTATCTCAGGATATGCTGACACATTTTTTAGCGGTGTATATTGATTCATAACGCTGATATAGATATAATTATTAAATGTTTTATATAGATATTTTATAATACTCTTTGAATCTTCTAAATACCCCGGAAGCATCAAATGTCTTACTATTACACCTTTTTTCATCATACCTCTCTCATCAAAAACAGGGTTCGGCTTTTGCCTTACCATTTCTTCAACTGTAGCGGAAGCATAAGAAAAATAGTCTGGACAATTTGAATATCGCTTTCCTATATCGGAATTAAAATATTTAAAATCCGGCAAGTAAATATCTACATAGCCTTCTAATGCTTTAATTGTTTCGACCTTCTCATATCCACTTGTATTATATACAACAGGTAAAAGCAGTCCCTTGTTTTTTGCCTTATCCAATGCTTCAATTATCTGAGGTACATAGTGGCTCGGAGTTACCAGGTTAATATTATTAGCTCCTTTATTTTGTAACTCTATAAATATATCCGATAAACGCTCTATAGTAATGNNATCCTTTTGCTATACTGTAATTTTGACAATATACACAGCCCATAGCACAACCAGAAAAAAACACTGTACCCGAGCCTTCTTCACCTGATATACAAGGTTCTTCCCACATATGCAGTGTAGCTCTTGCTACAATAACTTCGTCAGAAACTCCACAGTATCCCCTCTTACCTTTGGTACGATCCGTGTGACAGTTTCTCGGACATAGGATACAATCTTTTAATATGTTTTTGTCCAATTCTATCATTCCATCCTAAATGTATTGATTCCTAGTGTCTGTGTGTATAGCATGATGACCGATTCTTAGTAGCCGAGCACTACCTTATGCTTTGCCATTGGACTTAAATAAAAGCATTTTTTTTATTACTTCTACCTTTATTGCTTCTACCGTAGGCTCGGATAAATCTGTCAGTCCGAATCCTTCCTGATATGCCTCATATGCTGCTTTTGCACCAGCCTGATTAATATCTGTAAAGATATTGACCTTGCTGATGCCACAATCAATTGCCTTTTGAAAATCAGAATCAGAAAGCCCTGAGCCGCCATGAAGTACCAATGGAATATCAGTTATACCGGCAATCTCACGGATTCTCTCAAAATCCAGTTTAGGCGGTAATTTGTATGCGCCATGTGCGGTTCCGACAGCAATGGCCAGGGCATCTGCTTTCGTCGCTTCTATAAATTCTTTCGCCTGCCGGGACTGTGTATAAAACCGTGATGGGTCAGTCAAATAGTTATTTCCCTCAGCAGACCCTTCATTATCACCTACGTGCCCCAATTCCGCTTCAATAGTAGCACCATATGAATGAGCCAGCTCAGCCATTTCCTTTACTTTTTTGATATTATTTTCGAAGCTGTCCGTAGAGCAATCATACATTATGGAACTGAATCCTAATTCCAAGGCTCTTTTACAAGTATCATCATTCAACCCATGATCCAGATGTAAAACAACTGGAACGGAAGCCTTTTTTGCCATTGGAAGAAGCAAATAAGATAATTCCTCCAATGGACCAAAAGGGAATAGTACTTCCGCTGTACCGATAATTACGGGTGCATTTAACTCTTCTGCCGCCGAAATCACGCCCCTTGCCATTTCTAAATTTACTGTATTAAATAGTCCCACGGCATATTTCCCTTTTCTGGCAGGTATTAATACATCATTCAAATTTGCTAGCATTCTTTTCCCAGCCTTTCTGAATCTTTTCTTTTATCTGTTCCAATGGCTTAATCCCACTTAAAGCATCATAACTCGTAACACAGCAAGCACCGGTTGCCACAGTAAGCCGCATTGCTTCTGCCAGCGATTCCCCGGATAATACAGCAGTCAAAAAAGCCGCAATACTGGTATCACCGGCACCGGTACCGGACACAACCGCTTCCGGCACATAGCTTACTTCAAATCCTTCTTTCCCTGCCCACTCTGCCACGGATAGGCTCATTTGTTCACAAAGCTGCTTCATCGCATCCACATTTGAGGTATGATAATAGATTCCCGGTGCACCACATTTTATCAGTACCATTTTAGCACCAAATTGAAGTGCCTGATCACCAAGTGATTTAATCTCCTCATATGTAATGATTTCAGTAATATCCTTTCCGTCGGCACGATTCAACCAGTCACTATATAGTCTCCGGTCTAGCATAAATCCCAACTCTTCCACGCTGGGTACAAAAAAATCCACATAGGGCAGCAAACACTTTAGTATCCGGCACCAGTCTATCTTCCCTGCCTCTGACTCTGCATCCATTGCTGCCATATCCAGGGAGGTCACCACACCTAGCTCTTTAACTTTTTTGAAAACCCGAACAAGCTCTGCACCTTGATTTTTATACAGTTTTTTCATCAATGGCGGGTACCCAAAATGGAAGAGAGACGCCTCCTTAATCGCTTGCCAGTCCATATCATCATAAGTAAAGGTATCATTGGCCCCCGGATGATGTAGGAATATCCGGTCGATTCCCGGAACTGCCAGTACAATGGAATAGGAAGTAGCTGAATATTCCGATATAATCATACCTTCTGAGACACCATATTTTTCGACATTTTGCAGTATAAGCCTTCCCAAATCATCGTTTCCCACTTTTCCCATGAGCTTCACATCCACACCCAAAATCTTCATGGCAAGTCCTGTGTTAGCTACGGCGCCACCGGTATGAATATCAATATTCTCCATATGAATCAGTTTTCCCGGTGTTAGGATTTCATCAATACCGCCAACCGCTTTCCCGGGAAACTGAGGCGTAAGATCAATGCAGATATGCCCTGCAACTACTGCCTTTTTCTTTTTCATCATCCGGCAATCTCCTCTCCTAATCCAGGTTTGTTCTATCTTTAAACATCTGCTTATATTCTAATTTTGTAAATCCCATATTTTCATAAAGTTTTAGCTCCCTAGCTATTAGTTATCAATTTTCTTATCCAATCAAATCTCTCATAATATTGTGATAAATACATTTTAAAGACATTTCATGTAAATCTCAAATTTTTCTCAAATTTATTATTTTTTCACTGCAAAATAGTAAGCTTCTTTAATCCAACTCATAAGCTCCGTATCAACTTCGCTACGATTTTGGATGATGAGATGGTGGGTCCAACGGTTTGGATATGGTTCCGTAGTTTCCGCAATTCGAGGTGAATCAAGGCGATAGGACAGTCCGAATGATACAATGATA